>Ga0181612_178082_pt1 | contig 16658 bp, 9 predicted proteins | sample HoacroProtozoa21_FD_119630 | JGI IMG/M metagenome (GOLD analysis project Ga0181612, IMG submission 119630) | Hoatzin crop microbial communities from Cojedes, Venezuel. Combined Assembly of Gp0051906, Gp0051904, Gp0051908
TAATTAGAAGCCGCCATACATTAGAAATAACTTCACGTGACTGCTTTAAGCAAGCAAGAGTTTTGGCTCCGTGTCTGTAGTGATAATTTTGTTGGGCCCAGGATTTTCGCCCCCTCGCCCCCTGAACTAACATCCCTTTGCTTGTGCTAGTGAGGGTTGCGCAGCTATGTTAAGAATTATTTTTAACCCTCTTTATGAAAACATCACTCTTTTCCCTCAAATTTATATCTGTTTTAAAGAAACCCATTCTCCCCAAATTACCTTTCATTATCAAAGAATTTCCTGTCTAAGGAGAGCATATATATTTGCCAACTTCTGGGATTATTTAGCCATAATGTACTGTGTACTGTCAGCACTCATTAACGTGACAGTAGCAGTAAAGCAAGCTGAAAATTACTAAATTACAGTAGACTCCAATCAACTTGCATGTAAATTACCCACCCTACAGTTAACTACCGAGTTATTTCACCTCGTTGTGTTCGACAGTTCAGTAAAGATTAGCTTGTGTTCTAGAACATGATACAATGTTCAAACCCTGGTTAGTTAAAAATAAATCAGTTGTGATATAGGAAGTATAAGGAAAAGTTCCAAGGGGCACAAACCTGCTCCTGGCATCGGATCGGCGGGGATTTGGCTCGGGGCTCTGCATGCAGCGCTGGCAGAGAAGCCAAGCTTGGCTCCTCGGTTCGCGGCAGGTCCTCTCCTTCCCCGTCTCCGGGACCGTGCCCGTTCGCTTGGCAAACGCCCGCCTCGCCTGCAGCCCGGCCAGCAGCTGGCCAGCGTAGCCGCAGGAGCACGGGCAGGGGCTCTGTACGGCCGCGTAGGCTGAGTGCAGCCGCAGAGACCTCCCCACGGCGAGGCTTCACAGCCTTTTCGATTGCCAGAAAGAACGCCGCGGTTCGTCCGCATCGGTGCGCTAATGCCTGATGTAGCTGAGGTCTCCCAGCACCCGCATCCTCACCCGTGGGTAAGCGGCACCTCGCCGCGGCAGACTCGTGGGGGACCCGAGGGAGCATCCCCAGCCCTTGTCCGGGGCACAGACCTCTGCTTCTGTCCCGGCGTACCGGGGTGCCAACGAGCCGCGCTTCATCTCACCGACCTGCTGGGGTGTCTCGGGCCAGGTTCGCTGCCGTTGAGCACCCTGGTGCAGGAGAGGGGACTTGGAGCTTTTTAAATGCTCTGAAAGGGTTTTGTGCTTATCGGTTTATAAAAATGTTGTTTTTTTGCCTTCCGCAGCACCACGTGCACCCGTGCCCGGCCTGTGGGATTATATACAGAGCTGACGAACACCACCCGCCCATACTCCCCGTCAGCGCTCAGCTGCCCATGCAGCTCAGCGGCAGCTGGGTGAGCACCCACTGCGAGGTCCGACCTGCCGTGCTTTTCCTTACCAGGTACTTCATATTCCACGGCAACAACCACACCTGGGAAGGTTACTACTACCACTACTCCGACCCGCTCTGCCAACAGCCAACCTTCACCATCTACGCGTCTGGGCACTACACCCAAGGCATCCCCTCCTCCAAAGTGAGGGGTGGCACCGAGCTGGCTTTTAAAGTCACGCGGGCTCGGGTGATGCCGATGGACCAGGTGACGGTGACAATGCTGAACTCCTCCAAACCTGGAAGCTGCGGGCTGACACGCTCCTGGAGCGCTGGGGTGGAGCAGGATATTACACCCACAAATGGATGCTTGGCTCTGGGCATCAAGCTGCCCCACACCGAGTACGAACTTTTCAAAACGGAGCACGACACGAGAGACCGCAGCCTGCTGTACGTTGGCGAAAGGCCCACGGACGGATCCAGCCCCGACAGCCCGGACAAGCGACCCACGTCGTATCAGGCACCTCTGATTCAGTGTGCTGGAGCGTCAGAGGAATTCTCTAACTATGTCAGTCTAAAATACGTGGGAAAAAATGATGGTAATGGGAGTGAAGCACTAAAACCTCTGCCTGTGGCCTTTTTACTGTTTATAGCACTTGTGTTTTTAGGATGGGACTAGTTCTCTGTTCAGGTACAGCACAGAATTCAGACAGTCTTGGTGCTAGCGTGACTTTCAGATCCTTCAAATGAGCACATCTGGAACCAGTTTTACTCAGATTTGGAAACATTTTTTAAAAACACCAAACAACAGCGAACGAAGCCAAGAAGATACGGCTGGCTACATACTGTTTGTCCTGTGGCGTTGCTGCCCAGTCTCCCCTCTTCCTCATGTACGGACTTAATGTAGTGACATGGATGTGCCGCACGTTGCAACAGATACTTTAGCAATATGAGGGGGGGGAAATGCGACATCAATTACAATTGCTGCTTTGAGCTTTTGACATTGCTAAGATTAAATCAAGAGCTTGATTCAGACGTAATTCAAACATCCAAAGTGTCGGCTGCCAAGTTTCTTTGAGGTTAAGTTCCCTCCCATCACACTCCTTATTGCTGTTCTTGCAAATTTAATCTGCAGAGTCAGTCAGCAATAGATAAACAGCGAGTGCTCTTGATAAGGGCACGGTTAATCACGCCTTTTTCAGTTTACAGCTATTTTCTGTAGTTCTGCTGTGTATGTACGCACACAAAGATGCAACACACAGTCTTCCCCTTACGTACGTACAACAAGCAGCCCTCAGAGAGCATCCGCCTGACAGACTTATGCCTGACCCTGGTCATAAAAGAAGATACAGTAAATGGAAAAGGCGTCTGTGCACAACCGCTCCAACCTTCGGCATCAGCTGGCCACAGACACCGCATCCTGGCTGCATTATTCTGGCTTTTCCAGCGCAGGGCTGGCCTAAGCTTGGGTACGTCGGCAGCGGCCCCGTGTCACTGCCCGCCTGCTCCAGCTCGCCAGGCAACCACGACTCCCCCTCACCACGCGCCAAGCGAAGCAGAAGGTTGCTTACAAGTCTTCGCAGGCCGTGTTTTTCACCGTCTCCTCTTGAGGAAGCGTACTGGCAGACCCGTTGTTCACCCAGCTCTCCTTTCTATCCAAGTGTCACTTCCACCCTCGTTCCTGTGAAGATGTTTTATAAATCTGCCTCCAGTGAGCCGTGTGCTGGGGAGACACTCGGATCAGACAGCACAGTCAGGGCAGACCCATTCCTACTGGCCAGAAGGACAAACTCAGAAATTGCACTCCCTGCCTGCTGCAGCTGAGAAGCGTATTGCTTGGAGACGACCTCCTCCCAGTAGCTAAATCCTCTCCAAATAGGCCTATATATCTTACTCACAAAGGGTATTTTGTTAAACCAGCTATGCAATAGCTACCTTCTTAATGCTGTTATTTACGAACTTGCAGCTTGTCCTTAGATAAATTATGGGGTTTATAACATAAAAATACTTTTGGGGGATCTGTACATTAATAATTCAGATGAGATGCTTATTAAATGCATACAATTGTGACATAAATGTTGTCAGCATGTTCACATGTTCCAGGCATGATCGAATATTAATCACAAACAGTTACACATCCAAGAGGACACACAAAAGGCCAGGCTTGACTACCTCGCCTTTGAGTCCCTCTGCCATCAGTGGAGAAGACGACTTCTCCGGGGTCAGTTCAGCAGGCAGAATGCCTCCCTGTTCCTGAGGGCGGCTGGGTTTTGTTGCCGGCTGCTGTGTGGAGATCCATGGGCAAACGTTTGGAGAACTGGAAGTGCATCTCAGAGACCATGACATCTCCTCCAGGAGATGCTGTGAATCGGGGCAAGCCCGGGGCAGCACAGCTGCACCTCACATAAGCCATACCCGTGGCAGAGCTTATTCGCCAGCAGAGCTGCTTCCCATCACCGGGCTGGAGCGGTCGCTCACCGCAGCCTAGAGGAAAGGCTCCCGTGACTCAACCAGCAGAGCCATATGCTTCTGCAGGACCCAAAGACGACCACGGCAAGAACGGGCAACAGCCTGGTGCTGTCCTTGGAGGGTGGGTGGAGGAGGGGGAAGGCAGTTCCCACCCTACGTTTACCCCCAAGGATGAGATTTGTGCGCAGATTTTTTTCATAGTATGGAAATGTACTAAACTTAGCAAGTGTTCAGGTATCGCGTGGTGTACAAAATCCTCCGAGACCACAGATCCTTTCAAGGCGGTGACAGGATTAACATGATGTAAAGGTACAGGATGACGTCAGAGACTTGTACACCAAACCCTTGGGAAAGGTCCCACCGCCTCCCGCAGCCGGGCAGCTGCCGCTTGGCCCCGGCAGCACGGGACGCTCAGACACAGCTCCACACCTTGCACGGCGGATGGCCTACGCTGACTACAGCTCCCTACGAAAGGCTCTTCAGGAGCCTCTGGGTCCTCTGCTTCCCCCCCTTAAGTACACTTCTGAAAGGAAAAAAGCCATGCAAAAGCTATTTGCATAAATATCGTAACTTTTATTGTTCTGTTCACAGTTTTTTGAGAAACATTCCTAGATTACAGTTATTCTCTCTTCAGAATTTGTGCCATTTTCCAATTTGAATCTGCCTGGCTTCAACTGCCAGTCAGTGATTCTTGTTGTGGTGCTCTTTTTAAGATCAGAGAGCTGCAGTGCTCCGTGTTTTCTCCCCGGGAAGGTACTTGTACACTGTAATCAAGACATTCTCAATTCTGGTAGATAAACTCAGCCGACTGAGTTGTTTCTCTCACCCTCTCTAAGGCATTTTCACACTCTACAAGTCATTTTTGAACCTTTTTTTGCATCCATTCCAATTACTCAGCTTCTCTTTTAAAATGTAAATATCCAAACTGCATCCAAAATTCCCAACTCTCACAGCTGAGACACACAGAAGTATAATCACTTACTGCCAATGTTAATTAAAAACAAGAACACATTAGTTAGTCTTTCACCCTGGGCCTGCACTAGGAGCATGTGTGGAGCTCTTACTCTGGTCCCGAGTACAGATATTTTCGGCATGTTAACATTTTATCAGCAGTGATTTTATGTCTGTCTTCACCAGTGATCTGGAACCACTGGAATTGTATCAGGTCCCAGCAGGGCTCTCCTGTGAGCCCCTCCATTTCATTCTGGTTCTGTTTGAACGACCTCCTAAAAGCTGCGATTGGCAGAAACCACTGTGCTCTGCAGGCGCCCCGATATACTCCAATCCCAAAGAGAACCGAGAACCAAAGACAGAATGAAATGATTTACATCACGCTCCTTCATTACCATTCATCTCCTTTTCCATCCCTTCCCTGGGGTGTCGGGCGGCTGCGCGCTTCACCCGGCCCTTGTCCCGTCCGCATCCTTCTCATCCGCAGGTCGGAGACTGCCCCGAGCATCTCCCATAGGAACAGCGATAAAGGTTTCTAGACCTATGGAATTCTAAGACGTCAATTTTTAATATTAAGCATTGCTCATGAATGACATCACCTTTCCAGTTCTTTACATCATCCCCAGCAGTTTTACCACCTGCATCCAGTAATGGTCCTCATCCTACCAGACAGATCTCCTCTGAGCTTCAGCTCTAGCACCCTCTCCACGCACCCACACATTTTTCTTTTCTTTTGGCTATTGCTTTCCTTATTAATTTTCTACACTTCATAACTCTCATTTTGAGTTGACTGCTGTCTGCTTCCCTTATTTGTTTTATATTACTTTACCTTAATTTTTCCCTTCATTTCATCACTGAAACAGGATGGGTGGTTAGCCAAAGCTGTCCCCCCTCTCAACTGCAAAATTGTTGGGGTTTTGGCCATTTAATAGCTTTCACTGAGAAAACTGCCAATTCAAATTCAGCTTTCCATTTAATTTCTTCTTCACTACCAGATTTGATATGAAATTTGCTCAGCTATGCCCTTTTAAAGCACCAGTTACATTTATTAGCAGCTTCCACTGCTGCACGCCTACCTTGAAAGTAATCAGGATTCTACGGTAACCGCCACCTTCTAGCTCTGCGATTTATTTATCTGACATCAGCAAGACAAAACCAAGTAACTTCATGTTTCACATCTAACATTGCATTAGAAAAACAGCTCAAGGACGCAGACAACATTAGTCCTGACTACTGGATTCCTTCCAACTGTAAAATAAATATGTACCTTTTTATTGTGCCTGTGAAGAAACCCGGGCTGACAGAAGCACTGGCAGGTTAGTCCCAGCTGAAAGTCAACGATAACAGGCACGTGTGTCTTGCAAAACTCTTCCCCCTTCACTTTATATCATACTTTTTAAAAGTTTAATCATTTTTTAGCCACTCCAAAAAGCACAGAAAAATAATTTTCAAACACTCTGAATACATTCACTAGCTTCCTGCACTAAGTCTGATCATGAAAGCCTTTTGTACCTTCTTTAATATCATAAGCTACTTAGACAAGTTGCCTTTGCAATTTTCTGCTTCTCTAGCAGGCACAAAAATTTAAAGCATGAGCTGAGTTTGCTGGACACACAGTCACGGATCTGATCTCATCTTCACAGCTCAATTAACAGTAACTTAGTCTTCCCGTTAGCCACCTTCATGCCCCCATTTAAAATACCTCAGAATGTATTTTGCATTCTAGATTTCCCAAACAATTCTTAAACTGAAACACAGCAACACAAAGAGGTTTTGAAGTGCTTTTGGAGATACGAACAGCATTGAGCTAGTGCTTCATTTGATAAACCATCCACAGGAGTAGAAGCGCATGCTAATTACGGTGAATAAATATGCTGCATTGAAGCAGCAGAAGAAAGCTGGAGACAGGAGACGGCTGACAATACTCACTGCTCCAAAATCTACAGAGAGCGAAGAGGAAGAAGGAACAAATTTGAAGCGGAAGGTGAGCGGTTCCCCAGGACGGGACCAGAGCCGGCAGTGCCAAGGGCCGGACCTGCCGGGCAGCCCGGGGGCAGGCAGGGTGCTGCCGCGGGCCCCACAGCTGGGACGGGCAGGCGGGGAAGAGCAAGGCTGGAAGGGCGATGGGCAGAGAGCGACCAAGAGGGAAGATACAGGCAGCAGAGAAGAACAGCCATTTAAAGACGCTCCGCTGAACAGCGCTTTCTTTGCCAAGGAGCAGTGAAGGAACAAGATGTCTTGGCTTGAGCCAAAGGGCTGAGAGAGGGAGTGGAGTGAGATTTGACAGCTCAGGCAGAACAGATCAGGAACAAAACTGCGCTGGAGAGCCTGCAGCCTCCACAGAAACGCTCTTCGGGGCTCAGAACTGAAGCAAAAATTCTGGCTCCAATCACACTCGTGCATAGCCTGCCAGTGAAATGTGAAAGCAAAACCTGCTGCTTCTACGCGGGGCTGCTCACCACTGCACGGGACGCTCGGGTCAGGAGCGGGCACCCATAGGTGGAACACCAAGGGTTCAATCCTGACACACGCGTCCGTTACTCCTAATACCACGATGCTATTTTTTAAAGTTCAACTTTTAAAAACCTAACTGTATGTTTCGTAAGAGAACTTAGGATTCCATTAAGGTAATGGACACGAAGTTGTGTTCTAGGCAGCCTTCGCCCACTCCTTGACCAGGTGCTGCAGTCTCCCATCAGTCATTGCAACGTCCTCACAGAAAGTGGCCAAACGAACAGTGCACAAACTTGGTTTTGCCATTTCCTAACTTCTCAGTGCTTGGCTTTGTACAGCCTTAATAATGGTCTTTTAAAAGTAGTTGTGTGTGGATAATTGTGTGTGGGAGCGTTGCCAACTCAAACACGAGGGAGTTCAAGAGGCTTTTCTAATCTTGTGAGTTTATCCACCAAAGAAAAAGATTTGATTAAAAAAATGAAGTACAGCTAAACTGGGAACAATACTTCACTATGGGCTGTTCTTCAGAGGCACTCCAATATCTTAAAACAAAACAAAAAAAAATCACAAAATTAGGAACTTATTAAATAGGAATAAAATGTACTGATGCAGAAACATAAACAGAAACGCCAGATGTATAATGTCAGCTTGTAATATGCGTCTTCAATTAATTCTTCTTCATTCATTTGTTTTCTTAACTTCTTTTGTTTTGCCATCTGGAAAAGGCCATTTTCTAATGACAGATCATAGTAGGAAAGATCCAAAGTTCAAGTTTGCTTCAAGGAAAAGCAGCCTTGTTTCTGCACTCGTCGTCTCAGCGTTCCTTTTGTAGTTTTCGCTCATGCAGAAGCTTCAGGACAAACTTAGGCCTGGACTGAGAGGCAGAAAGATCTACATGGAAGTTTAGTAAAGTTTTCAAAAGCTTTACTCTTCAAAGTACAAATGTGAAAGCAGTTCTATAAAAGGAAACAAAGCCGTAGGAAACTGGGGAGTAAATGACAGGGACAAAGCAATTTTGAAAACATGCAAGTGCATGCCTATTAGAATATTACGTGTAAGAGATTTCTGGCTGGCTCTTACTTGTGTTATTTTAAAAAAAAATTTCTCCAGTAAAAAAACCCAAACAACCCATTAATAAAACAAATTTTATAGTTAAGCAGATTTGAGTAGTGGAAACACACAATTACTTTTGTGCTCTGAAGCTTATCAAAATAAAAGTAACGGCACAATGAGTAATGTCACTTTTGCACCGACACCCATTTGACAACGCGATTTGGCATACATGCAGCTGGCAGCATAATACAAAGAAATCTTAATTGGACATGGTCAAAGGATCAGCATTGCCCTGCCTGAACAACAAATCCCACTATTTGTCTAACTGTAACAGACGATTTATACTAGCACTGTATCCCACTGTCATCTTTTAATGAAGTGAATCTAGAGAACTGCTAGGTTTCACTACAAGCAAGCAGCCTTGCTCAGTAGGTGCTTTTCTTTCTAAATTGCCTAAACATTGGTTTATACAAATATTTTCTAATTAGTAAACTGAGTATGTAGACTGTGTCTGATTACAAAGAATAGTAACTTCCACATACACTACTGAAATAGTCTCACTCCTGTACTGACTACTTTCTTCTTTTATATATTAGTGTTCCTGACTCAACCCCCCCCCCGAACTTCTAATACATACACTGAAATTCACTCCCCACCTGTCCCTTCTCAGCTTGCCCGCTGGAGGATGTGAGCAGTGGATGCTAACCCACTTTCAAGCAGTGAAGCAGCAGCTCTCCAACCCCAGCTGCGCTGGCGCTGCTGTGAAGTCCTAGTGCAGCTGTAACCCAGCCACAACAAACAGCAAGTTCCGAGTGCTTGTTTTACATGTTCTTTAATTTCCAACAGAGAGATTTTTGGTGGTTTTTTTTTCCTCTCCATTTCTTTATATGGAAAACAGAACTCAGGATACAGCATATCAGGACATCATGTAGAGCAAGAGAAGTATAGTTTCAACAACTTAGAATACTACAGCCAAGTCACTATTGTGCCCGAGAATTAAGGAAGTGTTCCAATTAAGAAAGTGTCATATGCATTTTCTAAAGAAAAGGGATGACATCGTTGTCTTTCATTAGGCAACTGCAACATCAAGTATTTTAAGACATTAACAATCCATTTCTGTGTGCACACCACTATGTAAATATGCTGACTGCTAAGTCAAGATCATAATAAGAATTGCAAAAGTTTACAGGTGCAGCGAATAGAAACCCTTTAGTTTAACAGCGAGAAGAAACTCTAGCAATTTGCAAAGTGTGGTTCCAACTTAATCCCACTAACAGCATTTTAGGACAAAAAAGTAACATGGAATACCGCCATCAAGCTATTACAATCCCATAATTTTAGAAAATGGCATTATGGTACATCACTCCCTCCCAACGTGACACGCGTGGCACTACCTTGCCCTTCAGTCCCTAAGGCTATTCAGTAAGAACCCAAAACTGGGTGCCCACCTTGCGTACGCAATGGTTCCAGTTGTGCGGTCACAGCTGACAACTGCCAATGAAGAACAATAGTTAAAATCATTTATGCATGAAATATTTGCTTTAAGATGTGGATAACTACATGAAAACAGTAGAAACCAATTTCCATTCGTTTCCCTGTACTAGGCCTCAGGACATTTTAGATATCTTTTTATACCAAATTGGCCCAAAGAGTGCAGACTGGAGTGCAAAGCTCCACAAAATGAAGGCTACCTAAGCAGGCTCTACTGGCTCTTAAGGAATTTAACAATAGATGGATATGCAAGTGGGCGTCTTAAAATAACAGTAAGGATAATAATTAGATTAAGTAATAACTTGATTTCTACTATCAATTAGTTTTCTAATATCTGGTGTTGTGTGAGGACACCAGACAACAATCTTATTTAGAAACCCTATGTTTCATGCATAACTTCCTCAGATATACAACGCCCTCCAGAATTAATTCACTTTCTATGAATGCTTCACGAAAACATTTGCTCTGGTGGCATCATGTAAGGAACAACTTACAAAAGATCCACGTGGCTTAAGAACATCCATCCAACGTATTTTTGCAACGTATCTACAACCTGGCCTTGGAAGAAAAAACATCCTTAGATTTCTTTCTACTGCATATGAAGGAAGAGTCTGGCCAAACAGACAGGCAACAAGGATTCCACCGATCAGCCATTTTCTTGTAAGCTCAGTCAAAACAAAGCACTCCACAGGCAACTCAGTGCTGCTGTCTGGTCAGGCTGTTGTCAGAAATAGTTAGGGAAGACCTCAGAATTTTGTTAAGTTCCAAAATACAAGCAGGTAATTTAACAGTCTTGTTTAGGACCGATGGCGTGGGTCGGCCCCAGCTGCAGAGTACTGTTGTTACCAACAGATCCTTAACTAACCAAGGTCCTGTCTGTCGGTCTCCTTGGTCATGCGTTTGTAAGGCATCTCGCAAAGCATGAGAGGGCTTTCTGGGACCTCTTTATAATCGTGGAGCGTGAAGAACAGGAACAACGTTGCTCACAAATGAAGTTCCAAGTTGCCACGGATGACTTACAAGTGCCTACTGAATGTTGGAAGGAGGACAGACATTCTGCTGGCTTTCCCCTTCACCTGGGAGCTGCCTGTGCCAGCCAAGGCAACTGTGGTAGCTAACAGCCTGTGTAAAATTTGCCCGGAACATTATTACAGACATACTCACAAGAGACCAGTTTAAAGCTTTGATCCTCCCCTTTTACCCAGCAAAGACAGAGATTATTTTTTTTTTAAAACAAACTTTTTTTGAGGTTGTTTTTCAGCAGAACAAAGGGCTCTCAGAAAAAGTTAGTATCTTTTTTTTTTAAAGCAAATTAGGAATTCAGCTCTTCTGATAACACATTTTTAATGAGATCAAGATTATTTACAGCCTCTAAAAAAAAAAAACACTGCATAGCTCAGTCTCCCCTCAGTAAAGGTTTTATCAAATATATACTTCAAAGCCATGAAAACTAATTCTGCAGCATCCCTTAGACCCTGTCTTTCTGAAAAGGTTCTTTTAAAACGTTTCATGTAAAAGTTTTCATTAGCTTCTACTGCCCAGAAAGTATCTTTTTCTTGATCAGTTCTGCCCAATTTGTCACACTGAACTCACTGCTTCGTTCTTTCCAGCTCATCTCCCATCTTCTCTGCCCTTTACAGCCATACTTTAATAGGTCGGTCACTTCCATCCTGAGCAGACAAGGCACGAGCATTTGAAAATGCTGACAATACACCTCTCATTTCTGTTGAATCTTCCAGAAGTACTTCCAGACTTGTGTTCATAAGCTGAACACACCAGTGAAGATTTTTTCCCACCTATTTTCTTACTAAACCTCACAGAAAATTTCACTTACTTGCACTTGCAAAGCAGGAAACCCTTGAGACACAAGTGGAACAAATACAAAGGTCGACAAGCGCAGCAGACAGGCTGCAGCCCGAACAGCCTTCTCAAGAAATCACAGGAACAACCAAGGAATGAAAGAAGTCACTTTTAAAAGACGGATCTCCATCCTGAAAGGTGTTACAAGAACTTTTGTCACTGATGGTTCCTGGACCTACCATCTAGGAATACAGGGGAACTGACCTGCTCTAAAACGGTTTCATCCACTGAAGTTCAACATGTTAAAACACACCGAGTTTATGTATTCTGGACTGAAAGTATGCTCAGAGACAAAACTACCTTAACCTTACTTTCAACTTGCTGTCAAGCTCTTAGCTACCGAACCCAACTAAACTGAAAAATGGGAAGTTACCTTGCACCCCAGCAGTCAGCACGGTTACTCTGAACAACGCTTACGCATATCAGGCTCACGATGGGGTGGTTTGGACTGAATTTAAAATTAGGCTGGGGAAAAAAAAAAGCTCATCCTGAAACAAGGCTGCAAGTTTCCTCATGCCATAAACAAACTAAGTTGACAGAGAATACTGTTTCCTCCCCCCCTCTACAACTGTGAGAACATGACAAAAGTAACAAAGGAAACATTAATTTGGGGGTTTTATTTTTCTTTTGTTTGTTTTTTTTTTTTTCTTTCCCCTTTTTTTAAGATGCTACATAGTCAAACAGGATTGGTCTTTTACGGCATAGGACTAGTTTACTACTAATATTTTTTCCCCTAGATAGACTTATTTACATACAAAAACCAGTTTCCTGACCACTGTTTCTCCAATGCTCAGATGATTAAAACTCCCAACAATTGTGTAGTGCCCAAAACACCAGAAGGCCGAAGAATCTCACATCACTACAGCAGCAAATTTTTAGTTCTAGTCACTGGCTTTAAACAGGTGCCTTTTCATATCATATAGTATTAGTTGATTTTGTGACATTAAGGAAACGTGAGATGAAATACATTAAATAAGTTAAATATGCATTAAACATCTCTGAATAACATTTTAATTCAACTAAATGAACCAACAGCAACGTAGCTTGGTCCCTTTATGAGAACAAGGCATTGACCTTTATTCCAAATGAGGGTCATACCAGTCAATATATGCCTCTTAATGATGCCTAGCACATTCAGCATTGCCACATACAATTCTTTTCAGCTTCTCACTATTCATTTAAGTGCCAAGAAATTGGTAACTTGCACAGAGTTGAAAGACACTGACAGAAACTGTTAAATTTATGAGCAGAATGGTGGATTAACGTATTTTACAGAAGTTATCAACACCTCCTGCCTAACCCAGCTCCAAACATCCAATAGGGCCAGCTCCAGCAGTGGAGGAATAGTTTTTTCTGTTTTTCCTGGGTTTTTTTTCTCTTTTTTTTTTTAAAAAAAAGAGGTAATCCAGCAACATGTACCAGGGTCTAAGAACGTTTAAAATGACATATACAATATTCCACTGTAGTGTTAAATAATGATTTTTTCCCCTTCTTCATCACTGAAGCATATTCTCTTTCATTCATTCACTCATTGTACATTTTAAACTTTCTAGATTATGTTACATAGTATTTGTGCAGGGGTAATTTAAAGGCAAGACCTGTGAGATGCCATACATTAATTTTTCTTTAAACATTGTTATGAATAAATTTAATCCAATGATATGGCAGAACCATCAAACCAATTTACAATTTCCAGCATGCTGCCTCTACAAGGCTATTTTTCCTATAATTACACCAAAGACAAAGAACAAAACCACCAAAGCAAGTAGTCTGGAGCTGAGCCCTTCGTCCTTGACAGCAGCTGCAGAAGCAGATATTGGGTTGTTTGTCTGGGGTGCCTTCCTCATCCGCAGTCCATCTTCTTCCTAAAGAAACAACTATTGATTATTTCTACTGAAAAAAAGCTTTAAATATTCACCCTTCTCATATTTCTTTTAGGTGGGCATAATAAAGTAGGCAAAAGCTAATTTAAGAGATCTATTCCCTAGATAAGCCTGAGAAGGAAAGGCTACTGAGGCAGCAGAGGAATTCTGCATCTACTTGACTAGCAGAGCAAACACCACGGGCTCTTGGAATTTTTCTCCTGCTAACTAAGGTAACAGGGGAAGCAAGGAGGAAGCCTGCAAGAACGCTTGCCCAAAGTGTGGAGACAGATCTGGCACTTCAGAAACAATGATGGAGGGAATGGCATGAAGATGCTTTTCTTGCTTGGTAAGCACATACAGTTGCTGTTGGTGAAAATGCTTTTCAATATACCTAAGATAGGTTTTGAAAAATAGGCAACTTTAAGGCAATTATACTCATCATTCCTCTAGTTAGACGTCACAAGCAAATTTTACCAGCATTTGAAGGGAAATCTATTTCCCCTATCATATTAATGGTGACATTTTGACATGAAACTAATGGCAATAATTAGGATACTTTCTTGGCACGAGTTTGACAGCTCTCTTGATTTAAAGATGTGTGAGACAACAGATAAAACAACATCATAACACCAGATATCATCATTTCAAGTGGAGACGGTGCTCCCGACATCTTGACCTGAACTGTCATGCAGCGCATCTCTGTGTTAGGCACACTCCATTCCACACAGCGAGCAACTTTCGGAGATGGTGAAGGGAGCCTGATGTGACCTAACTTGTATACAGCTGAAGCAACAGTGTGATACTTCTTTTACGTGATACAGTATTACAGTGCAAAAATATAAGATACTGAAGCAAAAGCTTCCGGTCAACACATTAAAGAAATATATTCCAGAAGTAACATTGTAATAAAACTGACTGCAGCCTTAAAAATTGTGAGAGAAGTGAAATTCAAAAGGCTCAGTGTATGTCAGCATTTCTTACTTTTGAATTTAATGGGGCATCTAACGTTGTGGAGGAAAATGTGGGGTTTTTCCTTTTAAAAAAAAAAAAAATTACTTATTAGAAATCACAGACTACCTGATACCTCACTACTGCTGTAAGTCTGGATGGGGACAACTGACTTCTGTAAACAATAAAACGTTTTTTACCTATACAGTAAATTTACTGCTCGAAACAACACTTTTTCATTTCAAATATTTTAACTTCCTTTTGACAGTGACTCTAGCCTGACACTGACAGCACCTGGTCGCTGGCAGTAACTTAATATTGTTTTCTGATGTTTTACAGATGTTTCTAACGCTCCACAAGGGGAATAAACAGCTCACCATTTTAAGACATTACTGTAAGACATCAGCTCAATTCTAGGTATCTTCTGTAGAGTGTTTATTCAAGACTGATTTGCAAAAAAATAAAGTAAAATCATATAGTACTAAAGAGTATTGTGAGACACTGGCAAAACAAGAACACCAGAAGTTTAGGTCGCATCTCAGCTAAATACACATATATTATTTCTATATTCTATATATTATTTCTACATGCAAAACAAAACTGGCTACAAATGTTTAAAGAATTTCTTCACACATCAGCCAGCCAAGCAGCATCAAAGCTGACAGAACAGAGTTCCTTTCATTGGGCTCAATTTTCTTTGGTGCTGCTATCTATGAAACTAGACATGTACAACAAATGAAACTACTGCAAAAAGAGTTTTTCAGCATGGTGATAAGGGCTTCTCAATTACTTGATTTCACAGCTATGTGCTGGATAGGACAGGAAGCATATATCCATTAATTTGTCTTACTTCAGTCATTTCAACTGCATATTACAGGTGCAATTACTGTAACACTCAGTATTTGCACAACACTGCCCTCCAGCTCCCATCAGTTTGAGAGAACAGGGCCAAATCCAACACTGAATGTTTAATTCAGACTAAGAAAACTAGGTGGGAACAGAAAAAAAAGAGAGGGAATTTATTACTCTGTGTTGCTCTCCAATCAGTTTCTCTGACTGCATGACTTGTAAGCTCCTTTCAAAGGAAGCATTGATTTCAACATTTTTTCAAAGTTTACAGAGAGAAACCTAAACTATCTTTTAATTTACAGACAACATTAAAACACTGTGCCAAGGTCAGATAAGCAAACCTTTTTAGTTGGAAGCTTTCCTTTTTTTCAGGTAAGGGATAAATCTGATAAAAAATAGCATCTTTACCTTAAACTGTTTATTCTCCTCCCGTAACCTCTGAACTTCTACTTGAAGCCTCTTATAATCTTCCATTACTTTCTTAACTTCAGTGTCATCCAAAGAAGAACTTATTGATTTAGACATTACAGAGGAATCTGTCTTTGTTGCAGTTGTGGATACAATTTTATTTATTTCTACATCATGCTGTTAAAAAAGGATAGAGTGATGTTTGGTTAGTCATTAACAACACACCACACACCTGATATTTAGGAGAAGCAGGTAAAATTATCTGTGCACACCTGAAATATGCCTGTATCAAAAGAAATAACGTTTTTCTTTCTGTAACTTTACTTCCCCTTTGACTTTCACAGAAAGCACCAGATCAGCAGCAGTAAGTGCAGACAGAATGACCTTGACTTTTCAGTCCCTGCATATATAGAAAAGGAAGTATCCTTAGACCATGTCCCACAGTATGAACAGGAACTTACTTGTTCACAGTCTGCTCATGGAGCATTAATTAGTGCTCTCCTCACCTCTCCCTCCTCAAGCAAACCGCAGGGAGTCCTGCCTTCGGATCTTCTCTATCTTCTGCACTTCAGAATGCAAAGAGACTGGCTCTCATAAGAAACAAACCACTCTCTCCCCACCCAAACTGCCATCAAAGTCTTCACATGACTTAACATAACTTTATTCATACAAATAAAGTAACAGGATCTTGTTACGACTTGTGCTTTGGTTTGTCCTAGTAAATTTTAGGCATTATGGAAAAAAATATGACTAAACAGAATAGCTGTTAAGTTTCATTTAATTCAGATTTTTTCCTTCATCTCCTCACACCACTAAACCGGAAACACAGAAGGTACCCTGGCCTACAAGAAAAGAAACTACTTTTAGAGCAAACATTCGCTGTCTGGAGCAGGTAAAGCAGTCATAATGAGACTACAGTAGTGGCATTGTAACAACACGATCATAATTACTAGCTGTCTAGTGCCAAGGCAGAACAAATGTGCCTTCA
>Ga0181612_103212_pt1 | contig 16657 bp, 11 predicted proteins | sample HoacroProtozoa21_FD_119630 | JGI IMG/M metagenome (GOLD analysis project Ga0181612, IMG submission 119630) | Hoatzin crop microbial communities from Cojedes, Venezuel. Combined Assembly of Gp0051906, Gp0051904, Gp0051908
ACAGGCTGAAAGATCAGGCTCTGACTTCCTGACGGCCCTTCTCAGCTTTTAATATTTTAAGCCCTTCTCAGCTTTTAAGTATTGGGTAGGCAAAGAGAGCCTACCTGCCTGCCTCCAGGCTCAACACACCTCTGATCAAAAACAGGGATCTAGGAGAGAGATGACGGTGCAGGAATCACATTGCCCTATCTGAATATGTCTGTGCTTTCAGCTTTGGGGCTAAGGTCAGCTTGGATCATGGTCGTAGCTGTCATGTTGTCCAACACCAACAAAAATGCCACGTAGGCTTCACCCATACGGTCATACCACTCCACTTCAGCTGCTCATCCAGCTCTCTGAGGCTGTCCCAGGGGCCCTGCTCCCCAGTGGTCTCCTGCACCATCTGATATTTCAGCAAGATCACTCATTTCAGCTCTGCAAGATGTCCCAGACCCAGCCCCTGCAGATCCTCAGGGAACTGAGCCTCAAAGTGAAGGGTCTAGTGGGACATGCACCATTACTGACCAGGGACCTTCAAGTGGATTTGGGTGGGAATAAAGTGGTATTTCCCAACAGGACACCGAAATAAAATTTATTAGAATGTTAAAACTCTTGGCTTATCAAAGGAAAATTTTACTTAAATTGGGAACAGCCAAGAGGTCTGGAAATACCCAGAGATCTTGCCTTGAAAAAATACAGATAAGCAGAGTTATTGAAGGGGTCTGAGCTCAGCAAAATAAATATTTGAGTGAAAGCAGGGTGTCTTCCCAGAAGATGTTATAAAACAATACATCTAAATAAAAAAATAGAAATAAATACTGTTCATCAATAATTCAATCACGAGATTTTCTTGGCAACTTTGAAATAGAATGTATGCAAAATTTTATCAGTTCAATGCTCTGCACTTGATATTAAGAAAAGAGAAGAAGTTATTCTTCCATCTATCTTTGCCTACTTTGGGTGAAGTATTTTTTAAAATATTCTAAGCTATTTTTCCAAAAATCCTCAGTTCTTATAAACAGATTTGGGACTACTTTGGACAGCACTGTGCAGAACAAAGTACCTAATGATGGATGGAAGAGGAAAACCTCCTATTTTCTCCTTCTGTAGAGCATTTTTTCATAGCCCAGTCTGACATAAATTGCAGTTAATATACCAGAAAAGCTAATGTAAGGATTTGATTAAAAATAATTAAATTATAGAAATACAGTTAGTGTTGCTCAGCACAATTTTCTGGATAACAAAAATCTTGTCAAAAAAATACTTCATTCTTTAGTAAGGTGACAGATTTAATGATTAAAAATAACTGCACTGATATAATAGACATACTGTGTAAAAGCATTTGATCTAGTAACTCACAATAAGCTGATTTAAAATATAGAATTTTATGAGAGAATAAAGCACAGGCTGGAGAGAAAAATCGTTAGTACATTGACAGACTTGAAGCTTCTGTCAGCAGGGAGGTCGCTGAATGGGGATATACATCTTCCTTATGGATCTGCCCCAAGTACTCAGCATCCTCATCAGTGATCTGCAAGCAGATATACAGTCACTTCTGGCAACTCATAGGCATGACAGAGGTTAATAGGGAAGTCAACAAACACTAAAGAATAGGGAAACGGAGTGTGTTGGTCATTCAGTAAATTCCCACATTGAGGAAAGTGCATTTAGGTGCAGCTAAATACAAGTTATAGGGCAAGGTAGGAGGAAAGACAGTCACTCCTGTCGAAAAGGGGCCTGTGCCTGGAAAAACTAGGGTGTCTAAAAGGTGTGTTGGCCTTTCAGAGAAGAAGCAATCTCTATGGAAAATGCTTTGGCAAAAAAGGGTGAGCAAAAAGGGTCATCCTGAAGAACGCACTGGGAGAGATGAACACTCAGTGGTTCCTTAGTACCACAGCTCTGAGGAGCAAAGGCTAGCGAGAGCCAACAGCTGGAGAACAGGGATCTGGACTCAGACCTTCCAACTGGGAAGTCAAAGAAGAAGGACACCACTGGAAAGTACCTGGAAAAGCTTCAGGGTGACACTGATGCTAGAAGAGTGTACTTGGGCTGCTTCTGAGGCTGAGCTGTGCAGGTATACAAGTACCTAAACACCTGTACAGCCTGCAAACCAGTTGAAGAGTACCTATGCTGAGACTTACACTGGGACTTTATATTATTTATTAGTGCTATAGATGTAATGGGTTCATGCTATATGGAGGGAAAGCAGGGCCCTAAATAGGAGCAGTAACCATTTATGCTATTGCCAGAAAAGCATAACACAGATTTATTATTTTATCATTGAAAATCATACTGTTCTTGGTTGGTATCAGGTGTCCAGTTTGTATTTGCTGATTGCATTAGAAAGCAGTACTGGCCTCTAGTTATGCAGAGATTTCTTTCTTTGCATACAAAGTTATAAACAGAAGCTGAAAGAGGCAACCTAATTTCTGCCATTCATGAACAATAACAAAAATGTAGAAATAGAGACGCCCTGGTTTGTTGTTTTTTCTTCTGATGATTCTACAGTAAAATACAGAGAAAATGAGTTTTGTTGCATGTGGGAATTTCAGCACAGAGAATACAAGAGTCTAAGAAAATGTTTTGGAGGAGTTCTGAAGCTTCAGTGTTCACTAGTGTTTTGAAAGAGATCTGCTATGGCTCTTCATTTTACTTTCTTTTTCCTTGAGAAATTACCAACTGAAGTGTTTGTTAGAGACTTAGAGAAGCAAATTTCTGTCCTAGAAGTTACACAACATCCTATTTCATCTCCTTTTTTTAATGCCTTCCTAAAATGAAGCATTCAAATGCAGGTTTAGTCACATCAGTAACTGGCCCAAAAGTTAGAAATACTTACTCTTCAGTACCTTATTTTTTCCAGAAGCCTCAATTTAACTATTCATGTTTTTTAAAAATGTTACTTTGAGAAATGCCATCATTTATGCTGCCTTTAATTCAGTCTAAATGGAGCAATTTTTACTGTCCAGTTCTAGTATTTCTTTGCTACAGCGTGCTCCTCATGTGTAAATATAGAGTTTGGGAGATGAGATGGAGGGTAAAATGCTTCTTGTTTAGCATAACTGACAGGCGAAACTCTAAGAAGTTAACACGTCTATTAATTTTCCTGGAGAACATCAATAAATGAACTTCTCTAAACAGCCACTTCTCAAAAATCAGGCAGATTATCTATGGTATTTGGTTAGCAGAAGACTGGGCAGATTTTTTATTATATTTGGGTAGCAAAGATTTCTGACCACTTGAATAAACCTGCAAATCTGATCTGTGGAGAGTGATCTCATTCCTGATTTGACAAGCTTGCTTCTTCCTTTGCTGGCTGTTAGAAGTAAACACATCCCTTATTACAAAAGCATGAATCCAGATTAGCCTCCTAAAAGTAAAGAACATTGCCAGAATATTGTGTGCACTGTAAAAAAAGTGTGTGGTTTTTTGACTATATCTCAACGTAGACAATACAGACGTCTTAATTTCCTGTGCAAAATAATTCGAAGGAAATGATGACAGATGTGGGGTCTGGGAGAACCCATTCCAAAGTTACTGTGAAAATGGCAGACACATGCCATAAATGATGTACAGGAGAAACAAAATTATTTTGACAGAAGAAAAGCAATTCATTCAGTAGCTCTCCAGTGGCATGTTAGAAATCAGACTAGATTTCAGTGTTATCCCTGGCAGTCCTTAACAAATCAGAAAAAAAGGAAAAGAAAGGAAAAGAGCACTAAAAAGTGTATGTGTAGCACCTGAGACTGCCTGAGAAACATTGACAGAGATAATAAATTTATGGCACAAGCTTCCCTCAGGTTTGCATCCTGCATTCAGCCAAAGTGCAGCTTTGAATCCGAATGCACTGAGTGCTGGAGAACAGCTCGTCCTGCACATTTAGGTACACTGTATGCTAGAAATGCAAGAGCAGACCATTAAGAACAATGATGATATAGACAGATAGAGTGTGAGACTATTATTCCTCTCCACTAGCCCTTCAAATTTGTTCTGTGTATTTTTTTATGAATTGATTCCCTCAAAATCCCACTGGGGCCCTCACAACAAAATGACAGTAATCCATTTTTCTTCCCCGGTGTCATCCTTGTGCAGCCATTTAGCTACTTTGAGAGGAAAAAGGAGCTTGAAAATATCAGTAGGAGTTTGGAAGTGCTTAGAGTATGTGGTATAAAATTTCATAACAATTTCTTGGACTTTCAGTTGAAAATGTTTACCCTTCCCTTTCTTTCCAAGGACAATAAAAGTAGATGGGTAGGTTAGAGTCCTGAAAAAAAACTGTGTTCAGCTGGATTTGCTGCAACAGTCCAAGCTTCCTCCAGGGCTTGTTAAATGGGCCAAAGTGGAAAGTAACTTTTATATTTGTCATTCATTTACTTCATATATTTACTTCAAATCTTACTGTTTGCTATTATGGTATACAGCATATTGCAGCTAGATTCCCTGAGTGATAGATGCTCGATAAATATTTCACAGTCTTCAGCCCGAGATTGCAGTCTTCCAAGCACACAGCTCTGAGCTCAGAACCACAGAAACGAGTTTAATCTCTCCATGATAAGTCTTGATCTATCAAAATGCCCTGGTTAATAACATATGCTGGCAAGATTTCATTAATTTCTGTACATGCCTCAGTTCTCCCTTTTGAAACCATGTGTTAACAGTCTAAATGAGTTTCTGGCTTTCAGTCTTCCCCAGAAAATGCATGGAAAACAAGGCCATAGGACTGTCAAAATTGCACTCCTCCTCCTCTGAACACCGGCAGGATGCTGAGTGCTCATCTACTCCCAGTGATTACACACTCCCTAAGCTGCACCATACCTGAATCTGGGAAGTATCAAGCCTTACCAAAGTCTGGAACCCTGGGTGATTTCACTTATCATGCTGTTTGTTGGTCTTCAGCTGTTTTTAATAAACACAATCTCTCCAGATTTCCAGGGAAATACCACCCCTTTTCTCTGTTTAAGGTCTGTCAGAAACCCTGATCAGTTCTTGCACCGTACCTAGCCATGTGAGATTATGTCTTCAACTTTGAGACAGTGGAACAACACAAAATGCCACATTCACTGTGTAGTATTTGTAACCTGTTACACAAATCTGGCATGCCCTCCTTACAACCTGTTTGTGTGCTTTGTCACGCTGGGAAGAACGGACTCTTGTCGAGTCTGCTTCTCTGGAGATATTCAAAACCCGCCTGCACAAGGTCCTGTGCAAGCTGCTTTAGATGACTGTGCTTTGGCAGGGGGGTTGGACTAGATGATTCACAGACGTCCCTTCCAAACCCTACGACTCTGTGATTCTGTGACATCCAGTGGGCTGCCGTGGGTGCTCTGTACCGGGGCTCCCTTGGGAAGACTGATTTACCGAACAGTAGATTTCTGCTGCTGAAGGAGTTGCTACCACATTCATGTTAACTGGGACACGGTATTCAGTTGGCTGGTTCAGAAGGATGGTGATAGCCCAGAAGTCATGCTTTCAAGGCCAGCACAGGAGCATCATAGTGCAGTGCTTTCTGAATTTTATCCAAGAAATCAGTATTAATGAAGCTCTTTCATTGCTCATAAGATATGACAGTAAAATGAAAAATAAGCAGAGATGTTTTGAAGTCTAATAAAGTTAGAGAGAGCCAGCTTCATCCTGCTGTCCGAAATGCAGTCCAGTTGGGAGCAAAGGAGGAAGTCATATTGTTACACGGTAGAGCAGAAGCTGCATTTTAGTATACTACCAATGTTAGCAAAGCCTGTAGTCTTCAGCTCTGTCTTCCAGAAAGGGACAGTAGCTACAGAAGAAGTAACTTTGGTGGATCCGGGACAGCAATACCACAAAGTAAAAACAATCCAGCAATTTATTGATCTTGCCAACAGCTTTTAACAACTTTTGCATACAGAAAGCTGAGAAAACAACTGAAAAGGAGACACTGCAAGAACCATAAACATTAAAAAAGGACTGGGAACAGAATGGGGAGGTGAAGAGCAACTAAGGTGGGGGTGACCATGAGATGAAAGAATCCACATTCCTTAAGAAAGGAAGAGGAAAAAAAACAAATAAAAATCAGCTGGCTCCAGAAAGTCAGCCTTCCAGAAAAGAACCTGAGATTCAAATCTGGAAGGGAAGAGGGAGTTAAAGGGAGCTAGAGTGTTCTTGAAGAAACAGATCACACATATGTGCTTTGTGACACAGCTAACTAACCAAACACCAGGCAGAGAAAATGAGAATCTGAGCAAAGATAAGATACTAATTTCTTCTTCTTGGGGAGGACAGCAACAAGTATACCAGAACTCTTTTATTAGTGAGAAGTTGGATTGGTAAATTAAGGGTTTCGATAGCAATTTCAAGAGCCACTTACACAGTAGCTGTGTAGTCCAACATGCCGCTGCACACTTCCCAAGAAGCCAGGTGTCCATGGATATCTCCCTGTCTGAACTGGAGGCTGAAGTTATATGGGGTTCAGATGCCACAGTATGGCAGGAACTGAGGACCTGTCTCCAGACAGGTAATTGTGAGGTAGGTTTTGCTTAACTGTTTACTTCTAGGAAGTTCAATGTGAATATCCTGTAAGTTGTCATCTACCCAGTCATCACCTCAGAAAAAAAAGTCCATATTAAGGCAAGAAAAAAAGGATCTTTGGAAGCCTCTTGCAGGCATTGTCCTACCTCTGCCTCCATGCTACTCTCTTCCCTTCATCATACATTTCTTCCTGGCACATTCCTTCCCTCCTCTTTCATCTCCTACCACCTTTTCAGGATCTCCCTGACTAATTTTAAATCTTCCATGCCTTTCATTATCCTTCCATTTCGGGCAGATGTCTGTCTGGCAGAAGTGTTAGGTTTTTATTTAGGAATCATGATTTGGCAGCTCTACTTTAAACTGCAGATCTAAAAAAGCTGGCTTGTTCGTCCTAATCCATTAAATAAGGAATAGATAAAAATAATAACAGCAGTTTCTTCTGGCCATTGCAATACCTCTTCATTAGCAAGTTTTCAGTTAAAAAAATAAAGTTTTAACAGTTCAAAAGACTAAAGACTACTATGATCTACAGGTGCCAAAGAGCAGGTGCAATGTTACCTATATGGTAGTTACCAAGAGTTTTGTCATTGTCTTTGGCAACTCCCTTAGGCTTTTAAAGTGTTCCACACATTACAGTGGATATTAACATGTACACAAGATCGATTCATCCTGCATTTCCTGTAAAAAAATCTTCTTTTCCCTAAATTTATTTGGATTCTATTTATGGATTCTGATGAAAGAGATTTAAAACATCATATCAGAAGTTAAATGAGCATAACTAGAACACAATTGGAAAGGAACACCTACCTCCCACACAAGTCAGAAGAGGTAAGCGGTCCTAAATGATTGGTTGAATTGTCTCCAACCACCCCATGTCTTCTCATGAAGTATTTTATTTTATAGTATTCTTGCAGAAAATATGAAGATCAAAGCATTGCTGTTTTACAAACTGTAGAAACCGAGCCACAGAGAAGCTGCAATGCAAGAATAAAAGTTAACTGAGACTGAAATATGTATCAGATTCCTGTGAAAACAGATAACTGAAAATGTGGGTCATGAGGAGGACCAGGATATTGAGTAAGTGGAATCAGCAAAAAAAGTGAAGGTACTTGTGGCAGGGATGGATACTGGGTGGATTAGAGTCAACCCCAAGCTACAAGATGGTGAAAGACGGATAGAACCATGATGCCGCCGTAATTTCAAAGACACAGTTGTCAGGAAGCAAGAGGGAGCACCCAAAACCATGGGGGCCTGTTTGAACGAGGCCAAGGAGCCGGTCAGACTTGCTAAAGCAATTTAAATTCCCATAGCTGAGATGGACAATGCAGAATCGGAGATAAGAAACCCAGCAAGCAGACAAATGTGAAAGAACTGGGTGGTTATGGAAGAAGCAGTGACAAGACCAGCAGGTCTATGATTTGGAAAAAAAAAGTAATTAATTACATTAGAAAAGGGGAGGAAAAGGTTCAGCCTTAAATAAATTACTTTTTCTTTCTTGTTTCTTCAGACATTGCCTTTCTACTCCTCTATGTGTGCTTATAGCACACTGGAGCTGTCTACAGCTTATAGAGTCATTTCTGCTGCCACTTGGTTGCAATTTCCTCCTGTTACTTAGGGAAAGACTTCCTTCCAACACTCGTTCTGATAAAAGGCTGTGGACTTCTTGCAACAACAAGAAGTCTGTTAGTATTAATCACCACTTCTCCACACAGGCAAATAATGCTTTGCAAATGTCAAGCACTGTATTAAACATCCATTTATAAACTTCAGAACAACCTACACAAGCCCAAAATTGTTTCTGCCAATTATTTGAATAACAATTTCCAAGGATATTGACCTATATCCTTCCTTCATTTGCTTTTGGAAACACCTGATAAAACTCTCTGTTTCTGAGATGTGCCAGGAACAGGGTTTTTTTATTAACATTTTCTCCAGTGATTTCCCCATTCTTCAATCTTCCATATCTCCCACAAAGACCGTGATGACAATACTACTCTTTCTTAGCAGAAAACAACTCTGGCACATCATGACGTGATGAGGATTGACACTCAGTTCCTCAGAGAGTCCATATGCTCTCTTCTTAAAACTATCAAAGCCCAAAAATATGACCTTGACGAACTTCAGTCTCTTATCGCATGACCCTGCAGGCACCTGTGGACTGCCACTCATTTGACTCTTGTCTCACTGTTGTGTTTCTGTGCTTGATGTTGACCATGCTGGTCCCAGCACCCTGGAGACAGCACTTAGAGGTGTCTCACCCCGATGCCTGGCCAGGACACGGGGCTATGACATTCCTTCTCTGAAAGCCTTCCCTGGGTAGCTAAGACACATCAACATGATCCTTTCCCCGGAAAAAAAGGCAATTGTTGTTGCCATTTGTTTTTCTTTCTGGCCACAGCTGAAGTGCAGCAGTACTCTGGTTTATTTCGGGGTTGTTCACTTACTGAGGTAATAGCTTAGTGATAGCACCAGCACCCAGGCAATGGGAGACCCATGCATTATCTCCTCCTTCACCTAATGCTGCATGTCTTTGTGAAAACCTTTAAAGCAGCAATTGAAGGGGTTTCTGATGGTGCACAATAAGCATATGTTGCAAAGTAATGCATGTTTAATGAACCGCAAAGGATGAGGGGACAATTTATTAAAAAATTCCATCAGGTTATGGTTATACTTCCAGATTGCGCAAAACAAAACTACAACCAGAAAAATGAAACAGAGCTGCCAAAGGGCTTCCTTAAGGAGTGTGAGTTACAGTGCAGACACTTTTTTGTAATTTAAGCAGCAAAAGTTGTGATACAGGTGCAAAAACCAGCATCTAATGCTTTCTCACCTGGACCCCAATCGTAGTTAAACAGCAGCTGCCTGTTTATTTTTGAAAAGACACCTCTGAGCCTGCTGAAGAGTAACAATACCAATGGATATTTTTGCTTCTCATGTTTAGACTGTAAACTGTGCTCAGTACCTGCTCAGTGGAAATGATTGCCACTGCGCCTGACCTTAGAGAATGATTCAGCTCCAAATGGCAGACTCCTGACGGGTCACTGCAGGAATCGAAGCTAGCTAATTCACGATTAATCGCAATTCCTCTGTTTCTTATTTCCCACTCCCTGTTTTGTGTTGTTTGAACTAATGAAAAGATCCATAGATTTCTTTTTCTTGTCTTTCCCTACTCTATTCTACTCAGCTACGACCCCAGGGCATACTACCACAGTAGTGGTAGTATCTCCCTGCTTATCTTGCCAAATGTGACTTGGAAAGATTATCGTAGATACACAAAGAGGGAGACTCTCATCTTGGAAATCATGGGGCAGTTTTCCTCTTTTAAGCTACTTTCTCTTTTTAAAGTACTGGGAACGGACTCTAGTTGTGAGTTTCATCTCACCAGAGGTAGGCTTTTACATTACAGATATGTGCATTGAAGTTGTCACCGTGGGCTCCCTCTATAGTCAATGAAGAGAAAGAGGCATCTCTACAGCGTGATTCATCTCTCTCTGAAGAAGAATGAATCCAGCCTGGAAATGCCCATTTCTTCCCACTAGCCAGTGAGGGAGCCTGGGATTACTCGCTCATACATCATTCCAGTTTTGTCTGGTGTAGCTCCAGCAGCAAGACGACTCTAAGCCTAAATACTAACTCAAATTTTCCGGATAGACAGAATAGTCCATATTCATGGACAAAAACTATTCCACCTCTTTCTCCATGCCAGGCTTGCCTACCACCTGTATCACAAAGGACATGTGCTCTGGACCCTGGCCTTTCTCCAAGAGGAGCAATGAAATGCCTGGGCACATCTGACAGTTGTAGCTGGGCTACACCTTTGCTGACCATACGGGTCAACACTGCCAGGGCTGAGCGTGCCACAGCACAGTCCTGCACACTATAGCCAGAAATCAGTTTCTGAGCCTTGTGGATACCTCGCCAGGTCCCAGGTGAGTTACTTGGCATCGAAAGGAGGCCCAAGAATGCAGGTGTAGCCTCAGGAGGGGAAGAGACTGACCTTAGAGTGGCTCCCTTTATAGTGTGCCATTAATAAGCCTGTTCAATTGCATTGCCCACAGCAATTTTACTAAGCTGTGTCAGTTGAAATGGCTCTTCTATTCAGCACGTGCCCTATTAACATATGGAGAACAACATATGAAACAAAGTCTTGTTTCTCTAACCAAAAGAGAGAGCATATATTCATTTTGGCATCGTGCTAGTTTAATTCCTTGAAACTCAGCAGACAATAGATTAAATTAACATTGGAACGATACACAGGTGAATTGGGACAAGAAAAGGAAGGATTCTTACACATGTGATGTTGACTTCTCAAGTACTTGATGTCTAATGAACTGAGAGCTTTTCTAAACAACAAGCTGAATAACAGCCGAGCTCCTTTGGGAAGCCCTGACTCCGCTGGTAAGTGGCGTACATGCCAGAAAACTCGCCCCTATGTGACAAAGAAGGGTGTGGCTTGGAGAATCTGTCATTTTCCTTTCCTTCCCCCATAAAAATCTGTCCAGCAGCTTCATCTGCAGTGCAAAGGGCGTGTAAATCAACACGCTCAGCTGGTGTTGACTGGTGGAGAAGATACTCATCATTACAATAGGAAGTTATGCCAGCTGGCACTCATCCATCTTGCTAAAGTCTCATTCATAATGAGAGACTGTTTATCAGAAGGATGGGATGTAAAACAAGACAGTCTTTTTGTGATTGAAGGGGTGCCAGAAAACAATAATAGTTATTAAAAAGTGAACCCTGTTACAGCTATATTTTTACAATACAAGTACTGAACTAACTTTAGCTGGCATGATAGCTGGCATGAACTTGCAGCAAACACAGGAGGGGCTGTTTGCATTTGCACGTATTCTGTGTAGGTGCTAAAAAACTGACCAGCATTATAATATGTGTTTTTCTAGCAAAGCAATTTTGCACAAATGCCAAAGGACTCCTCAATAGGTCAATTAATTGGGAAAATTCCTCCTAAGCATATGCACAACTGCTTCCTCTGCTTGTGTGTTCTTCTTGGTCATATAATGTACAGAATGACTGTGAGAACAGGTAACTACATTTTCTTGAAAACAGAGACTGAAGAAAGAAATAACTTATCAAGGGTTACACTGTATTAGAAGAGCTGTGGGGTGAGGTTTGCTAATTGTCTTTGCCTGCCCCCAGACAGATCCATTAATCCTCTACTTCAATAACTATTGAACACACTCCAAATTTACAGCAAAACAAATTACTTTTGGGAGGAATATTGACTTTCAGAGAAAGAGAAATATGGTGAAAGAAAAGGAAATGCATCCTGTGTCATACTAGGGCTTTTGTATTCTGCAAGTGTTAACAAGTAAACAGAAGCTCTGGGATTCTTTAAAGAAACTGTTGGGATGAGGTTTAGGGAAAATAAGTTTCCTGCAAGCAGAACTTCCTCCATTATATATGGCAATGAAAAGGTGCCAATGTAGTGCCTGTCAAATCAAAAATGTATATCTATTTCACACCTAGAATATCAGGACATCCTAAAACTCACAGAAGCTGAGCTTTTCCACACATGCACTTCTGAGCAACAACTTCTCACCAGTTTTGCTCTGTGTAAACTATGTCTCTTCTCCTGCATCTTAGTATTCGCTAGCATGCTTGCCTACCTGCTGGCTGCTTGAGATTAAATTTAGCCTTCAGGCTGCAAAAAATTGTAGGGCTCTCTTTCGTACCTGTTTTAAACACTGAGTCCTTTCCTCCTTTTGCCTCCTCAGCTCATGGTTTATCTCTGTTTTTTTCCTTAATGACAAACCGCTGTGGCGATGCCCCTTGCTAGGGAGCAGGAGAGATGCTGAGGGGGTGTTCATGCCTGGCTGCACTCGCGGAGCAGTTGCCCTCCTCCAGCCCATCACAGCCTCACTCAGGGAATTTCTCTTATCAGCAGGCAGGAAAGATGCCCTGTGGCAGATCTCCTGCATAACCCTGGGTAAAGGGTTTCAAGGTCGGTGCATTTTTTCTTGCAATACCACAAGAAGGGAGGAGGAAACCTGGCTGCAGAGCTCACTGCTAGCATGCAAGCGAGATGCGTAGGTCTGCGCGTGCTGTGGCTGGTTTTGGGCAGCTTCCCAGGGAAGAGCCGAAAGCTCAGACACTGCTGGAGCTTTCAGAAGATTTTCAAAAAGCCGTTCTCCTCCAGTTTCACACGTGTAAATGAGAACAATTGTGCCATCTCATCAGAATCTTACAAACACTGTGGCAGTGTCACATTAAATGGCACATGCCTGGCCACGTGCAGCAGAGTATTTCAATTTGTGCTTGGATCTGACCTCTGACTTTAACATAGCTGAAGGATGAAGGAATTCCTTTTTTTGTTTCTCTGTTAATTTAATGAAAGGCATTAGCCCGACAGTGCAGCGGCACCTCAGTCAGGGAAGAAGATTCAGGAGTGTGTGTAAAAACATCCCTTAACTCCTCTGCTCGCCCTCCCCTCCAACACAGCATGCAGGAGGCCTGTCCCCAGTGCATCTGACTAGTGAAAAGCTGAATATTCCTTCTGATACCAAAAGCAGGAACCCTCTCACTCATTTCTTCTACATTTTAAAGACTTTTTTTTTTAAGACTTCCTTGAATTTCTGTCATTAAAACTATCTGATTTATAATCATGTGTTCATTTGGCACGGGGCAATTTATAGCAATAGACAAGAACTGATTTTGCTGTCATCATGGGAGAAGAGAGAGGGAGAAAGGAAAGCAATTAGCAGAGCATTTGGGGATACGAAGTAAACAGAAATCCATTCTCTTCCCTTCCTTCTCTAGTACACCCACACGCAAGCACACATTAATCTGCTCTTTTGCATGAGACGAGATTTCAGAGAAGCAGTGAGAATGGATAAGTTCTGTTTAGAATAAGCAACAACTAGCTGGGAAATTGGATTTTAGGCTAACAATATGTGCAAGCCTGGTCATTTGTTCCAGAACAAACTCTGAAACACTGTGGGTGATATAATGTGTAACCCGAAGAATAAAGGAGCGTATTACAGCTTAGGCTGCATATTGACCTCATCACCTTTATGGAACTAGAAGTTCTTTCTCATTTTCTGTTAAACTACCTCCGTTGTTCATCCTCTTTGCTGAGACGTCTTGATACCTTTGCTGATAAGAAATAATCCCTGCCCCAAAAACCTTACAATCATGTGTGGTCAAAAAGGAGAAAAGGGAGGTGCTGAGGCAAAGATGAGAAAAGGACATCAGTTTTCAAACTTAACAAAGTTGGCAAGATAAATTGATTTTCTGACCTGTAGAAAGTTTTTCAACTCCCTCCAGCTTTCCACCTAGCCCTACTTGCCTTCACCGCAGCAGCAGAGAGCTAAGGTGTAGAGACCCAGACACAGAGCACTACGGTGCTTGGCCGGTTTGCACGTTTGTCAGGGGTGAAGGGAAGAAAGGTCTTTGGCCAGCTTCTCTGTGTTTGCAGAAATGCCCTACTGTAGGTGCACTCCAGCGGCAGCGCGGTGTTCCCACCGGCTCCTTACTCTTCTCATGCCAGAACGGGTCAGCCTGGTCGTGGACTGACAACACTTTGCTGTCACAAGGGAGAACGAATGCACTGAACAAGAGATGGAGTATAAAGTAATAAGAATTCTGCAAGCTATAACAATGAACCGCATCCAGGTCTTTAAGAAGTAACACCATATCAGCCCCATGCCAAGGGCTTTTGGCAGGGGCCGAGCTTTTCCTAGCAATACTGGTTCTTAAGCTGGCTAAATGAATTACTTCAAACCCCTCTTCTACAAAATCTTGTAAATAAATAGTCTTGTCCGAGCAGAGGATTGTTTGCACAGACCAAACAACAACTCTTACCAAAGCTTTTCATTAAAATTTCATGCTTAGGTTTTCATTAACAGACAGGGTTTTAGTAATATTTTGCAGGTAAGTGGAACATCTTAAAAATGGGAGAACCAAGATCCCAAGCTTGGTAAAGAAACAATTTAGAATGTTACTTGTCTCAAGTCCGATCAAATCAAAGATCATTTAAATGAGCTTATCGCTTCTTTATTTCTATGATGTATAGTGTTAAAGAGAGTTTTTGATGGGTGAAAATGGCACCAAGTTAAATCAGAGTTTCTGGAAGATATGAATAGAGCTAAAAGTTTTGATTTTGATGAATATTGCATATGACAAAAGTTATAGGTTAGGTCATTCCAAAACTTCCCACCATTTTTGGCCAAGTTAACTGTGTCGCTACATACACAAAGCAGCCATGAAAGGACACGCCCATTTGGGCAGCCTCTCAGCAGTTAAAAGCACAGCTCTGGGTTTAGGACAGGTTCATTTTTTTCTTCTGGCTGGGGGAATCTGCCATGCATGTGGTCTCTCTGCCCTCCCCCAAATTCGTGCTTCTGGTTGAAGCATCCTGGCATGGGAACAGCACCGGAGCTGTTTGCAGTATTTTCTGCAGACATTGTTTTCCTTTGCACATGAAATTTCATTAACTCGTTGAACCCTTGCTTTAAATTATTTAAGTGCTTTTTCTCAGACACCTCATTCTGGGCAACTATTCCTTTCTGGCTACCCTGACATTTTGAAAACTTCTCCTCAGTTTCAGCCAAAATGTACTAATATCTCATTAGGGGCATTTTTGCCTTCTTATTTACCCTAAAGACTACTTTTCTTGCCATGATATTTGCTCTTACAAAGTTTTTACAGGCAGCAATCTTAGCTCAGCCTTTGTAGTGCTAGACTGAACAAAAGTAAAGTTCTTTTATTTGCCTTCTGTGAAAGTGTACCCATGATCATTCAGATAGCCCCTTTGTACATACGCTGCAGTTTGAGTCAACCATTTTTTAACATCGGAGAAGGGAGCTCCACATAAGGTCTCACCTTTTGGCTTGTATTCCTATATACTATTTTCCAGTATCCTATTTAATATAACATGGAGATTTAGTTACTCTGTTAGCTGACATACCCTTAACTTCCTCCTCTCTTGTTTGTTCCCAGTCGAGAAATCATTATGTGAAAAAGTTATCACTTATTTGGAACCCCTTCTTTTGTGATAAAAATTGATTTTAACTGAACTGTTAGAGCCAAACAAAACCATTTATCCACAGCATTCAATCTCCATAAAGTTTTCTTTTTATCATGAGGAGAAATTTTGAAAAATCAAATGCAAGATTTCCTCCTTCCATTCTTCCTCCACTCCTGGAAAAGTTCACGTGGTTTGCATTTTTTGTCTCTGAGTCAATGCAGTGAAGACAACTTTGAATCTGAAACTAAAATCAAGACTTAAAGGAAGGCAACTGATGGAGGGAAAGAAAATACACACATGTAATAGGTAACATCAGTTGAGGTAACTACTACTATATTATTAATTCAAGGGAGTTCTAGCACTGAAAAAAAAAAAAAATTTCGGAAGAGAAATGGCAGACAGAGGAGTCTCGACAGGGGTTTTCACTGTTTTCTTCCTCTCCACCCAAAGAAGAGGCTTCAGCAAATTAAACATCAGATTTCTTCTGAGGGACCAAGTGGTAACAAAGTCTTAAAGTCAGGACAAATTTGCTGAACTGAGGAAGCTGAGAGTACTTGAATCTCATCAGGCTTTGCACCTTGAAGTCAGTCCTATCCTGAAGACCAGCTTCCAGACATAGGAGCTGAGGTTTTGATCTGGAACTGTGTTACCTAATGCCTCAGGTGCATGATCATTATTTGTTTCATGACTGAGATTTTCATATTGAGAACATTCCAAGCAGAAACTCTTGGGAGACCTGGCTGATGAGAAGCACAACATGACCTGGCAGTGTGCACTCGCAGCACAGAAAGCCAAATGTATCCTGGGCTACATCAAAAGAAGTGTGACCAGCAGGATGAGGGAAGTGACTCTGCCCCTCTACTCTGCTCTGGTGAGACCTCAGCTGGAGTCCTGCGTCCAGTTCTGGAGCCCTCATTACAGGAAAGACAAGGACCTGTTGGAGCGGGTCCAGAGAGCCACAAAAATGGTCAAAAGGATGGAACACCTCTCTTATGAAGAAAGGCTGGTAGAGCTGGGGTTGTTCAGCCTGGAGAAGAGAAGGCTGCGGGGAGACCTTCCGGATGCCTTACAAGGGCATGTAGTGATAGGGCAAGGGGTAATAGCATTGAACTGAAAGAGGGCAGATTTAGATTAGATAGAAGGAAGAAATCCTTTCCTATGAGGGTGGTGAGGCACTGGAAAACGTTGCCCAGAGAA
>Ga0181612_168229_pt1 | contig 16657 bp, 3 predicted proteins | sample HoacroProtozoa21_FD_119630 | JGI IMG/M metagenome (GOLD analysis project Ga0181612, IMG submission 119630) | Hoatzin crop microbial communities from Cojedes, Venezuel. Combined Assembly of Gp0051906, Gp0051904, Gp0051908
AATGGTTTGTCTAATGGAATTATCCATACAATGTTTATAATAACATTGAGTAGCTACATGGATTACTAATGTTTCATAATGTTAATTCAGCATGCTGTCTGTCACTTACCAGGGAACTGTTGCGGGTAAGGGATCTCTCTGCCTTGGGTAAGGAAGGATATCTTAGTCTCAGGTAAGGAATCTCCTAACCTTGAGAGGTGTCCCTCCTCAAGGGGAGAGTCACCTGGCATGCAGTCCAGCTGCAGTTCAGGGAGAGCTCAAACTGGGGCCATCCTCATGGTAATATTTATAGGGTGAAGGAGTTGTCTATACTATTGACTAGCAGCCAAGATAGATGTCTTCGTTTTAGCTGTGGTATCTTGTTCTGTATTTTGATTATCTTGCACTTTTGGGTTTCGAAACCACCTTTCAAAACACTTTTCATGACACCTTCACTCTCTTATATGTGAGCCAGGGGCTTTCTAGCTTACAAGTTCACCCCAAGGACATGAGGCCTGTTGCTCCTTAGTCAGCCTGAACCAAAGTAGGGCTAGGAGTCAAATGTATCTGTCACAATTCAGCTTCATGGGAATTCATTGTTTATTCTGTACCATCTCTATGCTTAAAGTCAAGTACGTGACTGTTCCACAACTCCTCAGGTTTAAAAACTTAGACTTTTACATTTCTTAACTTTTCTGACATATTTCTTTGTTCTTTGCAGAAAAGGTACAGTTTGGCTGTTGGTCCTCCCAAAAAGGTTCCAAAAGTCAAAGGTGTAGAGTCTGCAGCAGTGCAAGCATTTCTCAGACGGCAAGAAGAAGAAAAAAGAAAAAAAGGTAACAGTCCAAAATATTTCGTAAGGGAGACTTTCATTGACTCCTTGAGAGACTGTCACCTTATTCAAAGCTCTTGCAAATACAGCTATACATCTGTTTGTGGAGTTTATGCACATAACTGATGCTGAGGGAAAGCTAGGACTAAGTAAGGACTAGGGATGTTTGCATGCTTTCCTAAGGAGTTAAATGCCAGTGTACCTGATTAATATTTACTGTTGGAGGTTGAAAAGTAGTTAAGGTGAAGAGATACTGCAAGAAACCATCTGGGCTTTTGGTAACTTAACTTTGGAAAGCTTCGTCCGGGGGAAAAAATAGTAAGAGTTCCTGTTGTTGTGTCTTCTGACTCTCCTCTACACCCTTTACACGTGTACTCAGCCTGTTTTCCAATTCTTATCCCCCGAATACTCTTTGATTTTCTCCTTTCCACATCTCCCCTTAAACATCTGATAGTAAATTCTGCAGTCTCAAAATTCTCTTGCTTAGTCTCAGAACTCCTTCCATTACTCAGAGATCCCGTAACTCCTGTACCTCCTCACACAGTAATTCTCCTTAGTTTGCATAGCATGCTGGATAGCTGCTTTGGTTGAATCACCTTAATGGGTTTTGCAGTAGCAGCATTTGGCTTAATTGTTCGCCTTTGTTTGTCGGACTAGCTGACTCAGGTGGGTTAGCTTGCCCTGTTGGCAGACCTCTGATCACTTTCTGGTCCATTTTGAATAACTGTTAGCCAGATATCCTTAAACTAGTATTCCCAAATAGTTTATGAGTTTGGAAGAAACGGAAATAAAGAGTAGTAATTTTGCATAATTTTCTCCTGGTTTTCTTTAACAGCACTGGAAGAAAGAAGAAAGAAAGAAGAACTGTTGGCTAGACGTATTGAACTGAAACATGACAGAAAGGCAAGAGCTATGGCCTCACGAACGAAGGATAATTTTCATGGCTATAATGGCATTCCTGTTGAAGAGAAGCCTAAAAAGAGGAGGACTTGTGAGAATGTTGCTCAAGCCCAAGAGGCTGAGTATGCAACAGAAGATGAAACTGAGCAACTTGAGTACAGTCAGACTGAATCTGAGCATGAGCAAGAAGAATATGAAGAGAAACCATCCAAAGCTGCAGTGAAGCCAAAGGCGCCTCCCAAAAGTGCACCAGCACCTCTGAACTTTGCAGAGCTCTTGAGGCTTGCTGAAAAAAAACAATATGAACCAGTGGAAATAAAAGCAGTGAAAAAAGTAGAAGAGAGACCCAGAACAGCAGAAGAATTGAGAGAGAGGGAGTATTTGGAACGCAAAAACAAAAGAGTAGAAATGCATAAGAAAAGTGAGAAGGAGATTAAGAATGCAGGGATATCCAGTTCTTCAAAAAAAGTGACTTCTCGGAAAGAATGTGTGAATGCAAAACTTAACAAAAGCTCAGTAGATAGACATTCCACACCAAAAGGCAGTCTATCATCTTCTATGAGTGGTACTGATAAGAAATCCAAAGCACCAGCATTGACTGAAAAACACTCACGGTCATCATCTTCCTCCAGATTTGATCAAGTGGAAAAAAACTCACAAAATAGCTCCTTAAAAAGCTCTACTGGTAGCAATCATAGTAAATTACCTGTCAATGGTATTGGGAAGTCTGGCTCAAGCTCTCATGTGCCACCCTCAAAACCAGTGGCCAATGGGGTTAAGAGGCTACCATCTGCTAAAGAATCCAGCCTGAAAAAGTTTGCCCATACAAAATCGGGAAATGCTGCAGCCCTTCAGCATGGAATCAACTCCAACGCAAAACGATCAGGCAGCAGCTTAGGAAAAGGAGGACCTGGACATCCAGGTGGTGGTTCAAGTGCAGGACCTGGGCGACCGAGCAGCAGTTCTGATGTAGGACCTGGAAGGCCAGGAAGTGGTTTAAGCCCAGGGCCTGGGCGACCGAGCAGCAGCTCAGCTGCAGGACCTGGAAGGCCAGGCAGCAGCTCAAGCCCAGGACCTGGGCGGCTGGGCGGTGGCTCAGGCATGGGACCGGGAAGGCCGGCTGGCAGTTCAAGCACAGGACCTGGGCGACCAGGCAACAGCTTGGGCACTGGACCAGGACGGCCAGGCAGCAGCACAAATGCAGGACCTGGGCGACCAGGCAGCAGCTTGGGAACAGGACCAGGAAGGCCAGGAGTCAGCCCAAGCACTGGACCTGGGCGACCAGGCAGCAGCTTGGGAACAGGACCAGGAAGACCAGGAGTCAGGCCGAGCTCCGGGCCTGGGCGAGGAGGCAGCAGCTTGGGAACAGGCCTGGGAAGGCCAGGGATCAGTCCAAGCACAGGAGCCAAGCGACCAGGCAGCAACTTGGGAACAGGACCAGGAAGGCCAGGCATCGGCCCAGGTGCAGGACCTGGGCGACCAGGCAGCGGCTTGGGTGCAACTGTAAAACCGAAGTGTACTGTTGTATCGGAAACTATTTCTTCTAAAAACCTAGTCACAAGACCTAGCAATGGACAGATAAATGGAATGAGATCCTTTCAAGAGCATAGACCTGTCTTTCATCCACAAGGTATAAAATTCTAAAGCAAATAATTTTTTTTGGTTAGTTATTTGTTTTGTATTTTTTGTATATGTCTGAGTTGAGGTCTCTGAGGGTCTTTCACAATTATAGATGCAATTAGGAAGACTTGGACAAAATACCATATTTGCTTTTAAAAGAGTGCATTGAACAGTAGAATGCTTTTTTCTGCCTTGCAGCTTTTTATTTATTTTTACCTATGCTCATATTCCTTGAAATACAGGCCTAGGGTGTGCAGTATTACATGAATGAAAATTAAGCAGCCTGTGATGGATGTTGGTATATGGATGCTGTTAGAAGGAAAATAATTGAAGGAGTCACTTCCTGCATTGCTTAATTGTGCTTAGTCTTTCAAATTTTGTAGTGTCTTAAATAACAGATGTTTAAAGTGGTACATGAAAATTAAAACCCCACAGAAAACCTGTGACTGATAAAAGTGTTTTAGCAAATTCACCTTATCAGTAAGCAAGCAGTTCTAAAAATTTACTTCTGGACAGAAACAAGTGGCATGGACTCCAGCAAATAAGTGCCTAGAAAACCCTGAACAAGACTATAGACTTTGGTCTGGTAGCTTCCTCAGGATGCAGTTGGTGATACTGATACCTAATCTGCTACAGCACCACTTAGAGGAAGTATTTCCTTTTACTGAGTTTCTGAGAATTGTTAGCTGACTTCAGGCAGAAGTTTTCCACCTTGAAGCCCAGAGCTGTAAAATGGCTGTGCCCAAGGTTTAGCAAGGAGTACTACTGTTAAATCAATGTTATGTAAATGTTATTAATTAATGCTTTTTTTCACTCGCCTGTGATTTAGGTCTTGGAAGACCACCTGTTGGTTACAAGAGACAAATAGAAGATGATGATGATGATGAATATGACTCTGAAATGGATGACTTCATTGAAGATGAAGGGGAACCCCAAGAAGAAATATCAAAGCATATTCGGGAAATATTTGGCTATGACCGGAAAAGGTAAGAAAAAATGTCAATTTTAAGATATTGCAGAACAAGCATCAGAACAACAGAAATTAAGATAGTTTAACAAATAAAAGTGTGTTAGAAATGGGGGAAGTGCTGGTATCCAAAAATGGTTTTGCATTGCAGAAATTTAAGCATTAGAGCTGCTTCTATGCAGAAGGGACCCTGAATTTTCACCCTGCCTGCCGTGCTCTTCTGGGGAGCAATAAAATTTGATGCAATACAACATAGTTGGAAAGCAACACAGCTTCTTCAGTGTCTCACCTGTGTAATTCATAGCAACTCTTTCCTATTGTTAGATGGTAAAATGCTTTCTATAAGTCTGCAGTATTTTGGAATCCATCAAATGCAGCGGCCTGAATAAGAACTGCTAAATGCAATAGTGTTAGCTCTTCTGTAAGAGGATCTAACTTGGTATGACTATGAACTGCTGGAAGATGGAGGCTCTTATTTGGTTTATTTAAATACTTCCCTCTTGTCTGACAATAAGGTATAAGAAAGCAAGCATTTTAAAGGCCTGTAACTTTTTATTGTTGTAAAAGAATCTGTGTATGTCAAGGTAATTGTTCTTTGTAAGAAAGGACATGAATTTAGAACTCGGCTGTACATACCATGTTTTTTTAGTGTGCTGAAAGTTAATATTTAAATTCCAGATACAAAGATGAAGTGATTATGCCTTACGTTACATGGAGAGCAGCTGGAGAGAACAACAGAAAGAAGAAGCTAGGAGGTATGCATGGATTTAAACTCGGATAGAAAGTGGGAAGCTTGTTTATTGCCCAAGTCATGGGGCTAAATTAGTGGATATTTGCTGCTTTTTATAGCAGAGGTAAATAAGCTTACCAGTTCTTAAAGAAAGCTTAGGTAAAAATGAAACTCAGCCAGCCACTGGTGGGTATGGTAAATAAATCATGTATGTTCATTCTCATACATCACAAACTTTGCTTGTTAAAAAAAACCCCAAACAAAGAAACCCCAAACCAAAACCAACTTATGCCCAAAAATATTTTTAAAAATAATTTACATTTCAGTTGAAATGTTAAACGCTTTGACTTGTCCCAAACATTACAATATTCTGCTAGTTTGAGGACTGGAAGGAGATCTATTTGTTTTTGTCTATATACATGTGTTTGTGTATATTTCTATGTATGCATAAAGTACTCTGACAAACTTTTGTAATCAGTGATTTCACATATGAAGATTATATTTTCATATTAGTTTTGACCATTGGTTTTGGCCTCTAGACCTGCACAATTCTTATGTCACTATTATAAAACCTGGTGTTCATAAACTGATTTTGTTTTTTAATGGCTGGTGGAACAAGCTTTGAGAAAGTTCTAAGAGGTTTTTATAGATAATGGAAAATATTGAAATATACTGAGGTACCAACTTTTTTTGTTCTGCTGAAATTTTTAGACTGTTATTCAGAAGGTGCCTTGAGCACTGGAAACTTGCATCTTTTTGAAGTTATAGTCAGTGTCCTTATTCCTCCTTACTCCTTGGGAACAGCTGCAGCTCATGCAAAGCTATAGTCTGTTCAATGGAGTTAGAGGAAACAACGAGAATTTTACAGGGATATTGCTATTGACCGAATGCTCTGTTGAAGACCTAGGGTGAGGTTTTGCAGAGTTGGATACCTGGCTAACTCTTAACTACACATGCTACCATAAAGGAAGGAGGGATAAACTTGAGTAAAACTGAGTTTAACTATTTCCAGTGCTCTGCCACTTCTCACTGGGAGTTTGGTTAAAAGCACTGTGATCCTTGAAATGAGGAACTTTTTCTAACTAAGCAAGCCCACTGAAATTACAGTTGTTAAGTTCTAAGTTGAAATGAACAATGATGCTTCAAGCCACAGTTTTATCACATGGATCCTTGATGTGTTTGTTTCTGTTCTTAATTTGGATGACTGTAGTTTCCTGAATTCAAGATGACTTTGCTATGCTTGTTTAGGAATAAAATCCCTTTCAGAGCCTGTACTGGAGCAGTTTAGCCCAGAACAGTTCAATCCTCAGTGTCATCTGGTTTAACCTTTTACATGGAGGTGCATGCTACACTGCCTTATGTTGCTTCATAATGAACTATGGATGTACAAATGCACTTGGTAGGGCTCCAAATAAGGTGGCGGCTGATCACAAAATGGTAACTTTGCCACACCCATTTCTAGTATCAAACCAGCAAGACTATCCCACCCTTATTTATTGAAGAGGAGGTCAGTGATTTCGGATACTGTTTGAAGTATCCCTTTCAACATGCTGCCTTCTGGGAAGCTGAAGAAATTATGGGGGGGATGTAGCGAAGACATGCTATATCAGCAGAGTCTCTTCCATGGGCCTGTTCAGCAGTCATAGATGGACTGAGGGTGGAGCAACGTTGTGCTTGTAGCTACCTGAATGGTACCTCAAGCCAGGAACTTGCAACAACGTCTTTTGCTTCTCTGCTGTTTGACATTTTCATTCCTCCAATGTAAAAAGTTTAGGTGGCTCTCAGAACTTGAGGAGTCAGTCCTGCTATGACTTGTATGTAAGAGTTACATAGGCAGGAATTGATGGATGTGTTTCAGCGGCTTTTTAGAGAAAACCTTTCATATTAAAATCAGTTTTTTCCACAATCTTGATTTTTTTAACAAAAGTTTTAAATATTTTTCTTCCCTCAAAAGATTTGATTCTAACCTAATGATAAAATCTTTATTTCTTAAAGCTGTATTCTTGCTGTAATTAAATTTTATGATTGTTGAGGTGATCTAAAACTTTTGCTCAAATCAACTGTATAATTTTAGGATTGCTTTTCTTGGGGGAGGGGTAGAAGTCAAATGTCATGTTTCTTGAGTAGCAGCTTGTAAAGGATTTCATCTTATTTGGCAGCTTGAGACTCGGTGTTCAGGAGGACTTAGAAGAACTGAGGCGTGAGGAAGAAGAATTAAAACGCAAGAGACAGTCTAAGAAGCTGAGGACACGTTAACTGATTTATGATGTTGACTCTTCATGTTTCTGCTACCCTCTGCCTCCATACATCTCTTATTCTACTTCAGTTTCCATTTGCTTGTTAGAGGGCAAAAGAATATTTAAAGGGATTAAAGTACTGAAAAGCAACACTTTAGTTTGACCTAAATAAGATATTTATTTTTAATACTTGCCAGGGTTGGTTTTTTATGAAGAAGTTAATGCACTAATGCGTATTATTAAGTGGAATAAAATTAATAGATGTTTCCATTGATTAAACCAGTTCAGGATGCCAGCAGAAATACTGACTAGCTATGCACTGACTTGGAACTGTGTGGGCCCATATACCAGTCAACCAATTTTCCATTCACTTAAAAGAAACCGTTCTTGTTCCCCAATATTTCTTGAGACTTAGAGAAGTTGCTTTCTGTCCTACTCTGTTTCCCAACTTGAGCCTCAAAGTGTTGAAATGTCATCTTCTGTACAGAAGCAGCTTGGGTGTTATTTCAGCTTTTGCCACAGATGTTCAACGCAATAAAGTGCTGCATATTTTCTGATTTGAGGACCCATAAAAATAATTTGAACCTCTTTATTTGTAAACAGCAAAGTGTGTGTCATTTGTAACTTGTGCAGCTATAGATATGGCCAAAAGATTATGGTGGCTTTTGCTGTGTCTGGAATTCCAATGCCAATCTAATTCAATATGATAACTACATGCCCTGAAAGCGGGGATTTCTAGTGTTTGTATGTAACTTGTGGGCTCAAGCGTGTGCTTGGGAATTCTTTTCCTGCCCTGTAAATCTTCACATTTGTTTAACACCTTCTGCTGCTTTTACAGATTGTGTACAGTGCACATGTTTTTTCTTGCATTAAACATCCGATGTGTTAAATGATTTAAAATGTGAAGCAGTCATTTATCTCGTTAGGTTTACTATTTAGAAAGCACATCAGAGTTAAGTTTTGTTAGAATGTATTTGCAGCTCTTCAATGTTAACAACTTCATGTTAACTAGTTAATACTTCTGATTAGTTTCATCAAACCAAAAATCTAAACTGCTATGTATAGCAGGAGAGTTAGTTCAGTTACTTACCTTAATGCCCATATTTGCACATTATTTCTTACTATGCACTTAAAGACTGTTTCTTTCAGTAACTGAATTTGTTTACGATCAGCACAGGGTTCATGTAAGTCTACAAGAGTTGTACTGAGAGTCTGAAGCTCAAATCTGGTGTTGCATCTACTTTGATTTCCCCAAGTTGCCCTTCAAAGCTCACCAGTATCAGTACTCAGCTTTGCCTCGAGCTGCAGGACTCCATTGATATTACCTCTGGCTTCAGCTGCTGAGGCTGTTAGGTTGTAATGCTGAAAGTACTGGGAAAGGTATAAAAATGGTTGTGGGTGTTTGTTGGGGGGAGGGGGGAAGGGGAAGTAAAGGAATGAAAAGGAAAAATTACCTTGTAGAAAAATGACAAAGGAACCTTTCCTATTGGGCTCTTCTTAACAGTGCTGCTTCTAGGAAGCAATTCAGATAGCAGCCTGTGAGGAACAATCTTGGAAGCTGCTGAACTTTAAACATCTGACTCTTAATGTAAGAAAAAACGGATTTGCCTTTTAAGATGTTTTCTGTCGATGGTGTAGCATTTCACTGCCTCAGTAAAACACTGACATGAGTAAGCTATAGGGATAGATTCTATAACCTAATTCAGTATTAGCTGATGGGGAGCTCAGATGAAGATGCCATTGTTGCTCCTCTGTATTTTTAATTTTCTATATTAACTTTCTATATTAACTAACAAAACCTGTTTCTCAGTGTATGCACTTGAGACCGTGCAAGATAGTGTAACCTCACTGCTTGTCGAGAAGTGTGTTGTATTCACTCTGCTTTGTTGGGACCATCTAAAATTTTCTGTTGTAGTTCCTAGAATTATCCATTCAAGACAGTGAACACTGGGACCATGATCAAGTTACTAGGTTTTTTTACTTTTAAATTCTTTTTAGCTGGAGAAAGGCTCTAGGTCTGTCAATGCAGACAGCTCTATCAGCTGTGAGCAACTTCCTGCCTGGCTGGGGGGAAAAAAAGTCTCTTATGAAGCAAAATAAATATACTAATTCAAAATTGGTTCAGTTGAGAATTAAATCTGCATTTCAGATAAACATAGCTTATAGGTTAAATAAAACCTGATTATTTCACCACTTCCTGATTATTTAACCTTGCAAGATCAGTTAAATTTCTTAATCTGTAAAGCACTTTGTCATTTGTCTTTTAGATGGCAACTGGAATGTACTCTGCTAGCCTCCCTAAAATACTGTGCAACTTTCTTCACACAGTGATCTTTGCTTAAATTTTGTCTATTTCATATGAAAAATTATTCAAGGACGCATTTGTAATTTTACAGTCAAGAAGTACTTTCTCATAATTGGCACGGGATGCTAATGTTTTCAGATTTTGTACAAATGGTTGGGTTCTAATGTGTTTGCATTTGCTGCATATTTGTAAATTGGCTAGGAAGGAACTAAATTTGTGGTTTTTAATTCCTGACCTTGTAGCCGAAAACCTGTTTACTGTTTGTCAGATTAACAGTAGTAATCTAACAAGAATACTTCAGTACCTGTCCAAAGTGGATCTGAATTTGAGGTGAAGAAAAAAATGGAAGAATGCTTATATTGGTTTATGAGGATCTAATGTTAAGCTAATGATTTAATTGTAGTTAATGAAATTCTGGTTTGGTTTTTAGATTTTTTTAATTCACTGTTTGACAATGTGCCTTTATTACTAAATTGTGTCAAAAAAATAATGAATGTAGGAGTATAAAAAGGTTGGTTGGTTTCTGCTATCTCAGATTCTGTACCCTTCAACTTGGTAGTGTGAAATTACATTTTTCATAAAACCCTTCCAGGTCTGGCTTTGATTGCACAGTTACAGTAGCTACTTCTTTACTGCTAATGCTAAATCCAATGAAGGGCACTTTCTATTGATGACTAATTTTGCAAATGTCTTGTATTTACACTTGAGCTGTATTTCACTTTACAGTGATGTCTTTTGGAGGCCAGGGTTTTGCATATCACAGGAAGCCTTAGTGTGCAACTCTGTGCTGTGCTTTAAAATAAAAATCTTTCAAGAAGTATATGAGATCTCTATGGAAATCTGGATTTATTTTTGTGTAAAGCCCAAAATATTGTCCAGGAAAACTAATTTTCTATGTTTTTTGCATTTTGTAACATAATCTAGTAGCTACTGCATATTTCTAGATATAGTACCGCTATTTCTGGAGACCAAAACATATCAGAAAGATAAAAAATATATGGAGAGACTGGTGTTTAAATTGTGATGAATGTACTTCTATTTATTTTGGTGAGTGGGTGTGATGCAATATTAAAGTGTTAGTGTGTAAATAAGGGTGCTTCTAGTTTTAGCCAATGTTTGGGTTTTTTTCTTTGGGGATATCATTTGTGCACAATGTCTTTTTACACGATGTGACAAATCAGGTTAAAAACTCGTACATAGCTTCCCTGTTTTCTGGTGCTGTCAAGAAAGTGTATACTTTTGCACACACCAAATGCATATAAGTTTTGCAGAGTATGTATACAATAAATTACAGGCATTAAACACTTTACTGCTATTTCTCATTGGTTTACTTTATGGAAGATTTTTCAAAATTCTTTTCTGATGATTTCCTCTGAGCTGTCACATGAAACAGTATTAGGCTGAATATTCTCCGAGAACTGTTTTCTTGTTGTCATGCAACAGCAAGAATGTATGAAAAAATAATGGAGTCACTTAAGCATTCAGAGAAGATCTGAAAATCATCGGCATTTCCTGCAGTTTAGGCATGTGACATAATACATATTCAGAGGTACACGGATTTTTAGAATGATAGTGTACACAAATGTGCCAGCTGCCTTTAATCTCTTCCATTTGGAGTGTTTCTTCCTGGAGTTTCGTAAGCAGCATCTTTCTCTCTGATCCTTATTCCCAGGGAAAGCATCTGAACCTCCTCGACTGCTGTCTCCTGTGGAACAGCTTACTGCTTCGGCAGGTGGAGGTAAATCCCAGTGACTGATATAGACAAATGAATCCCCATCAAAGTGAGCCCATCTGCCTTTCCTTCAAAACAGCAATGCTTGCACACTCTTGTGCTTAAAAAAATTAGCATTTAAGCAGTGTCCTACCAGAACCTTGCTTGGAATTGCCTTGTATGGACTTGACATTTTTTAATGGATCTTAATAGCTGTCATTATCAGTCATAATTTCAAAGCAAGTATTCTGTTCAGGTGATGGCTGATTCTACATTGAGTTATTATCTTAATCCAGCCAGTAAAATTGATTGGAATAATTTCTCTTGAAGAAATAAAATTATTTTACTTGGATTTGGAAAAAATTTACAGGTTTTCCTTGTCTGAGAGCAGTTTTTACTTGCAATTTATTTGAAATAACATTTTCGTTCCTCAAGACAGAACTGCAGTTTAGTCATCCCATAGATAGCCTTTTCTTACCACTTGAAATGCATATGGAAATACTTATTTTTCCATGAGCCTAGGGATCCAAAAAGCCTTTGACATACGATGCTTAACATACTTTGTGGAATGAAACTACAGAAGAGGTTCCTGAAGTAATGGAATATGTCACCAGTTTAGTCCTAACTTTCCTGTCCACAACTGGTGAATGATTTTGTTTTCTGAAACCCTCTGGTGCTTAATTTGCTTTTTCTCTGTTCAATTCTTCGTGCAAGTCTTGTTGTTTGTTTTTTTTTTTTTTTTTGCCTATATCCTTCTCCCTGCACTGGCAAATTCATAATTTTTTTTGTACGCTGGTTGCAGCTTCTGACTGGTTTCTCAGCATTCCACAGCTGAGGAAAGGAAAGTTATCTGATGCCATCTCCTCTACAACATATGTGTGTTGATAGCAATTGGCAATTTGAAGAGAATGAAGAGCTTTGGTGGGTTTTTTCTTCTTGAAGGAATAGGCTTGATTCTGACTTGAAAAATGCTTCGAGAGCATAGTGTTCGAGGTTATATAGTGCACTCAAGGTAATGATGAGAGCATATTTGCGCACACACTGGGTGTAAAAGGATGTTTTTGAGTGCCTTATGTGTACTTTTCAATGTATTTAACCTTGTGGACTTAATGAGAGGTAGCAAGCTTCCTTGAATGATACAACTAAGGATAGATGATGTTTGTTATAGGTCTGTCCTCAACTCCCTGTCACTGTAATTCTCCTCCTGCCAGCTTCTTCCAGCTCTTGCGTTGCATGAATACTTTGTGGTCCCTCAACACATCCAGTATGACACAAGATTTGTCCAGACAAAGAAGTGGTGTAGATGTTGGAGCACTACACCTGCTGCTCTGCAATTGGTAAAGGACTCTGCACATCATTACTTCTGCGCAGGAGGGGCACTAACGAGTCAGCCCACTTTATCTCATTCTTGATTTCTACAGAACATGCAGGAAGCCTGCTTTTGAGACCTCTACAGTGGTGTCAAATGTGACCACAGATGATGCACAGGCAAGCAGTGTGGTCACGTAAGGTGAATCTTCAGAGTTCACGAAGTGATGTGCTGTTGCTAACAGCCCTCTTCCCCCAGCCCAAATGAGTGAACCATCAAGCCCTTTATTAACCTGGCTTCTGTTTGCTAGCTGCGTTTACAAAGGGAACGCGGTGATGGCAGTGTATAGCATGCGGTGTGGCCCGGGGCTATGGGGAGCCCTGTTTATGAGCAGTGAGAGATGCTGAAACTTGCAGGAAAAATTAACTATTTTGTGAAAGATTATTTGCTGCCATATGCAGTTGGCAATGAGGTCTGATGTACCTTGAAACTGCTGGTTTCAGTCCAGCCTTGGTGGGACGGTGCTTTTAAACTGACCAGTAAAGCGGTCACAGTGTAGTTCACACACAGGTGACTGACCTGTTGTTCAGAATGAAGGTGAGCACTGAGACAAATAATGCTCTTGCTTGGGCTGTTTCCAGAGCTGAAGCCAGTTTGGGTTCTGTGGGGAAACTTGCTCTTACCACCTGTGTTGCAGTAGATCTTCATTTATTACCCAAACTTCGGTATCTGGGACAATCACTCGAGCATATTTCAGAAGTGCAAATTTTGCCCATAGCATTTAATATTTGTAAGTTCAGCTGGTAATTTTCATTCCATTACTCTTAACTTAATTTGGGCAACTCATAGTATTGCATGATTTTCTCCACTGGAGATTTTCTCCACTGGAGAAAATTCTTTGAAATGCTTCCTGAATTGTAGTCTCACGTTATTGAGAACATTTTTCCTTGGCTTTGCTCTAAGCTGGCGTACCTAGAGATACAAGATGCCCATGGGTAAGCAGAAGAATGAGACTAGTATTTAGAGTATAGAAGTTTAAGATAGTAAATACGCCGTTTTCCTGTTGTGTGGAGCTGAATAAAATTCAAAAGCCACATGCTGTAGAACTAGCTGCATGTTCCATAAGACTGTCATTTTATTTTGCCCTCTGCCTTAGCATCTGAGGAACTACAGCCTGTTTTCTGTGGAATTAACTGTCTTAACTTTTCTACCAAGTCTCAGGAAAAAAGATATCGGTAAGAGGACCCGTACTGCTGGAAAAATGCTTTTGAATACATACGGTGCACCTTTGTGGAGAAAGGAGCTGTAATAAAATAAGAGTTGGATGTATTGCTCAGTAAATGCCAGTTTGGAGAATTTTCCGTAGCTTGTTTGGTAAGAATATATGCAAAATGCTGTGGCCTCATTCGGAAGAGCACAGTGTTACCAGTCACACTGGCTTTACCAGATTACTTGTGTTGAAGGTTGATACACATTTGAAAGCTTTTCTACAGCAGAGACAGTGTTTGATAATATATGACTTGTCCTGAAAACTGTTTCATATTTTTACATCTAGAAATAATATAAACTTAGAATTGACACCAAATGAAAGAGATGTTAGTCAAAACTCTAGCTAATAGACAATCAAATAGAGTAAAAGAACCAGCCTTTTTGTAGTAGATTAAAATTTCATAAGTCCAGTAAAGGACATCTCATTGCTGTCTGGCATCCACCCATGGATGGTGTAAGGCAAGGTGTGTCCATCTTCAGGACTGCGTTTAACAGAACACCCTCGTTGCTCATGGACTTATCGGTATCTCCATCCAGCCACGTTCAACCTCGGCACTACCCCGAGTGCTTCTGGCCTGCCTCATACTACTTTGGCTGATTCAAGCAAGCGTGTAAACATACACAGATGAAGTAAATAACTAACAGAAAATATCTTCAGAAATGACAGTTGTCCTTATGGCTTCCTTCTTGCTTAATGCTTGGGAGGTGCTGGGCTAGGGAAGTCGAGACCTAGCTTTGGAAACTGAAATACAGAAGGCAGCTTTAGTAATGAAAGGTAGAGATCAAGTGATGGGGGGAGAGGAACTACGTGAGGACCGGTCCAGGGTGGTATGTGAGGTAGCAAGGCTGTGTTCTGTGTGGGCAGAACTTCAGCCTGATAGTGAGATATTTCATTGCCTAGAGATTAGTTGGCATTAGGATCTGTTAATATAATACAGAGTTATTCATTGCAAATGATGTTTGGAGCAGATTTTGAATTGGAGGGTACATGCACAGCTCTGAATTTAAAGGAGAGTTGGAACAGTGAGTACTCGGAAATTTGGATCTGTAGTTTGGGTGCAGGCTTACGCAAGGGTGACCTCGAAGCCTCACACAGAAACAGTATTACCATTCTTATTCTTGAGCCGATACAGTAGTGTGCAACTACCAAGGGCAACTATTATTTTGGTTATGTATGCACATATAGATTTGTAAAAGTGTTTCCAAACACCTAACCTACTGATAACTGTAACTATCAGATTTTCCTAGTTGTTTTTACTGTGAAATATGGAGAAATTAAAAATCTAAATGTTTGAGATCAAATATTTAAAAGCAGTGCTCTGTTCTCAAACATCAGTTTGTGCTAGGACCTTTGTGAAGCCTCTTAAAAGGGTTTAGATGAATGTTCATGCAGATCGTTCTGTAACAGCTCATCATAGGGTTCGCTGTGTTTCCACCTTCCAAAAATGCATGCAGCCGCAGGGTCTGTGGGAGGCCGGGGTGAAGGCAGCTGCCATTCTGAGTGTCCCAGACCAGAGCTCTGAGGGTCCCAGTAAAGCTTTAATTTCCTGTTCCTCCTACCACAAAACCCAGCTTGACCAGAATACTTCTCCTGTTTACAGAGGGTCTCTACCATAGTGCCCACCGCCCCAGAGAACATAGCGTGCAAGGTTGTACTTGGTGACAGCCCCAAGACAAACTTCTTCCCCCCACTCTTCAGGACAGGGGCTTCTCGGGGCCGGTGGGGTTAGGGACACAGCACTGGGATGCTGCCGGCCTCGCATGCATGGTGCAGGGTAGGGATGGTGGCTTGGAGGTGGCGAGGTCGCTGCTGCTGCGTTGCATGTGTCCTGCCCTGCAAACACTCTCCGGTGGGTCAGCAGCTTCTGCACAACTATGGGCCTCGAGGAAGGGCAGGACCAAAGAGAGACCACCAGGAAGGGGGAAGGGCCGTCCTCACCATCTCCTCCTCACAGAGAGCTGGTCCATGGTGAGTTTGGTGTCCTACCCTATGTTTCACCCCTTCAAGAGGTCCCATAAGCCTTTCCCCCTCACCCTGGGGCTCTCAAAGCCCCAGCTGTTGTTTGCTAGGGGCTGGCTACTTCCACCACTCCCACTGCTGCTGCAGCCACGGGACAAGCTATGGTTTCTGCTTCCGGACGGGCTTTCACAACCCTGGATACAAGAAGATGTTGCGAATCCACCCAGCTGGGATTCTCCAGTGCAGGAAAGACCAAACATAATGGCCCTAGCATCCTACTGCAGAAAAAGATGAGGTCAGTCTCTCCTCTGTTCGCTGAGTTGTCTGTTAATACCTCCTTCCTGAGGCATCGTTGCATTGAATGTGGACAGCTGGAAACTGCTAAAGAGCTCAAGTGTCTGCTCTACATTACACATCAGCCTCTGATATGGGGAACATCATGTCTTAATGAATGATACTTTAAAATAATCACATGCTGATTCATAGAGAAGGCTCCGAGGGCCAGAAAGCAAGTCCTCGGTGTGTGTAAGTTATTGTAAGTCTGCTGAACTACAGCAACCTGTTCTGGGAGAGGGCCTGTGCTGCTGCTTGAAAAAAGCATTATCTCGGGTTCTGCCTTTGTTATAGCTTGGCTGCGGCCGGCAACAAAATTGCCACGCGGCCACCCCTCCCCCTGCCGGGGTGCGGAGGAGAATGGAAAGAAACAGGCAAAAACTGGTGGGTCGGGATAAGGGCAGTTTAACAGAACAGCAAACAGAGAGAACAGTAACAACAATGATACAGATAAGGAGAAAACACAACAGAAACCGCACGACCCACAGAACTGCTCTCCCGAACC
>Ga0181612_171146_pt1 | contig 16656 bp, 11 predicted proteins | sample HoacroProtozoa21_FD_119630 | JGI IMG/M metagenome (GOLD analysis project Ga0181612, IMG submission 119630) | Hoatzin crop microbial communities from Cojedes, Venezuel. Combined Assembly of Gp0051906, Gp0051904, Gp0051908
CAGGGGGGTTGGAACCAGATGACCTTTAAGGTCCCTTCCTACCCTTACCATTCTATGATTCATTCTAAAGCACTAAAAAATAAAAGTACTGGTAAAAAAATTTAAACAAATAATTTTACGTCTATTGCCAAGGATGTGTGTTACATTACAGCCTATAGTTATGTATACATAATATACTTCTTATATAAAAAGTAACACTTTTCCTAGTACCTAAATTCACATACGTCATTACTTATGCCCAAAGAAAAGCCATTAAAAGTAATATAAATGAATGAGTTAGATTTTGCAATTAACTGGCTTTTATCAGAATTGCTTTTCAGAAATGCTGTATTATAGTCTGAAAAGAAAAAGCGTATAATGGATATTTAATCAATATGTATTATTACACATGTAATTATTAAAAAATAATATGTAATCCAAAGAGATGACAGTAGAAAATACAGGTCAACAAAGATAAAAAAGACTATTTTAATCTTATTGTATGCAAATATGAAAGGAGAAACATAATATGGTATTTAGCATAGGTATTATGATCACATCTACAATATTCAGCCAGATCAGAAGTCCATTTTACTAGGTACTGTGGAAACAAAGTGAATGAGTCACCTGATTGAACACAAAAAAAACTTAACAAAACCCTAACAGCCTAAAGACAAATCATTTCGCCTACAAGACAAACAGGTGAATATGAGAGAAACAGGCCATCATAAAAAGTACAGGAGAATTCTACATGACCCCTTGCTCAGTCTGTAGCCCAAGGGCTTTTTGGGGCCCACCAAAACACCCATGCTGAAGCCTATTTCGTCAGAAGGATGGATGAATTGCTCTGACAGTGGCAAAAGTCATCTTCGTCTGTTTGGAGCAGAGCGGACAGTTGCTAGATTCTGTTCACTAGAAGTTCCAGAATAGCAAAGCTAAATCTTCCTATTTTATGCAACACCAAGTTTACAGAAGAAGGAGGGAAAAAAAGAAGTCTTCTTGTTTTAAGATATGGAAGAGAATCTGTGCCTACAAGATTAAGTGGTTCAGCTCAGTGACTTTGGGAGATGCTTTCAAGTTTACATTCCAGGTTTATAATCCTAACAGCATTTAGTAAGGTTAACTTTTGCTAACTATTGTTTTTTTATTGTAACTTTAATTTGAATGAATTTATTTTGTGCTAGATTTGATTTTTATATTTAAAATGTTTTTGCTACTTACTCTGTTGTATCAAAAAAGCTTGCTTTTTTTAATCACTGTTTACATAGAAATATGAGATGCGAGTTGTCTCTTGGTATTACTGTTTGGACTCTTAGTGTGCTTGTGTGATCTTTGATTACAGTCTAGCCTGCCGACTTGCACATTCCAACTCCAAACTACTGGTTAGTGTAGTCAAAGAGGTATTTTATAAAACCCTAACCTCCCAATCCTTCAAACTGATCAAAAATCCTTTTTTCTTCCAATCACTGAACTTCCATTTGGCGGTGTTATTAGCTCGCCAGTCTCTCTACAGATATTCCATACAAACTTAAGCAAAATGTACAATGCTTCATGGATTTATGGCTCATAAAGCATACAAGTTCAAATGCTTTGTTAAACGTGCAACTATGGGCAGACTGTGGGCACATGTATTCTCTGAAGTATGCTTACTCAGAGTAAAACAACAGGCAGCACAGCAAACAAAGCAACATTATTGTAGAATTTTACAGTTACTTGTAGAAGAAAAAAGCGAAATCTTCATTTTTAGCCTATTCTAAATAATAAATATGTCTCTTCACAGTCAGAACTGGATGGTCAACTAATAAATTTTAGATCAAAAGGAGCCCTGGGGTTTCAACATCCAGTGAGGTGAGTTAAATCCTATCACTTCATACAGGAAAAGTGACACCGTCCAAGACAAGACATATTTATTCTCGGGAGAAGTATCACTTTGTCTCTGGAGTATCTCTTTTTATTAATGCAGTTTAACTACACACCAGACTCCATGGATTTTTATCCCTCCACGAGGAAAGATGCCCAGGCTGAACAGAACCTGAAATAATACGCTAATAACATAAATAAGAAAAAAAGTAATCTTAAAAGAAACAAGTTCTTCTGCCTCATCTAATTTATACATTTATTAGTACGATAACAAGCCCACAAAGCTCAAATAATTAACGTGAACAGCTGCTAATGGAATATGTCTTGTTACAGATCTGTGTCAAGCTTACTTAAATTTGCTCTCGAACAAAAGTTGAACTCCACATAAAGCTTTTCCTATGCCTGGGGGATTTATAAGGGTTTTCATCAACATTTGGATTCTTTAAGGCTTAATGATGTAGAAACTCCTGATCTAGACTTGCGTTTAGAGCAGCACTTCTCTACAAGCACTTGTTTTTATAAAAGTTGTAGAAGCATAAATTCCATGTGACCTTTATCGCTGTCAAATTTAACTGAAAACTGGCCAAAGTGGAACTAAGAGGAAGAGATGCACATACACATGCACACAAAAACACACACATATGTACAAAGACCACATAAGTTTTGCTTTACTGGCAAAGCTGATAAAAAACCTGAAATGTAAATTAAGTCAATAGAAAACAATATGAATTTTGAAATAATTCTCTCTCAGTGTACACCACCTCCTGCACCTGGGAGACACAAAACCCACTCAGATCAACCTCTGTGCAACAGACAACCCACCCCCATCTTAATGTGGTGTCTTAATCTGAATTACAGAATCCCAGAACATTCCTCAGACTTCCCCCAGTCACACAGGACACTTCCGTTCTGAACTGTGCTGAAAACCAAACCAAAACAAAAACATCTCAGGCACGCATCATTGCCCTAACAACACTTTATCAGGGTGGGACCTTAGATAAATCCAATACACAATATGCCCAAAGCAACTGAGGTAACTTAAAATCAACAATAACTTCTAGTTAACAACTTTTATTTTAAAAGACAAGGAACCCTAGTATTTTTCTCTCTCCTAAGAAAGGTAAAAATAGGTTTTAATACTTAAGCTAGGTTAGCTAGGGAAGTGTCGCATATTTTTACTTTTTCCTCTCAAAATTTGTTTTCTTATTAGACTTTACTTGCCCAAGTCCAAATCCCAAAAGTTTCTTCATAACATTGGAGAGAAGGTTCTGGCGAGTTTTCCAGTACAAGCTACAATTCACTTCTACAATGATGATGCCGACTCTGAGGAAGATGAAGAAGAAATCAGTTCAGCCTAATAACGAACAGTGGTCAGCCTTCACAAACACAAAACAAAAATTAAAAAATCAAGAGATAATAAAACCTGTCAGAAACATGTGGGCAAACATCTGACTGAACAAAGAAATACATCAAAGCTCAAAAGAAAAGTATTTGTAACTACCCTACCAAGAAGAGTGAGTCAATGCAACTGGAAACCAAGAGGAAATCCTTCTGTGTTTTGAGAGACTTTTAAATAAAACCCTGAAGCTGAACAAAAGATTATAAGGTTTAAATCAATTTGGTTTAAGTAACATGGATTAAGAACATTGTACTTACTCACTATTTTATTTTTCACATTAAAGTTCTGATAAAATGAAAATAGGATTGATTATGAGACAAAGTAATATAACGTACAGCCCCAAAATAACCTGAAGGCTTTGAAACACAATGTCTGAACTTAAGCAAGAAAATGTTTAAAATGCAAAGAATATTGCTTATTAGCTCCATGGGGCATGTTTATTCTGATATAAATGCTGTATGCCAAATTGACCTAATCCATTTCCAGTATAACCCCCTGTCAAGACAAGTTCTAAATGACAGTCGTGATATTTTCTGGGATCCTGTCATTCTATTATTATCAGATTTGCCCTTTGTAATCAGGAAAGTGCCTTTTTGTCAGGAAATGTCAGCCTTGATTAAAAACTATGACATAATTTAATGACACATTAAAACACGCATTATGTGCTACCTTCTTGTCTTCACCACAATATTCAAGTCTTATTTCTGTAGCTTAGTGTGCTTGAATCTATGATTTTAATACAACCAACCTACTGTTGATTCCCATCTAGTGGGGTTTGGATGTGTATGTTATTACCTTGGTATTTCTTTTAAACTGATGTTCAGGAAGACTTAAGTTACTAATTTTCATAAGCATCTTTATGTTATGTACAATGTAGACACATTTATTCCAACAGTGTTATTCCGCTAGCAAAACCTGCTTTTTCAGTACAATTTATTTCATTCAGAGAATTGGTATAATCTGTTCTGGTTAACCTTTTGTTTGCATAAATTGTATATGCTCAGAGAGTTTGCCAGTACTTGTCTTGCTATGCCAGCATTTTTTAGTTAGCTCAAGGATTAGCTATTTGGCCCCATTTTGCTTCAGAATGATTATGTTTCAGGTATTTTATCTATAACCAAAACTGCCATAGTTTCCCCAGAGACAAGCCAAAGGCAGAATCCAAGATTCCTGGCCTTTTCTACGCTGCTGTTGGTGGTATAGATAAGGTCAGACAGTTGTGAGAGCCATTTTAAAGTGTGTGTCAGGTCTCCCTTTTAGTACAATGTACTGTCAAACAAAGTGATCGTGTTATAAATTGCAAGTCTAGTGAATTAGGATTCCAAATGAATGAACATATTAGAATGGAGGATATTTTTTAAATCTCCATTTACAAACTAAAAAGTGGATCTATTAATTAAATTTACACAAGGAGACAGCATCCTACAACATACAGAATCACAAGAACTAGTTAAATTGTAAACCCTGACGTGACACATGAAAATTCAGCTTTTATATTTCACACATTCATCATCTCCACATCTTCACTTCCCAACATATGGAACTAAAATACAGACATTTTAAAGGTCTTTCACTTCTCTCATAAGACATCCTAAAATTATTTATACTACAACTTCAACATTATTCAATCTGTAGCACAAATAAACAGAAAAGCATCCAAGATCACTTAACAGATCAGCAATGACATTATCTCCTACAATGGTCAAATTACTGTACATTAAGCCTTAACTTCTTCCTTGCAAGAAGCTCTAGTCTCCATTAAAACTGAGTTAATTCCCGACATTTGGAGTTCTGCCCTCACCTCGAGTCCTGAGCAGGGATTTTCTCACCTTTTAAGATACCTCTGTGTGCATTCATGCTGCCATTTTAACCTGTGGTAGGACACAAACCAGCCTGGTTACTGCCGAATTGCTCAGGCCTGCATTGAGGATTACCAGAATCTGGAGGGATGTGTTGAGGGAACCACCTCCATCGCCTGTGAGAACGGTGGATACCACACAATCCCCGCACAGCGCCGTGCTCCCTAACACACACACTACACTGAAGAGCCATTTGCCTTACACAGATGCTGTCACTATTTAAGGATCATCCATGATGTAAAAGGAACATCCTGTAGATCCTTCCTTGCTAATCCTTACCTTTCTGCTGAGACCATGCTGCCTGCTGCTTCCTCCTTTACCGCTTCTCTGCCCGCCCTGCAGACACCCAGCAGTGGGCTGCCGTTACTCTGCAGAAAAGCATCAGATGAGACCAATGCATGCTTGCAGACACAGGTGCCCAGCAAGACCTGGTGTTACTGTTGTTGCAGGACAGCAACGAGGAATTGCTATCTGCAGGACCACATGACTTAAATGGAGGCCAGCTTCAGTTGCAACTGAGACTGATGCTCCTGCATGAAGGAGAGGTTTTGAGCTGGAGGGATTAGCACCAACAGGTGGGACCATGTGTTGATGCTGAGGATTGGTTATTAATGCCAGACAGAAATCTTCCAAAGTTCTATCTGAAAACACAGAAACTGCAGCTTGGATGACCAGAAGTTGCCGTGTTTTCAGAAAGACGGAGCTTTTGAAGATCTGTGTCTGGAGTTGATAACCAGTCTTCAGCATCAACACATCATTTTCCAGGTGCTCATTCCACTTGTGTGGAGCATTGTTACCCTGTCCTGTACTCTCAATAGCTAGTAGTTAAGCAGTCTGAAGTGGCAAGTGGCTCACTAAGATCTGTGAAAGAGCCTCCTGCACAAGCACCAACAGCATGCCAGAACACCGCCAGGTTCTAAGTCGATTTTTGGTTGGCAAAATCAACTGAGTATTTTGTGGAATGGAAAGCGCTGGTTTCAGTGTACTAACTGTTTTTCAAAAGTGACGGTAAAGAACCTTTGGTCAGTAGAAGCAGCTTCTGATGAGGTAACTAGTACAACAAACAATACAAGAGAACAGATACAGTGTAGACTGTGGCCAAACATACTAACAGAACTACCACATCGATACTGGATGGGGTATCACCTGCTCTACGTGAACCTGCTTTGACAGGGGATTGGACTAGATGATCCACAGAAGTCCCTTCCAACCCTGATCATTTTGTGATTCCATGATCTTATTCCAAGTTTCCTGTCCAGGCATAATCTGAACATTTGGAACTTGTCCAGAGTTCCCAGACCTACAGCAAACCAAGTAGGACAGCAGGTCCATTAAAAATATTCCTAGGCTGAAAAGAGGAGCAGTTTTAGACAAATGCTGGAGGTTTGGAGATCCCAGACAAGTGGCACTAAATAAAGGCAGATTGACTACCCAGAATGCGAGCCTTAAGTCTGCTGTATCCTAGAAAGTGATATCCACACTTGACGTGAATGCACTAAACAGAGGCGGGGGGGAAGGATGATGAAGTATATAGATTAAACAACAAAACAGATCAGAACTTTTCAGTTTGGAAGACATGGTTGAGTACATAAATGTAGTATAACATATTGAGTGGCTTGGAGATGATGGAGAATGATTGGACATCAAATGAAAATAGTGGGCCATGACTTTAAAACAAAACGAAGCACTTAACCCAACTTGTGATTATGCTGTGATGTCATTAAAACTAAGAGTTTACCTACTTACAAAAAGTAAATAAAAGATTTTAATAAGAAAAATACAAAGATACGACATCTGGCTTCGATGTTTCACATTGTTGCGGGCTGGGAAAGCATTCTGGGGAAACACGACTAGCTTCTTGCCCTAATCTTTGCTCTTAGTATTATAGCAGGCACTATTAGCCAGTGTTGGAGGCAGGATATTAGCTATGCTTATCTTTGGTCTCCACAAAACAGCCATTTTAATGCCTGTAAATGGGCTACATCTGGGATGCATCAGAGGTAGATTTAATGACATAAGCAAGTCCTGTTACAAATCTACACCTCTGAAACAGAAAAAAAAATCTTAAGTGTGTTCTTTCAGACAGTAGAACAGACACTGTTACTAGAAAAATACAATTGGATAATTAACAACAGTCTTACCAAAGGCTGTTAGAAATAGCAAAACAAATCACCTTGCGCACCTGCTGAGGACTGACAACATGGCATTGGCATAAACTGATTGCATTTCTCAGTCTCTGCTATACATTCCTTTTCTTTTCCCCTGTATTATAAAATTCCATTTTCAAATTAAGGTAATATTACTGTAGTATTTAACAGATTGGTCACATTTAACTATGGTCATTAGAGGAAGACAAAACTGTGTTACCCTTTTCCCATCAAGCCAGCACTTTTTTTTGTCGAATAGCCAACTGACTTTTCATGTTCCAATGTCAATATACTCTTATTTGCACACTTAAATAAAATATCATTGCGATCCCTTACCAGTTTGTTAATAATTAAGAGAAGACAAAAAGTGAACTAACATAGCATCTCTGTTATTCAACTAGCAGTTAATTTTCAGTTTTCATTTCTGGTTTGTTACTTCATCTGCAATTTGACCTTGCTAAGTTTTCAGTGACCTTAGAATCATCCATCATTTGCAGGAAAAAGATAACCAAACATCCCCAAATAATGAGTTTATCGTGAGCTTACTACTTCAAAGACAAGACTAGAAACACAGCATTTTACAGATTAAAGTGTTGACTGAGGATATCTGTTCCACAGAAGTTCCCTTCGTAGTTCAACAGCTGTAACATTTCCAGCAAATGCTACCTTTTGATTTCCATTGTCTAAAATTATGATAGTAAAAGACAAGTTAATGTTCCACTGGTACGTGAATGCTGGAGAGGTATCTAGACAAGGTCTACAATTTTATATTTCTACTGTATATATTCACATGAAAAATCAAAATTAAAGCATATTCATAAAACAGTCTTGAATTCTTCTTCTAAGCTCTTTTAAGACAAGCTCCTGAAGGATACATATAGCCAAAGGAAGCATATCCTTGCTTGACATTAAAGTTTGCTGAGTGCTCCTTCTAAATACGATGCAGTACTAATTTGGCTTAAGAGAAAAAGAACTATCACAGAACTATTTTTTTTCTAAGCTACATTTATACTGAGAGAAGAACAGCAGTAGCAGGACTAAATTGCCACAGCTCAGAAAACGCAGTCTTCACAATAGTGGTTTTATGAGCTCTAGAGACAAAATCCATCAAATTCACTGAAACATCTACCATTTAATTATACCCCACATAATCATGATTTCCAGACTGTGCTAATCTGTCAGCTGCTTTTAGCAGATGGCTGAGAATTAAGTTGATACACAAACTGCACAGCATACCAACAAAATTTACTTTGGTTGGCAATCTCTCTGTAAGGAAACTGGCAGAACAAGACTAAATGCTTCCAAAGCTTTCTCCTCAGAATACGGTTCAATTCATGAATAGAGGGACAGATACAAAAACCCCCATTCATCTCAGTTGTTTCAGAGCTGACTGGAAATCTAACAGTACAGCAGCAAGCATTAAACATTTTAGCCACTCAGACTCCAGTGCCTGTGGAAAAGGTGCATTACAGAACAAAATATATTTACACAAAATCATTTATTAAGTATTCTGTTGTAAGTCATAAATACTTTATCATTTACACTAACAAATGAAACTGAAGTCCATAGAAACTGCCTGCTAAAGAAATCATGCATTCAAAAAGTCTTTTGCAAAAGAGCTTTAGAGATGAGATTCTCATTGTACCTGTAGGTGGGAGCTTCGGCATGAATGCGAATTAAGTATTAGAGAAACACTGTATTAGGGCAAAGATCTAATAGCTTCATATCACTCTTCTAAAACTGATTTGCCAAGACATTGATTTGTTACACCCTTCTGGGACAGAAAGCTGGAGCAGGGGAGAAGACAGAGAAGGCTCAAAGACTATTTAGATTATCTCACCATTAACTCCATTCTCACACCGAAGTTTTGTCAGAGATGGAAAGGTCACTGTTTCTGCAGTTACAATCGCTTCTCTTCATTAAGCTATCTTTTTGGCCTAACTTTGCCTGATCTAACTTACAGCAACTTGAGGCTCACTAAAAAGAACGACAAAACCTGTTAGTATTACTTTACCACCACCATCTTTCCTTGGATACACTTTACTTGCCCTTGGTGGCAGAGCTTAATTTTTAATGTTTATAGACCATCTAGCACAGCGATGTACCAATGAATGACGAGTCCCAGAAACAGATCTGTACTATGGAACTAAAACACACATGCATTTTCCCTGCTACTACTCAGAAAAGCTTCAGGCATACTACCTGCATTGCAGGCAGCAGGAACCCTCCCAATTTGGGTCGATTTTTAACTTTACAGAAACGTTGCCTGCAGCAACAGTATAAACATTTAATATTACAGCTTTCTGATTTATATGGACGGTCTTTGATTGTACTTGCTGATACCTGAACTTATACCTAAAAAAAATCTAGAGTAATATAATTTGTTACTCACATTTTAGCCCATTCTCCAGCCTCAATCACAATCATTATTTTAAAGACCATCAAATCAAGTTGATAGCATTCCATAGTATGCTCACAATATTTTTAAGATGGCCAGTACACTTCAGAATGCTTTAGGCAATAGCAAAGGTATACCTGCATATCTCAAGGAGAAAGGCAACTCCGTTTTACTACTGCTGATACAAGTTCTTTCACTCAGCATTGCCTCCTGCAAGGACATTGCTTTCATGCCTACAAACTGAAACAACATTGGAGATGCTGTGTTTCTTTTTCTTTCCTTTTCTTATTCCGGTCATCCTATCTGTCGGAACAGTAAACAAACACACAAAATTGTGCCAACTTTTCACTCATACGTGCTTTCATATTTTACTTCACGTTTCATACCTTTGAACTTCACAACGGAGCACTGACCTCTTTTACTACAGCTCCCTGCTGATCTCAATTAAAGTGGCAAAATACTTCTATTAACGCTTACAATAAAAATGAAATTATGTGGATGCACAAAGAATTTAGCTCTTCTGCTACTTCATAGGCATACTCTGTAAGTGCACCGAAGCCTCCAAGCTTATGGCATTCAATACAGTGCAACACAGAAGACCGAAATCCAAGGTAGCTTCCCTTTTTAAACCATTTGTATGACTCTATCCCCAAAGTTTCTCTTTCAGTACTTTTCAACTTCAACATCATAAACACGTCACCTGTGTTGTTACTATCCTCCCCTTTACAGCTAAGATGGAAAGGAGAGAGACATACTCTACCATCCTGACACAAATTTGTTGGCCACAGCTCTATTATTTCCTTTGGCATACAACCTTCTAATTTGAAACTGTGCACATTTGTTATTTTTTTATGACACGTTCACATATGCATTCATCCAAATACCATTTGGGGGGGACCTGTATCACCAGATTACGTTTATAGCAAGATGTGTAAAATGTCACCAGTCTCCAATATGATAAAAACTGAGGAAGAATCCTAGAAGGTGCATTAAAAAGCATGGCTGAAGTTTCATCACTTGGTTTATTTCAGACCAACTGCATTGTCCCTGCTAACTCTACTGCTTACTACTGGTTGTGCTATAACAATACACTATCCATAAGTCAAGGGTGAAAATGGGGCCAAATTTTGGCTTTTGCCTTTATTTATTTAGTTTTTCATCATTCTCCGAGAAGAAAGGATACCTGATATCCAGGCTTTGAACGGGGAATGTTTTGTAAAGAAAGGCAGTACTAGCAACACAGTTCAATCATTTCAGCTTTGTTTCTGTTAATATCTAAGGCAAAATCTGTACAAATCACACTACATAACTATAAATATACAGCATGCTTACAGCGATAAAGGCAGAATCTCTCTTCTCTTTGCCGGCAGAGTTGCGTATCTTTTCCTTAATCACAGTCATAGGCAAGACCGTGAAATGATGGATCTCAGAAGCCTGCAATTCCCTACAATATATTTATTAGCCCACATACGTTGTGTTACCTGGTTTTATTTTGATCACAGAGGCAATTTCTGAAGTGTCAAACGTTACGCCTAAGTTGAAGAAAAGGTCACTACAGTGTCTTTGAAGCACCGCTACACAGCAGTGACAGAAAAGCAAAGACTGAGTTTCATGCCTGCAAGTTTTACTTAAACAAATGGCCCCGGTCTGCCTGCTCACTTAGGTGCCTCTGTTAGTTTTCCCATAATTGTGAGGTCCGCAGTTAAATGAAATGGCAGATTCATCACTGATACAATCTTTGTCCAAGGTTTACAGTCATTTAATTTGTTTGCTTTCAGGGCTCGAGGCCATTTTCCAGTAGCTTTTCTTTATCCTGAAGGGATTTGGGTATCCTTAACAGGAGACTAAATTAATCCTTACATCAAATGATAGCAGAAATGTGGCCTTCACTCACTGTCAGTTTAGAATTAAAAACGAAATTGCTTTCTCAGAAAACAAAAGGAAAACAGAACACAGGCAGAAATTACACAGAAAAGATTACAGTCAATACTTCTGTGTCTACAAAGTGCTTAGAGAATTGACAAAAGAGTAAATACATCTTCATGTCTGTTGATCATAAAATCTTGAAATCACCCTATGTATGGGTGTTTGAACACATAAAATTAATAGAAAGGCAAAATCACAACGGGACAGAAATAACTGGGGGCAAACTAAAAAAACAAAACTTCACAAAGAAGTCTACAACTATCAAACAAACAAACATTGTACTAACTTACAGTCATTAGGCTGAAGTACAAATACTCATTCTTATGAAATGCCCCTAAACAACAACACACCTAACATCTACTATTTCGGAGTGAAACCTTGAAAGGCATTTTTTTTGTTCATTAAGAAGGTATTTTGCTCCTACCCATAATACTGAGCATATTTTTTTTCCTTCAAATACAGGTGGAAAAAATAGCAAACTGCTGGAGTCTAGAGGATCAGGAAACTACAAATTTCATACTCATACCACATTTATTATTACCAGGTCTTAAGACTTCCCACAGCAACTGATGGCTCTTTTGACCAATTTCTGAAGAACTGGTATAAGATTCTTCACACGAATTTCCACAAATTTCTTATTATCTTTTAACAAAATAGTGATATTTTTAACTAAATACTCTGCTGGTCAGAAGTTGGCTTATAGACCTAAAAGCAATAATGAGGCTCTATTCACTGGTCTGTATAACCCAACTAAGTAACTTGGACTACTGAAGATCATGGGATTTGTGACTCTTGGAAGAAAGGAAATTGCGTCCCTGCTCAACAATGCATACATGAAAGAAAATTCACTGTTTAAGAGACATCTGAGCCATCATCATAACAAGTTACCATGCTTTGTGCTATAACCTAAACTATAATAACATGGACCTCTGGGTTCCTCTATTTCCAGAAATTTCCTTGAACTTAGTTTTCAGTGTACTTAAGAATGGTTAAAAAACTTGCAATTTCAAAACTTGTTTCAGAAAATCTTCACAACCCAACTTCCTTATTTCTTGTTACTTTGACACACCCATCAATTTGGGGAAAAAAAAAATCAACATAGTTTGCTGAGTAAAGAATTGTGTAAAGAAAAATGGACCACTGTGCACCCTTACCCAGGACAAATATTACAGAACTACAGAAAAATTGCTAACTTTAAACAAGTAAAAATTAGCCACATTTTATTAATATTTACAAATGAAAACTGTATATTTACAATGTAAACACTTCAAATTAATTTAACTATTTAAAAAACAGCCCCAAGCCTTTGACTAGCAGAATACATTTTCTCTCCCTGAGTTCAATGGGAAACAGAATTAAGCTACATTGAAATGTGATTTCTTTCGCTCTTGAAAGAGATTTCTGCTTGTAATTTCCACAACCAACAGAACGCCATTTTAAGCTCACAAGAACAGTTAGATAAATTAATGTGGCATTAATTCTTATACCAATGCAGGTTATTAAGGTACACATGCATAATAATAAAATCAAGCCATCTCAATGAAATGTGTTTACATAAATTTAGTCAGAAATTCAGAAAAGAGAAAAAAAAAAGCTGTACTCTACTAGCAGAAAGAGGCTTTTGTTTAGCTTGGGGAGGTTTTGATTTTCCTTATGTAACGCTTCTATTAATCCTTTATTCAAACAGATCTTAATAACAACTATCTGCTATTGCAGACTCTTTTTTCAGGAAGGAAAAACATTCTGTTTACTTCACTGATGGGAATATCCCTCAACGCTGGAATTGCTTCTTCTTGAAATTTCTTCTGTCGCTGCTTTTGTGCATAGTTATCTACAGGAGACAATGAGAATATTCCATGTATTAAAGATTTTTCTTTCAAGAAATGTTGTATGATGCAATAACGTATAAATTTAGCTACTATAAGTGATGCTGAAAACCCCATCTTGCTGAGGTATAACGAGATGGTCACCAGAAACGCTTTACGTCAACACACACTAGCAAAGCCCTTCAAAAAATCAATGCTACCCCCCTGGCAAAATCACTGTCTGGGACTTTGCTTGGTTGAAGATGCTGTACGACATTAAACCGTAACTACCCAAAGATAAAAAGAACAAACAGAAACCTCCACAGTTAATAGCTCAGTCTGGAGTCTGAACACTTTGTACTAGGATCTCCACTGAGAGATGCTGTCCACCCTCCCTTTATCTAGGCTGCTTGTTCCCATCACTATGCAGCACCCATTCCTATAACTTCAGCAGTCTTAGCAATAGTTAACTTTCTTGCCAAATATTACAGTCTGCATCTCTTCTAACAAAAATAGCCACCTGCAAATAGTGGTGGAATTCCTCATGTGGAGGAAGATGCAGCTGCCTGGAGAATACTGTGTATGCCTAGAACCGGTTTCCTTGGCAGGAGTAAGGCTGTGGAAACGTTGAGAGAAAACCTGAGTAACAGCTTTTTCAGACAGGGAATTACTAACATATCTGATCAGGTCTCAATACTGCAGCATTCTCCTTTGCAATACCTCGACTCTGCACGCCTTCCCACTTCCGCCACTACCAGATAGATACTCAGCCCTTCTTCCCATGACACTCTTCACTAGTTTGTAATGCAAGGTACAGGCCTGGAAGAGCTTTATATGCCTAACCTCTGTTCCTCAATGTTGTCTGTTTTACTAAAAAAGTACACTTTTCTAGCTGGAAATCACTGCCACAAAACAGCAAAGAGGAAAGATTCAGGCTCATGGCTATCTTTTCACTCTGGTGCTTCAGTACTTCCAGTAACTCCATTTCTAGATAAAAATATTAAAATGCTTAAAATTTGATTTATACTATATATGGCTACATATACATATTTACAGAAATTATCAGTTAAGTATCAAAATCTTAAAAAAAACCCAATAAATTTACCTGTAATGGTATATGTGGAGTTAAGTGGAGCTGTACTCATCATGTTAATACCAAAAAGTAATATATAACCAATTCCTATAGCAACTAGTAGGTACACTGGCAAAGCAACTGCCCAGTATCTGAGGAAAAAGATTTTAAAAATTACATATCATCATAACAAAAGCCTAATGATATAACTGTTTTAATGTAGTAGCTGTATCCAGCACGAACGTAGCCAGGAGGAAAAAAAACAGCACCTCTGAATACGGACCCTGGTCTCTCCCACAAGATTACTGACGGCAGAGTCACTGTAGCTAGTTTGGTATAAACCGTCAAACAGATTCCTCACAGAAGGTTTTAATTTTTTTAATTACAGTTTAAAGTTTACTTTATTTTCATCGACAAATTTCCTGGAAACAAAATGTCAAATTTACCATAAGACATTCAAATACTATTTCTTCCACTGCACAAAGAAAAATTTTCCTCATAGCTACTTAGCCACATAAAATAATACCTCACAAAGACTACAGTCCTTTATCATCAGGAAAAACTGGATTAAATATAAGACCATAATTTAAAAAAAAAGTTTTGTTATTTGAAAATAATTAAGGATGTCTGATACTCACACATAATCAGGCTGAAGAGTTTAACTGGTTGAACTTACTTTTGAGGCCAGTATGTTAGTCCCAATGAGAATAGCCAAGTCTCAGGAACATATGCCCAGATAAGATACAAAACTGCACAAAAGAATTAAAAAGTCATAATAATACAACTGACACAGTTTTAGACTTCATTCCTAAGTTTTAGAGCAATACTTCCCTACTGATACATACTGAGACAATAGTTTGCTTTTACACTATGTAAACCAAATTAGCTCTACTAAAACATTGTAGAATATGCCTCTCGGACACAAAACCTGCTCAACATGAGGGCACTGTGTTATAGCTGGTTATATGTTATCATTTTTCTATTTGCTTTAACGTTTAGTTTCTGATTTTGTCTGTAGACAGAAATTATTGCACGTTGAACTGCAGAACAAATAAACCCTCAGTAAAAGGATGCCAAATGCCACTGAATGCAGAAATACTAAAGGAGAACATGATCATGCAGTAGGTCATTTAAGTGAAAGAAAAGTTGGTAGAATTACAGTGCTTAGATGGAACTGTTCAGAAAAAGTTCTGATTCTTGTTAATCATTTTCATGTTATCAAAACTGAAAAATTTTGCTCCCTCACAAGAAATCCAAAGTAAGGTTTAACACAACTTTAAGGAAACAGGTTAGTAGCCAGTGACACAACTTATGGAAGTGCCGTGGCTTCCTTTCTGACACACAGAAACCATCTCACTTTCTTTTCTACTTACTTCCTAAGGGTGAGAAAGACTTACAGCAGCATCCTGGTTTATTATTTGACTACAGTATATTTGCAGCACCTTTTCTTGTGTTGAAAAAGTGTCCTCACCCTCTTAGGCCTTGCTCCTGTGTAGGCATGCAAGATATCCCCAATGAAATGCTAAAACACCTGTCACACCAGCAAAGAAATGTTGGTACGACCCTAGGCATTTTCTCTTGCTGTTGACTATTTTTTTTTTTAATTTTTTTCAGTATTTGGGTGGGGAAAGATGTATTACTACTAACTGCTATGGTTACTGAATCGTGACAATGCGTGCAATTCAAATAAAGTTACTACAATGAGAATGCAGAGAATTTTAAAAACAATTTGACTCCGTAATACTGTTGAAATCTCCATAATAAGGTTAAAAGGCAGACAAAACACGAGGAAATCACAAGAGGCAAGGACATATCTTAGCCCTTCATCACGCACCCTTACAACAGGCTGTGTGACACAATTCTGACCCTTTCCAGGTGGCCTGGTGGGAATTACACTCGCAAGCAAAGCCACGCTTTTCGGTGAGGCCCCCAGCATACTTACTGAAGCCAAACCACGATCCTAGAAAAAGGGCGAATCCATATATCGCCCTTTCTGGCAACGGGGCTGGAGAGTTTTCAACCATACCGGCCTCTTCCCTTTAACTTCGGGGGAGGGGGGAGGTGGGTGGGTTAGGAAAATACGGTCAGAAGCCGCTGGGGGGGTTTCCCGACGTTTGCCCCTGGGAACAGCCCAGTGCGGGAAGCGAGCCCGCCCGCCCGCGCGCCACCCTCCCCTCAGCCGCCGGCGAGGGTGGGCGCGGGGCCCACGCA
>Ga0181612_182208_pt1 | contig 16655 bp, 12 predicted proteins | sample HoacroProtozoa21_FD_119630 | JGI IMG/M metagenome (GOLD analysis project Ga0181612, IMG submission 119630) | Hoatzin crop microbial communities from Cojedes, Venezuel. Combined Assembly of Gp0051906, Gp0051904, Gp0051908
AACATTGGATTAATTAAAGGATAAATCGAGTTAAGAATATGCCTACTTTCAATAATAAAGAAAACAAGGTAAAGAGCAATTTCCAGAAAATCAGCATCTCGCTGGCATCTCCCGAGGATATTACCGAAAGGAGCTGTGGAGAGGTCCTAAAGCCCGAAACCGTAAACTACAGGACCTACAAGCCTGAGAGGGACGGCCTCTTCTGCGAGAAGATTTTCGGTCCTACCAAGGACTACGAGTGCTATTGCGGCAAGTACAAGAGAATCCGCTATCGTGGCATTGTCTGCGACAGGTGCGGTGTGGAGGTAACCGAGAAGAAGGTCCGCCGCGAGAGGATGGGCCATATCGCCCTCACCGTCCCCGTTGCGCACATCTGGTACTTCAAGAGCGCTCCCAACAAGATTTCGGCCTTGTTAGGACTTCCCTCAAAGAAGCTTGAGTCGGTGATTTACTACGAGAAGTATATCGTTACCCGTCCGGGTGCCAGCGGTATCGAAAAGATGGAACTCCTCTCGGAGGACGAGTATCTTGACGTGCTGGCAAGGCTCCAGGGCAATGAGAATCTTCCCGATTCAGACCCCGACAAGTTCGTTGCAAAGATGGGTGCCGAGGGTATCTATGATCTTCTGAAAGAGATTGATGTAGAGGCACTTGGCAAGGAGCTCCGCTCTAGGATGCTCAGCGAGACATCGCAGCAGCGCAAGGCCGAGCTTCTGAAGCGCCTGCAGGTCATCAAGTGGTTCCAGGAGAGCAAGAACGTGAACCGCCCCGAGTGGATGATTATGAAGGTGATTCCGGTTATTCCCCCGGATCTTCGCCCTCTGGTTCCCCTCGATGGTGGCCGCTTCGCAACATCCGACCTTAATGACCTCTACCGTAGGGTTATTATCCGCAACAACCGTCTTAAGAAGCTCATTGAAATCAAGGCTCCCGAGGTTATTCTTCGCAACGAGAAGCGCATGCTTCAGGAGGCCGTTGATAGCCTATTTGATAACTCCAAGAAGTCTTCTGCCGTTAAGAGCGAGAGCAACCGCGCCCTCAAGAGTCTCTCTGATTCCCTGAAGGGTAAGCAGGGCCGCTTCCGTCAGAATCTGCTTGGTAAGCGTGTGGACTATTCGGCACGTTCGGTTATCGTGGTTGGCCCTGAGCTGAACATGCACGAATGCGGTCTGCCTAAATTCATGGCGGCCGAACTTTATAAGCCTTTCATTATCCGCAAGTTAATTGAGCGCGGTATAGTTAAGACCGTTAAGAGCGCCAAGAAGATTGTGGATCGCAAGGACCCCGTTATCTGGGATATCCTAGAGAATGTGATGAAGGGACACCCCGTACTGCTCAACCGTGCACCTACCCTTCATAGGCTTGGTATTCAGGCCTTCCAGCCTCGAATGATAGAGGGTAAGGCCATCCAGCTGCACCCGCTCGCTTGTACGGCGTTCAATGCCGACTTCGATGGCGACCAGATGGCGGTTCATCTTCCTCTTGGCAATGCTGCCATTATGGAGGCCCAGCTGCTGATGCTCGGTAGCCAGAACATCCTGAACCCCGCCAACGGCGCGCCTATTACCGTGCCTAGCCAGGATATGGTTCTTGGTCTTTACTACATCACCAAGATTCGCCCCGGCGCAAAGGGTGAGGGTAAGACCTTCTATGGCCCCGAGGAAGTGATTATCGCCAAGAATGAGGGTGTGATTGACATGCACGCCAAGATTAACGTGCGTCTCCCCAAGGATAAGCAGGACCCTAGCAAGGGTACCCAGATTCTTGAGACCACCGCTGGCCGAATCATTGTGAATCAGTATGTTCCCGATGAGGTACCTTACGTAAATGAGGTGCTGGGTAAGAAGAGTCTGCGTAAGATTATTACCGATGTCATCAAGCACACCGGTGTAACCCGCACTGCCAAATTCCTTGATGATATCAAGAATCTTGGTTATGACCAGGCCTTCAGGGCAGGTATCTCCTTCAATCTTGGAGATGTTATTATCCCAGCCGAGAAAGACAAGCTCATCGAGGAAGGATATGCCCAGGTTGCTGATATCAAGAACAACTTCTCGCTCGGTTTCATTACCAATAACGAGCGTTACAATAAGGTGATTGACCTTTGGACATCCATCGACAACAAGCTCACCGACATCGTTACAAAGCAGATTTCCGCTGACCAGCAGGGCTTTAACCCTGTGTATATGATGCTGGATTCGGGTGCTCGTGGTTCAACCCAGCAGATTAAGCAGCTCTGCGGTATGCGTGGCCTTATGGCTAAGCCCCAGAAGAGCGGTGCCGCCGGTGCCGAGATTATCGAGAACCCTATTATCTCCAACCTAAAGGAGGGTATGACAGTGCTCGAGTACTTCATCTCTACCCATGGTGCCCGTAAGGGTCTTGCCGATACCGCTCTTAAGACCGCCGACGCAGGTTATCTGACCCGTAGGCTTGTGGATGTATCGCACGATGTGATTATTACCGAGGAAGACTGCGGCACACTCCGTGGACTTATCGCTACCGCAATCAAGGATAAGGATACCGTTGTGGAGACTCTTGGAGAGAGGATTCTTGGACGTACTACCGTACATGATATCTTCAATCCTCTCACAGGCGAGCTGATTTTGCACGCTGGTGAGGAAATCCGCGAGAAGGAGGCCGAACTTATTGATTCTCTGCCTATTGAGCAGGTTGAAATTCGTTCCGTGCTCACTTGCGAGAGCCGTCATGGTGTTTGCGCCAAGTGCTACGGCCGCAATCTTGCCACCAGCCGTATGGTTGAGAAGGGTGAGGTTGTGGGTGTTATTGCCGCTCAGTCCATCGGTGAGCCTGGTACCCAGCTTACTCTGCGTACCTTCCACGTCGGTGGTACCGCCGGTGGTAGCGTTGTTGACTCCTCAATCGAGAGCAAGTACAACGGTAAACTTCAGTACGAGGAACTCCGTACCATCGAGCGCATTGCCGAGGATGGCACCTCCGAGACTGTTGTTGTCAGCCGTATGACCGAGCTCCGCATTGTGGACGAAAATACCGGCTACGCATACTCACAGTACGATATTCCTTACGGATCAGTCCTCTTCAAGAAGGATGGCGACAAGGTAAAGGTCGGCGACCGCATCTGCGAATGGGACCCTTACAACGCAACTACCCTCGTGGAGGTTGCCGGTAAGGTCGGCTTCGAGAACATGATCGAAGGTGTTACCTATCGCAAGGACAGCGCAGACGAGTTCAGCCTCAGCACCGACAAGGTGATTACCGAGGCCAAGGACCGTACCAAGAACCCTACAATGGTTATTCTCGACGATGCTGGCAATACCCTCAAGCAGTACAACCTGCCTGTAGGTGCCCACATCATCGTAGAAGAGGGTGCTTCTGTTAAGGTCGGCGATGTTATCATCAAGATCCCTCGTGCTATCGGCAAGGCCAGCGATATTACCGGTGGTCTGCCTCGAGTTACCGAGCTGTTCGAAGCCCGCAATCCTTCAAATCCTGCCATCCTCTCCGAAATCAATGGTGAGGTTATCATGGGCAAGATCAAGAGGGGTAACCGCGAGATTACTGTCAAGAACAAGAGTGGTGTCGAGAAGCACTACCTGATTCCTCTGACCAAGCAGATTCTCGTTCAGGAGAACGACTATGTAAAGGCTGGTACTCCCCTCTCCGATGGTGGAGTTGCTCCTTCTGATATCCTCAACATCCTCGGACCCGTTAAGGCTCAGGAGTACATCGTTAACGAAGTCCAGGCGGTTTACCGTCTCCAGGGCGTGAAGATTAACGACAAGCACTTCGAGATTATCGTGCGTCAGATGATGCGCAAGGTGGAAATCACCAATCCTGGCGACACCGAGTTCCTGCCTGAAGAACTTGTCGACAAGTGGGCATTCATGGATGCCAACGACAAGATTTACGGCAAGTTCATCGTGCTCGCACCCGGCGATTCCCAGAAGTATGCCGAGGGTGACATCATCAGCGCCCGTGAGCTCCGCAACGAGAACTCCTCGCTCGAGCGTCAGGGTCTGAAGATGCTCAGCACCCGTCCTGCACAGCCCGCAACCGCACGCCTTATGCTCCAGGGTATCACCCGCGCAGCCCTGCGTACCAACAGCTTCATTTCCGCTGCATCCTTCCAGGAAACCACCAAGGTGCTCAGCGAAGCCGCTATCCGCGCTCGCGTAGACCATCTCGAAGGTCTGAAGGAGAATGTAATCTGCGGTCACCTGATTCCTGCCGGTACCGGTCTCAAGGACTACCAGGACATCGTTGTCGGCCGCAAGGACGAACTCCGCAGCGAACTTCAGGACCTGTAGTTTAGAACTCTCTATAAAAAAGACTCCACCTTTTTCGGGTGGAGTTTTTTTATTTATCAGAGGTTTAGCAGATGACCAGCTCGACGGGGCAGTGGTCGGAACCGAAGATTTCGTTGTGGATGTCGGCGGAGACGATGTGGTCTTTGAAGTTGTCGGAGACGAGGAAGTAGTCGATGCGCCAACCTGCGTTGCGCTCGCGGGCGGCCATGCGGTAGCTCCACCAGGAATACTTCACTCCATCGGGGTTGAGCGCCCGCCATGAATCCACAAAGCCGGCATTCAGGAGTTCGGTCATCTTGCCACGCTCCTCATCGGAAAAACCTGCATTGAAATGGTTTGTATCGGGGTTTTTGAGGTCAATCTCGTTATGGGCGACGTTCAAATCACCACAGATAATCACCCCTTTCTTGCTAGCAAGCTTGCAGACATAATCCCTGACTGCATCTTCCCAGCGCATGCGATATTCCAGCCTCTTAAGTTCGGGCTGAGAGTTCGGAACATAGAGGTTAACCAGGTAGAAATCAGGCATTTCCAGAGTGATAGCGCGGCCTTCATGGTCGTGCTCGTCCACCCCAAGCCCATAGCTGACACTGAGCGGCTGATGCTTGGTATAGATGGCCGTGCCGCTATAGCCCTTCTTATCGGCATAGTTCCAATATGAGGTATAGCCCAGAAACTCTAGGTCTATCTGCCCTGCCTGCAACTTTGTTTCCTGAAGGCAGAAAAAGTCGGCATCAAGGTCAGCGAAGATGTCGGCAAAGCCCTTGCCGGCTACTGCGCGGAGCCCATTTACATTCCAAGAGATTAGTTTATACTCCATTCCGCACCGTCTTTAGTGTCTTTCACAGTGATACCCAGCTCCTTGAGTGCATCGCGAATCTTGTCGGAAGTAGCCCAGTCCTTGGCGGCCTTTGCCTTGGCACGCTCTTCCAGAACCATTGCCATCAGCCCATCGATGACCTTGCCCGAAGCACCACCGGCAGCCTCCTCGTCGCGAAGCCCGAGAACCCCGAATACAATGTCGTTGAACAACTGAACTAGGGTATTCAAATCTTCAGCAGAAAGCTTAAGCTGCCCTGCCTTGGCGGAATTGATAATGCGCACTGCCTCAAATATATGGCTCAACGCCACCGGAGTATTCATATCATCGCAAAGAGCCTCATAAACCCCATCGAAGATGGCCTTTACCTCGGCGCTGGTAGCAGTGCAAGTATCGGGAGCTACAGCCTCGCTCATCTCGCCGTAAGGGAGAACAATGGGTTTGGCCCCAGCCATGGAATAAAGGTCCTTGGAAGCCTGCATTACCTTTTTTAGAGCCTTTTCAGCGGCCTGAAGCGCCTCATTGGAGAAGTCCAGGGTACCGCGGTAATGGGCCTGTAAAATAAAAAATCTAACGGTCATAGGGCTATAGGCCTGCTCCAGCTTGGGATGCTTGCCTGCAAAAAGCTCCGGCAGGGTAATGAAGTTGCCGAGGCTCTTGCCCATCTTCTGACCGTTGATGGTAATCATATTGTTGTGTACCCAATAATGCACGCCCTGAGTGCCGCGGGAAGCCTGATTCTGGGCAATCTCGCATTCGTGGTGAGGGAACATCAGGTCCATACCGCCACCGTGGATATCAAACTGGTGTCCAAGGTACTTCTCTCCCATCACAGAGCACTCCAGATGCCAGCCCGGGAAACCCTCTCCCCAAGGTGAAGGCCAGTGCATAATGTGCTCAGGCTCAGCCTTTTTCCAAAGGGCAAAGTCGTAGGGAGCCTTCTTGTCGGACTGCCCATCAAGGTTGCGGGTACCCTCAAGGGTATCGTCAAGATTGCGGCCTGAAAGCACGCCGTAATGATAGTCCTTGTTGTATTTTTCTACATCGAAATAGACGCTACCGTTGCTCTCGTAGGCATAGCCGGCGGCAAGTATCTTTTTAACGGCCTCTATCTGCTCAACAATGTGCCCTGAAGCTCTGGGTTCGATGGAAGGAGGAGCCACATTCAGCAGTCGCATTGCCTCGTGGTAGCGCAGAGTGTAGGTCTGAACCACCTCCATAGGCTCCAGCTGCTCCAGGCGAGCCTTCTTTGCAATCTTGTCCTCACCCTCATCTGCATCGTGCTCCAGATGGCCTACATCGGTGATATTGCGCACATAGCGCACCTTGTATCCGAGGTGGCGCAGCAGCTTGAACAGCACATCGTAGGTTACACCGGGGCGGGCATGTCCCAAATGGGCATCGCCGTAAACGGTAGGACCGCACACATACATTCCCACATGACCCGGATTGATGGGCTTGAAAAGTTCCTTCTTTCTGCTTAAGGTATTGGTAAGATAGAGTTCGCGCATTTTTTTACTTTTGTTAAATCCTACGAAGATAATAAATTAATTTTTAGGCTTTACGCTTGGAGCCGAGGGATTCGAGGAGAACCACCAGGGCGATGCCGGCGATGCAGCAGATGATGGCGCCGGGAATCTGGAGGTCGAGGGTATCAACCACCCCATTTCGCAGCGCCTGAGCTTCTGCCAGAGCGGCCTTGTCAGACCAGGGCCAAACCTTTATCAATGAACCGATTACAAAGCCTATCAGCACCAGCATTGTCTCCCTTTCCCAACGAGCCAGCAGCCAATGCAGAAGCTTGGCAAAGGCCAGCAGACCAATCACACACCCCAGCGCAAACACAATCAGCACCGGCCAGTTCAAATCGCTCACTGCCTGCATAATATAATCGTACTTACCCAGAATCACCAGGATGAAACTGCCCGAAATTCCAGGGAGAATCATGGTGCAGATGGCAATCGCTGCGCAGATGAAGATAAACCACATATCATCGGGGGTCTGGGTCGGCGAAAGGGTGCAAACAACCAAACCCAGCACAATGCCAATCACCAGCACGATATAGTCCTGCACGCGCCAGTTGTGCACATCGCGAAGCATATAATAGAGCGAAGCCAGAATCAATCCAAAGAAGAATGCCCAGGTAAGAATCGGGTAATGCGAGAGCGCCCAGGTCATCAGTTTTGCCAGCGAGAAGATGCTCACAACCACTCCAATCGCAAGAGCTACCAAGAAATTGCCATTGATGGCCTCCCAAAATTCCTTGAAATTTCCCTTGAAAAGGGACTTCCAGGTACTGATATCGGTAAACGCCGCAAGGGCGTCAACAATCTCGTTGTAAATGTTTGTTAGTAAGGCGATTGTGCCGCCGGATACCCCGGGTACCACATTCGCAGCCCCCATGCCGAAGCCTTTCAGGGCAATAATCAAGCTTTCCTTTAAAGTCATTTCACAGTTGCAATAAGTTCACGGATTTCTTCCTTGGCGGCCTTCCAGCGAGGCACATCTATCTTGGTGCCAACCACCTCAACCACCTTTGCGGCAATGATGGAACCGATTTCGCCGCAGACCTTCAGCGGCATCCCAAGGGAATGGGCATAGAGGAAGCCCGCAGCGTAGGTATCCCCCGCGCCGGTAGCATCCACTGCATCAGCAGGCCAAGCCTCGATATAATACTGCTCATCTCCCCTTCTAACCCAGGACCCATCCTTTCCCACCTTCACAATGGCAGTATCGCACATTTTGGAGATTTCGCGCAGGCCATCCTCGGGAGAATCCAGCTTGGTAAAGGCCTTGGACTCGCTCTCGTTGGCAAACACGATATCTACATATTTCTCCACCAGATTGTGCAGGAAGGCATCGTTGGACTCCACCACATTGTAGGAGGCCATATCGATGGAAATCAGGCAGCCAGCATCCTTTGCCATCTGCACAGCCTTAGCGATAAGGTCCTGATTCTGAACGAGATAGCCCTCAATATGGAAGTAGTCATAGCCTTCGAAGTACTCCTGCTTCAAATCCTCGGGGCGCATTTCCAGCGCAGCTCCCATATAGTTTGCAAAGGTCCTCTCGGCGTTGGAACCGGAGATGAACACCATGCAACGGCCGCTGCCTTTTTCGTCGTAGAGCATGGTGGTTTTGACCCCATACTGCTCCATTGTGCTCTTGAAAAGGCTTCCAAGCTCGTCCTTGCCTATCTTGCCGATATAGCCAGAGGGCATGCCGAAGATGGAGGTGCAGGTGATGGTATTGGCCGCAGACCCGCCAGGTACATATTTTACCCCGATTTCCTTGAGGGAATCCCAGATTTTATCGCCCGTTTCCATATCAACATGCTGCATGCTGCCGAGCGGGAGATGATACTGTTTTAGAAGGGTGTCGTCCGGCAGAATTGCCAGAATGTCCGTAAGGGCGTTGCCGATTCCAAGGATAGATTTCATGTTTATCAGTATTAACTCACAAAAATAGCAAAAATTACGGGATTATCACTAACTTTGCCATGCTATGCCCAAAAAGCTTTGGAAAGTGCTAAAGTATCTGCTATCGGTGCTGCTCGCAGCTCTGCTGGTGTATTTTGCCTGCAAGGGTATCGATTGGAAGCAGTTTCTGGATGGACTCAAGGCTACCCGCTGGTTCTGGATGGCGATGTTCTTTGCCGCCACCTATATGGCGATAGTGTTCCGCGCACAGCGCTGGAAGCAGCTTCTGAAGCCTCTAGACCCCAATATCAAATACGGCAAGGTGTGGGATGCCACCAATGTGGGCAACCTCTGCAGCATAGCAATTCCCGCCAGCGGCGATTTTGTGCGCTGCGGCATGGTCACCACCGCTACAGCTAGCTACGAGAAGGTTTTTGGCACCATCGTAATGGAGCGAACCTGGGATGTGGTTGCTATTTTGCTGATGTTCGCAGCCGCCCTTTTGATGGGCTGGAGCCACTTCGGCGGTTTCTTTGTAGATAATGTCTGGCACCCCCTCACCTCAAAGGCTACCATCCTTTGGATACTGCTGGCGCTGGCACTTATCGCCTTCGGCACACTCAAGTTGATTTATTATTTTAAGGACAAGAGCAAACTAGCAGGGAAGATAGTCAAGACTATCAACGGACTCGTGCAGGGCTTCAAGTCCTTTGGAAGCATCCACAATAAGGTTCCCTTCCTGCTTTATACCGTGGGCATCTGGACGATGTATATGCTGATGAGCTATTTTGTGCTGAAGGCCATTCCGGAGCTTAGCCATCTAAGCTTGCAGGACGGACTTTTCATCTGCGCCCTAGGAAATATCGCTTCCGTAGTGCCCGTGCCGGGCGGAATCGGAGCTTATCATTATCTGCTAAAGGTTTCACTTACAACACTTTACGGCGTTAGTGAGGAAATCGGTCTGCTCTACGCCACACTCAACCACGAATCCCGCGCCGTGATGCTGGTGATTCTGGGTGCCTGGTCATATATAATGAGGGTGATGATAATGAAAAACCACAGTGCAGCAGAAAACCGTGCTGCAAAGCAAAAAAAATAACTATATTTGCAGTCCTTTTTGGTTCCGTAGCTCAGTTGGATAGAGCAACAGCCTTCTAAGCTGTGGGTCGCGCGTTCGAGTCGCGCCGGAATCACTCTAAACCAGTTCAATCCCCGCAGAAGAGCATGCAGCACGCATTTCATCGGGCCAGATGCTGCTCTGGATTTCACCAATGTGGGCCTTGCGAAGCAAATACATGCAGAGTCGACTCTGACCGATACCTCCGCCTATTGTCTGGGGCAGTTCCCCATTCAGCAGCTTTTTATGGAAGTAGAGCTGCTCCCGCTCCTGCTGGCCTTCGATTTCGAGCTGGCGCAAGAGGGCGGCCTTATCTACCCTGATACCCATGCTGGATACCTCAAAGGCAGACTCTAACACATTGTTCCACAGCAGGATATCTCCGTTAAGGCCCTTGAAACCATCCTCATTGGGAGTGCTCCAATCGTCGTAGTCGGCGGCGCGGCCATCGTGCTTCTGCCCATCGGACAAGCGCCCGCCAATTCCAATTACAAAAACAGCCTTATGGGCCTTTACAATGGCATTTTCCCTCTCCTTTGGAGTCAGGTTCGGGTACATATCCAGCAGTTCCTGCGAATGGATGAAGAAGATTTCATCGGGGAGTTGGGGTTCTATCTGGGGAAACTCCACATAGAGCTTGTTCTCTGTGACCTTGATGGCCTCGTAGATGCGCTTGACGGTCTTTTTGAGGAAGGCAAGGTTCCTGTCGGCAGGGTTCATCACCTGCTCCCAGTCCCACTGGTCGACATAAATCGAGTGCAGGTTATCCAGGTCCTCATCGGGGCGCAGCGCGTTCATATCGGTGTAGATGCCACGGCCGGGCACAGTGCCCATCTCGGCAAGTTTAAGCCTCTTCCACTTTGCCAGCGAATGTACAACCTCGGCCTTCTGCTCCCCCAGGCTCTTGATTGGGAAGCGCACGGGGCGCTCAACACCGTTCAAATCGTCATTGATACCGGTGCCGGAAAGCACTATCATTGGGGCTGTCACCCTCAAAAGGGCAAGCTGGGCAGACAGGTTCTGCTGAAACATATCCTTAACGGCCTTAATGGCCTTTTCGGTATTCTCGGCGCTACCAAGAATGTTCTTGTAATCTTTGGGAAGTTGTAACGACATAGGCTTAAAAGTAATACACGATGCAATTATAAGCTTTTTTTCTTACTTTTGCAAAGTATGCTCTTAAAGGATTTCATATCAAGTTCAACTAAGGCCTTGGAGAAGCTCTACCCCGCCCCGGAGGCCCATTCAATGATAATGCTGCTAGTGCAGGAAAGGCTGGGGGTGATGTCCTATACCCATATTACCGAACCGGGGACGGAAGTGCCTGAAGATGAGCTGGAAGGCCTTCAGGAAGATGTTGAGAGGATGGCGGCGAACGAGCCCATCCAGTATGTGCTGGGGTATACAGAATTTTGCGGCAGGGTATTCAATACCGACGAGAGGGCGCTGATTCCTAGGGCAGAGACCGAACTGCTGGTTATGGAGGCCGAAAAGGCCGCTGCGGATATGCAGGGGCCACTTTCCATTATTGACCTTTGCACCGGTTCGGGCTGTATCGCCTGGACTCTCGCTCTGGACCTAAAAGGGTCCAGCGTGACCGCTACCGACCTCTCTGCAGAGGCCCTGGACCTGGCTAGAAGCCAGTTTAAGCGCATTCCCAAGGGTGCAATCAAGCCCAATTTCATCTGCGCCGACCTGCTGGACTTCAGCGTGGACCTACCCAAATGCAATCTGCTGACCGCCAATCCCCCCTATATAATGGTGGAGGAAAAGTCCATAATGAGGCCCAATGTAATTGATTTTGAGCCGAATATGGCCCTTTTTGCCCCCGAAAGCGACCCGCTCTGCTTCCACAAGGCTATAGCCCTTTGGGGGCAAAAGCTGCTGCTGCCGGGAGGAATCGGCATAGTTGAAATCAACGAGACTCTCGGCCCCGAAACCGCCGCTGTATTCAGCGCAGCAGGCTTCGAAGGGGTGGAAATCATCAAAGATTTCTACGACAAGCCCAGATTTGTAAAATTCAAGCAAAAATGAAAAGATACCTTGCTATCGTTGCCGCCATCTGCCTGTGCCTAAATGCGGGCGCGGCGGACTTTCTGAAGGGAAAGATTCTTAAAATCGACATGACCAAGAGCGTTGCAGAGCGCAGCGATGCCAACTTCAGCGTCTCGATGTCGGGGGTTTCGCGCAGTTCCAGCGTCTCCCTGCTCCAGTTTGAGCGTGCTTTGGAAAAGGCCGCAAAGGACAAGGAGATTGCGATGGTCTACATCAATACCGACCATTTCAGCGGGTCTATCGCTGCCATTGAGGAGATTCGCGCGAGCCTGAACAAATTCCGCGAAAGCGGCAAGCCCGTGGTGGCCTACGGTGCCGATTTGAGCAACGGCCGCTACTACCTTGCATCGGTAGCCGACCGCGTGTTCATCAACCCCAAGACCGAAGGCTGCCTGACCGGTCTCAGCAGCACCCAATACTTCCTAAAAGACCTGCTGGACACCCTTGGAGTGGAGGTTCAGCTCATCCGTCACGGCAAATTCAAGAGCGCCGGGGAGATGTATATCCGCAACGATATCAGCCCTGAAAACAGGGAGCAATATGAGGTAATGCTGAAGTCCCTCTGGGATACAATGGTGGAGGAAATGGCGGCATCCCGCGGACTCAGCGCAAGCGAACTTAACGCTATGGCAGATGGTTTGGAGCTGGGTTCAGCCCAGTCCTGGGTGGACAAGGGCTTGATTGACGGCCTTAAATACCGCGACGATATGGAGGACTACCTCTGCCATCTTTTCGGCACCAAGGACCCCTCGGATGTGAAGACGGTGAAGATTGAGGAATATGTCGACAAGGTCAAGAAGGGCAGCTCTAAAAATAAGGTGGCTGTTATCTATGCCGATGGGCAGATTGTTCGCAGCGGCGGCGATATCGTGGGCGAAAAAATGAGCCGCGAAATCGCCAAGGTGAGGGCAGATTCCAGCGTCAAGGCCGTTGTTTTGAGGGTCAACTCCCCCGGCGGCGAGGTGGTTGCTGCCGAGATGATTAGGCGCGAGGTTGAACTCTTAAAGAATGACAAGCCGGTGATTGCAAGCTACGGAAGTTACGCTGCATCAGGCGGTTATCTCATCTCCGCAGGCTGCGATAAAATCTATACAGACAATACCACCCTCACCGGTTCAATCGGGGTGTTCGGCTTGGTGCCTTCGATTGGCAAGGCGGTGAAAAAGAATCTGCATATCAATCTGGTAACTATGGGAACCAATGGCCACAGCGGTATGCAGAGCGGCATCAACCCGATGAACGAGGAGGAACAGGCTTGGTATCAGCAGACCATCGAGCGCATCTACGATGATTTTGTTGGGGTTGTTTCCGAGGGGCGCGATATGACCAAGGATGAGGTAGACTCTCTGGCTCAAGGCCGTGTTTGGGCCGGCAGGGATGCCCTCCAGAATGGTCTGGCCGATGAAAAGGGTACTATCCTGGATGCTGTGAAGTATGCTGCGGAGAAGGCTGGGTTGTCTTCCTATAAGATAGTTTGCTATCCCGCAACAAAGAGCCTGAAAGAGAAGATTCTTTCTTCTGATGAGGATAAGAAGGATGACCCTCTGGTTATGCTGGGGGTTGAAAAAGGGCTGAATACCATGGCCCAGATGAATTCAATTTCAATAGATTTCTAGCGCCATGAAAAAGACCATTTTAATACTTGTAAGCTTGCTGGCATCTTCATTTGTGATGAGCGCCCAGAGCGATTCAACTTCCAGAAAGAACGACAAGCTGAGTGAAATCGAGGCGATGGAGGTGCCGGACAAGAAACCAAAAAGCAGCAGCAGTAGCGAACTATTTGAATTTAAGGAACTTGTATACTATGGCTACGGCTTAAATCTGGTTAACAGCGATATATACACCAATGACGCTCTGCATAGCTACGACATCTTCTTCAATGTGCTGGAATTGCAGGTCAATCCTTGGAACAACTTAAGCATCAACTTAGATGCTAACTTGGAATGGAAGGCCTTTGCATCTAGGACTGAAATCTTCTCCCTAGATGAGGATAGGGATGTCATCACCCTCACTCCAGAGCAAGCAGGAGGTCCTTTCGACAGGTTTGAATCCTATGTCAAGATATTCTCAATCGACCTGCCGCTCAGTCTGGAATACCACAAGGGGCTATTCAGCCTCAGGGCCGGCGCAGAGCTGGACTTCAACCTCAGCGGTAGGACTGTTACCAACATCAAGCTGGACAATCACAAGGCCAGGGACATTCATAAAAAGGTCGTTTTAGATAAGACCAGCTACGCTCTGGTAGCCTCCGCCAGCTTTGCATATACAGGAATGTTCGTTAAGTACTACCCTGAATACAAATTTACCACATTAGGAATCATCCTTGGATTATAAGATATGCGAAAACTAATAAGCATTTTTGCCCTGATGGGGCTTTGCCTTGGGCTGGGCGCTCAGGAAAGAGGTGATGTTGTAGAGCAGGCCGATGGCTATCAGTGGCCTACCGACGCTGCCGTGCTGGAGAAATTAGACGCCTGGCAAGACCTTAAATTCGGGGTTCTACTGCACTGGGGGCTGTATTCTATTCCCGGTATCGTTGAGAGTTGGAACCTTTGCAACGAGGATTGGGTAGTGCGTCCCGAAGGCAGCAAATATGAGGAATACAAGCAGTGGTATTGGGGTCTGAGCAAGGACTTTAACCCAGTGGATTTCAATCCTTCGCAGTGGGCAAAGGTCTGCGCCGATGCGGGGATGAAGTATGTGATTTTCACCACCAAACACCACGATGGCTTCTGCCTTTTCGATAGCGAATATACCGATTTTAAGGCCAACGGAGATTATCTGAAGGGCGTTCTGGATGCCTACAGGACCCAGAATTTTATGATTGGCACATATTTCTCCAAGCCGGACTGGCATCACGAGGGCTTCTGGAATCCCTATTATGCGACGCCCAACCGCATGCCAAATTACAAAAAGGAGAAGCACCCGGAGTGGTGGAATTCTTATGTGGAGTACACCCAGAACCAGCTTCAGGAGATTACCGGCGGGCGCTATGGCAAGCTGGACATCCTTTGGCTGGACGGTGGCTGGATTACCGGAGATGAGGTGGGGCTGAATGAGCTTCTGTCCGCCATGAGGGCGAAAAATCCCGGCCTTATCTGCGTAGATCGCACTATTGAGGGGCCTAACGAGAATTATCAGACCCCTGAACAGATGGTGCCTGACCGCCAAATCAACCATCCCTGGGAAAGTTGCATTTCGCTTGGCAACGATTGGGGATGGACCCCCGAAAATCACTATAAGAGCGCCCAGCGAATCATCAACACCCTCGCTCAAATCACCGCCAAGGGTGGCTGCATGGTGCTTGGGGTTGGTCCTACCGCCTCTGGCATCATTGAGGATAAGGCAGTGGTGATTTTGGAGGAGATTGGTTCCTGGATGCGTCGCAATGGCGAGGCAATCTACAATACCCGCCCTACGGCTATCTACAACGATGGGGATATCTGGTTTAACGCTTCGAAGGATGGCAAGACGCTATACGCCATCTACGCCCTGCCCGAAGGTTCAAACCTGCCCGCCACCCTTAGCTGGAGTGGCAACTCCCCTGCCGGCAAAGTCACCCTCCTCTCTACCGGTAAAAAGCTAAAAACCAGCATCAAAGACGGCAAAACGCTTGTAACCCTCCCCAAAAACCTCCCCAACGAACCAATTGCGTTGAAATTTGAGACAAAATAGGATACAATTGACTATATTTGTGCATAAAATGGCTTTCAGATGTTTAAGATTCTAGAAAAACAAATGCTGAACCCCACTATCTGTAAGATGGTGGTATCGGCCCCAAGAATTGCCGCTGCGGCCTTGCCTGGGCAGTTCCTGATTATACGCGCCGACGAAAAGGGTGAGCGTATCCCGCTGACTATCAGCGATTACGACCGCGCTGCCGGCACCGTTACCGTTGTAATTCAACCCATTGGAGCATCCACCAAGGATATGGTGAACAACTTCGAGGCCGGCGATAGCTACGCCGATGTAGTTGGCCCTCTCGGCAATCCCTCCGACTTTGTTCACATGAGCCCCGAAGAGCTCAAGACCAAGCGCTACATCTTTATTGGTGGTGGTCTCGGCACTGCTCCCGTGTATCCCCAAGCCAAGTGGCTGCATGAGCACGGAGTTCCCTGCGATGTGATTGTCGGCGCCCGCAACAAGGACCTTCTCATCTATGAAAAGGAACTGAGCTCGGCCTGCGACAACCTCTACATGTGCACCGATGATGGGTCCTACGGCTTCAAGGGAGTGGGTACAGCCAAGCTGGAAGCCCTTTATGCCGAAGGTAAGACCTACACCAACGCAGTTGCCATCGGCCCTATGATTATGATGAAATTCGCCACCCTCACCTGCAAGAAGCTGAACATCCCCATCATGGTATCCATGAACACCCTGATGGTGGACGGCACCGGAATGTGCGGAGCCTGCCGACTGAGCGTTGGCGGCAAAACCAAGTTCGCTTGCGTAGATGGCCCCGAATTCGATGGTTTTGAAGTAGACTTTGACGAAGCAATGAGGCGTTCAGCCCAATATAAGGCCGAGGAGGGCCTAGCAAATGGCAAATAGAATCCCTAGAGTTCCCGTTCGCGAGCAAGACCCCAAGGTGCGTGCGCACAACTTTGAAGAGGTTTGCTACGGTTACAATAAAGAAGAAGCGATGCTGGAAGCAACCCGCTGCCTGCATTGTAAGAATCCCCGCTGCGTTCAAGCCTGCCCCGTAGGCGTCAAGATACCCGATTTTATCGAGCGCGTAGTAGCCGGTGACATCGCCGGTGCCGCCGCCAAAATCGCCGAAGATTCCTCGCTGCCCGCCGTCTGCGGCCGCGTTTGCCCTCAAGAAACCCAATGCGAAGGGTCCTGCATCCTTGGCATCAAGGGCGAACCCGTCTCCATCGGCAAGTTGGAGAGGTTTGTGGCGGATTACAGTGCGGAGGCCTTAAAGGGTGGCATCAGCCGCCGTGCTGAAGGAG
>Ga0181612_134020_pt1 | contig 16654 bp, 6 predicted proteins | sample HoacroProtozoa21_FD_119630 | JGI IMG/M metagenome (GOLD analysis project Ga0181612, IMG submission 119630) | Hoatzin crop microbial communities from Cojedes, Venezuel. Combined Assembly of Gp0051906, Gp0051904, Gp0051908
GGATGATCTACAGCCTTATCAGCAACGCCTCCACCCTCACCACCTGCGTCCATTTTCACGCTTTCACCCAGCTGCAGGCGAGAGGGGAAGGCGCATCCTTCTGCTCCCCGGCACGACAGAATAGCTGGCAAGACAAATCTTCGCCTTTAAACCCTGAACATTCGACACAAACCACCAGCTCGGTCAGCTGGCGTTCTCTCACAGCTCTGTTCAGTAGCGATCCCCCCCAGCTCTGTCCACAGCGTACTCACATAACTGAAGTACTAAGAGCTGAAAAAAATGTGTCCCAAATTTATCTGGGTACTTAAGCATAGGTCTCAGCTTACATCCATTTCTCTGTCACAGAAGGTAACACATAGTTAAAAGAAAAGGCTTCAAGTTTACTTATGCAGACCACAGTTACCAAGTAAGGTACACCCACCGTCAGCCGCGTGACTACGGACTTGCACTCATGCAGCGGGCACCTTTAAATACTGGCTTTACAGGTGACTTTGCTCTTTTAAGGACAATGGTCACCCTAATTCCTTTGCAAACTGTTCAGTCTTTGAACTGGCCCTTAACCACAGCTCAGACTTCTCCAGTCTGTTCCCTCCACTTTAACCCCCAACAGCCGAGTCGTAGCCATCTCACTATCACAGACCCCATCGATACCTCATTTTCCCACAATTCAGTTGTCACACTGCTAACTAAAATAAAACCCTCTTTGCTATCAGAAACAGTCTCATAACATGACTTACTCTCTGAAGACTATCTGCGAATCCGTGCTGTTCTGGTGACAGAATGGGTGATTTTCAGTTCAGCCCAGTTCTCCCACGCCCCAGGTCTCCCTCTGCCCACCCCTGAAGCAGCCATTCCCCCTCTGGGACATTATCCCGCTACCAGCAGCAGGCGACATTATTTGACATTTTTCTTGTCTTCACTTATTGCCACAACTGACCTCTTCAGAATTATTTATGTTTTGCTCAGTACCCTTAAAAAAAAAAAAAAAGCCTTACATGTGTAAAAATATACACTGCTGTGGCTGACCTCAAACCCAAGAAAGCTTCCCACAGTAAGCTGAACAAAGTTCAACCTTGGAAACTCTTTTGTTCCCTTATTAACGTTAATTACAGGAATTTAGGTCTACTGAAACATACTATTATGCAATTCTCTTAATCCTGCAGCATCTTAAAATATCTTACTGTACTATCACATAAAGTGCAGGCACACAGTGAACATGAGATGTTTTTCTTGTGAAAAAGCCAAGGAATGGAAAATACTCTTCTTTATAATAAACTTAAGTGGTTTACAACATCTCCTTCTCTTGAAACAAGCTGGTTTTTTTTTTGGACTGTGGAAAAATACATGGATTTATGATTCATTCAAATTTTCTTCTTGTGCTTAAAATTCACACACTAGAAAAATCATGTTTTTCTGAAGAACTCTGTCCCGTGCTTACATGAGACAGATACACACATGTATGCACGAGTATTTACAAACTTCAGGTGAGGACTACTTGAAGAAAGATGCAGTAAGGTTGGGTCAGTTGCTATTTCGTTACCGCAGGCTTTCCTGCGGCCTCAGAGGCTTGTGCGTTTAACAAACGAACATTCGTGGTGTTTATCAAGTGTAGCCACACGAGAAGGCTCTGCTCAATTTTTTCAGAGGAGCAAGCAAGCTTTGTTGAGCTTACTTGAATATGTGTCCTGGCACAGCTCCTTGCCTTGCTCCAAAGCCAGGTCAAGATTACCCCGCACCTCTTCTTAAGGATTGTTATCTAGCTCACAAGTACATTATATGCATATAGAAGAGTACTTCAAATAACAAAAGCTACTTAACGCACAGAGTAACTACAGGGTTTAATTAGGAAGGCAAGGGGGTTTTTTTAGTCAGATAATTTCTGAACTCCATCTCTTATTCTGTAATCTGTGCTGGCAATTCCTCCAGCTTGAGAGGGGCTTCAGATCAGTGATTTTCGCTGTCGCTGAGGAGCTCCTGCCTCCCAGTTAGGAACTCGTAATATTAGCGAGTCTTTCACAGCACAGAAATCGCAATGCCCGGTGGAGACAGGAGTAGGCTCCGAGAGCAGGGGCACACTGAGCACTGCTCAGGCTGCCCACGAGCTAGCACAGTTCTGTACAGATGGGCTGGAGCGTCCGTGGTCACCTCATGGCAGGTTTCACGTCTGAGCCTCCGCGCTCCACGCAGACTTTACTCTGTTCTGTTATTTAGGAAATGAAGCAGCTTCCCCATGGGACAACCTTAGCACAGACCGGACAGAAGCAGAAATACAATCCTTGCCTTAATATGAATAAAATTTAGTCTGCTATTACTTTGCACAGCACTTCAGGGTCACTCTCTGGGGTGACAGAGACAGATGGAACCACAGGCAAGCCCCAGCCTGTTCTGGCCCATTCCAGGAACAGTTCCACGGACCTTTAAAGGGTTGAACCCTAAAGCAGAGATTAGAAGATCTGCTTTTACTCATCTAGTTTAGCTTCTACAACAGCAATCAGAAAATCTGACTAGTATGAATTACGATTTTTGGTACTGTATTCTTTGGGTTTCATATCTTGAAGAGATGCTGTAACTTGAAATGTTACAACAGTTACTCTGCACACAAGTTCAAGGAAAAAACAAAAACAGGTCCTTGCAGGTAAGGTCTGCTGCATCAGGCAAGCCCAGATGTTCTACCACCCACTGAAGGCACAGCCATGAGATTTTATAGCCAGTGAATCATTCAGTTCCTTCATTTTCCTTTTTTTTGTGCACATCTATTAAGAGTTCTTCTATTTAAAGGAACATGTTTCTATTACATTTTGGATTAATAGAGTTGTTAGGTGTCCATATGGTAGACTATGTCCTAACTGACACACTGCTCAATTAATTCCTCACTACTCTCAGGACTTGGACAGAAAGGAACTAGAACAAAAGCCTTGAGCAAGCTGTCCCGACCCTCTGGGCAGGCTGAAGCATCTTTACTGCACACTACCTGTAACAAAACAGCTAGAGAGCTTGCTTAGGAAACCCGGGTTCAATGCTCCTTCACAAACGAGGTAAGCACGAAATTGCAACATGAATTTTCTCCATTCTATGTGATGGACTATTAAGTACTAGAAGCAATCTAGGACTTCTAAAAGATTCCTTTGGGTAAGTTTGTTTTGAGAACAAACTCATGAACAGGGTTCCATTACCAGGTATATAAAATAGCACTGGATATCATTCTAGTCCTGAGTCTTGGTCATCTGATAATTGCCAAATCTGCATTTGTACAACACCGCAGCATGGTACGCTAATTTAAACACTCTTACCAGCATACACAGCAGTACTCTGCTAACATGGAAGTCAATCTTTCACAGCAGGGCCATTCCCTAATATTCCTAAGTGGTTTGAATAACAAATAGGTGTGTCCTTCATTAGATTTTTTTAAAAAAATTCTCTAATTAATGTTAGACATACTGTCAAGAATTCTGACTTTTGTTGAATTTCAAGTCTATAGTAAGTAGTTTGCTGTTTATAAAGTGAAGAGACATCGTATTTAACAAAGCCTCATGTTGAGGCTTCATTGATCACACTTGAGCCGAGATGAGTGAAGCCTTCTTAATGATCAGAACACCGGGCAGATGAACCCCTTCCTCCAAAACACTTCACGGGACATATTGAGGTGGAAACACTTTTTGCTTCTCAGCAAGAAAACCCAAACCAGCCACACCATGTTTAAAGGCCCGTTAAACACACCACGAAACTTCTCTCAGGCCAGACCAAGGCAGAGGAGTAAGCCATTCTAAATCATTCTACAGACACGTCCTGTATTCTTCTGGATGGGCAATTCAGACTCTCACACATGGCTGCAAGTTACCAGACTATTTTTTCGGTCTCAATCTACACAGTATTCTTTACTTTCCAGTCAAAGTGTGGAAATCTGCCTCACATTTATTGCGAGTTAACTGCTTCATATTACTTCACATTTGCACTTAATGATAAATAATCAGTTGTTGCTTCAGAATAATGTATTGTACTGTAAATCCACACTGAACTTTGGTGCACAGAAGATTCATCAGATAACTATGCCTCCAGGACAGCTAAATAATGAACTTCCTTCCAGCTTTACCTCTTTGAGCGTGTGTAAATCATCAGGCCATCCATTACACTGAGGAATAGAGTCTCACATACACGCTGATCACTACATGCCCTGTCTCTTGCTAACTAAGTCGACTTCAGCAGCCATTAATACAATAAAACATTGTAGCAGTAAATCCACAGGGCTGGAAGCTCCCTATCTTCCCTTGAAAAGTGTTCATAAATCCCGTGCCAGTCGTCATATTTACAAAGACTATTACCACGTACCTTTATAATCATTTTGCTTCACTATAAGACTTATGAATGTAAATATAAAGAGAAGTAGCTTGAAAAATAGAAAAGTAGTTTGAAAAACAGATTAAGGACTATTTACTTTCATCCACCTACGTCTCAAACTGAAAACTCAGAAAACATTTACCACAGTAGACTACTCACATAATTTCCATCGTAATCATAATTACAATTCAAACAAACTTCTATTTATTCTTTTTTATAGCTGAAATGTTGTGATTTAAGTTTTCATAACATGCTCAAACCCCTAAAAAATTAACCATTAAAAGTTCTCATTCATTTTTTAGGGATGCTCTCGTAACAGGTTATGTGTAGTGGCAGTATTAAGAACAGGCTTCCGAGGTCTGTAGATAACACCAAAATCTACGATAAAATAATGAATGACAACACAAGCAGCTTTAAAAGAACTTCAATCATTTGAGCAATTGCTCCAACAGATGGCAAAAGCACTTCGGTGCACACAATTGCAAAATAATTTGCCTGGAAGCAAGCAAGCCAAGGAAAGTGCACCAAATGGGACAATTATTCAGCACAGTGATTAGAAAAAGGATTTGGGGGCTTAGCGTGGAAAAAGAAATCACTGAAGCTATTAGCACAAAGTAATAAGACAAAATGCTCATTAGGAGTATCAGGTACTAGACAGGCTATCCTACTAGTATGCAAAACATGGGGTGCTACCCAGCTGGCAACTGGGTGCTACCCAGCTGGGACCATGCCCTGGTCCACACGTAGGAAAAAGCAGTTTGCGTACCCGGAGTTTCTCTTTCTTCCTTCTGTCTTTCCTGAAGCAAACAGCGCCGTTCACTGCCACCCCAGCTCTCACCAGCACATCATTTCCCATGAGCATGCAAAGCATGAACTGAGACAGGTGTCAAACCTTTCTCCTTCACACAAGCGCCAAGGCCACCACAAGGCAGATGCTTCTACAGCATCAAAAACAGAGTCAAAAAGAGCGCGACCGGACACGAGGAGAAGGATTCCCATTGCTCAGTATCCCTTAATCCTGTGACGCTCACCTTGTACGCAGGATCACGGCACACCATCCACCCTAGCTCTCAAGGGTTTAAAGTCAGCTCATGAAGACATGATGCTCTCCAGCCCATATAAGTACTACCTTTTACTGGAGCTGCAGCCTGAGGGTTGGCAGGACATGTCCTGTAAGCAAAGACTCCTCACCCCAGAAGAGCCTGTACCACTAACGGCCCAGCGCATTTCCTTACAAGGCTGCATCAGAGATTCTGGGTATGATGCCTAGCTCGTCTATGTTGATTTTAATTGACTGCAATGACATTAATTCTTTTTTAGACTTGTGGGGGCAACGACCCCTTATATCACACTTTTGTTTCATACTGTTTTCTTAACACACAGCTATTTTGACTTTACAGCATGAACTTGTATCTCCTGAAATTATTGCCACAATTCCAGAGTTCGTTACCACACCACACTGCTTAGAGAAGTGTAAGTTACACCAATTCTTTTTAAAGACAAAGTTCCTGCAACACAGGAGGTCAAAGTAAGCTGCAAAGTCTCATGAGCAGGCACCTAAATTACTGCTCGAAGCTTCAGAGAAAGCAGACCTTAAGACCAACAAGAATTTAAATACTAGCGATCCCCTGAACAACATAACCCAACTATATCAGAGGGGAGTTTGAAAGAGGCAATCCAAACTGTGTTTTCAGTCTGTTCAATAAAGACTTTAACAGGCGAACATGAAATTTTAAAATATTTTCAATTTAGTGTTTACTGCTGCATGTAACCTTAACAAAACAGGCAGAAATACTGCCTGTCTGTATTAATTCATGGAGAATATTAAGTTTATTTTTCAGTGAAAAGCTAAGTACTTAAACATTTTAAAAATGTATATCAGAAATAACTGAATTTTGAATTCACTTGCCCCCACCCTCATTTGCATTGCTTTTCTTCAAAGTGGATTTCATTTTCACAACACTTCTTCACAAAGGACTTCTTTTCTGAGTAACACTTACCGTATACCCCAGCACTTTTCTCTCCTAAAAGTGATTTAAAGCCACAATACGGAACGAAAGCAGATATAGAGGCACAGCATTACAAAATGACTATTTGAATTACTGCTAATCTGAAACACTTCCCAGCCCTACCATCAACCAGTTAGCCTAAGAGGCACAGCAGCTTACTGGTGTACCCAAGCAAAATAAGGCAGTCAGCCAGCGCTCATCTCTTCTGGCAGAGAAGAAAACCTCAGGTAAGTCAGCCTGGTGGATAATGGCTGGGAAGGCCAAAGAAAAGGTTTTATAAATAATACCTGATATTCCCATACTTTATTGGAAATGCTGATCTTACGGCTTCACCATGATAGTAGTTACTTGCTGGCATTGAGAGTACAGATTTTTATTTTTCCTTACAGACAAGAGGTGCTTTAAATCTATATACTGAGGACCATAAAACTGTTACTTTTGTTTTAATCTGGTTCACAAAACTAGGTTCCAACAATCCAAAACATTTCACTGTTACCTTAATATCTACCTCACATTAAGTGCCATCTATGCAACAGTATGATAGTCATCTTAAATCTGAAAAACATATCATCTGTCTCCTAATGACTAATTACATCATTTAAAATTAAACACGTTGATATGTTTAAGTCAGAGCGTGGCCTGTAAATGATTTTTCTAATGGCAAATTATTCTTATTATAATTTTTTTTGTTATTTCTGGCTCAACATAATTTAATTACCTTCTCAGGTTACAAAAAACCTAGCTTTTCCAAACACACCACAGGCAGCAAGCTTCTCACAGACCAGTACCTATTAAAATGCCACCATGCCATTTCATAGCAATACACTCAAAACTTGCTAATAATTCTTCAAATCAGAAGAGCAAATCTCCTGCCAGCCTCCCAGAACAAGATCTAGTTCACTGAGACTAACTACTAGTCACGTCAATGTTTTGTGAACACAAAGCAAACACCAGAGTGAACTCAGAAATATTCAACAAAAATAAGAAACTTCAAGCCAACAGTGGGAGAACACACAAACTCACAAAAATCACACACAAAATACGCCCACTACCACAAACACCCCACAACAGCAACTCTGACCTTTTCTCCCGATCCTTAACGAAGATCTGTAAGTCTACTTCAAAAGATGAGACTGAGAAATAAATCACGTAGCTCTGCTAGGTATTAAAATCATTGCCATAATAGAGATACTGTGCTTATGGCATATTACAGTTTTTCCAAAAAATGACATCCAGAAAATTATCACCTGGAGAACAAGGAGAGGTTATCAGTCTCTCTCACAGTCATATAAACTCCTACAAATGACCTATCACATCAGCTCCTGCTAGCATCCCCTCTTCATCTGTACAAACGACCATTTTTTCACTCTATCACCTACATAACTAAAATAAATCCAGAGCAATTGTTCTCACACTCATCTGTTATTTCCATCACCAAGAGCTGTGCATCTGAAAGCTCGTCTGGTTTTCTACATGAAAAATGAGACTTTTTTTTCTATAGGCCTTGACAATTTTATGTTCTTAATCAAAAAAAGCTATAAATCTGTTTGAACTAGAATAATATCTGAGGATTATATCTACTGTTGGTTAGATTTCTCCTTTAGGGCATTCTCACATTCGTTTTCAGAACTGGAAACATTTCATGGTATTTTAGAGCCAGTTCTACTTCACCTCAACTGCTAACCTGAGTTATTTCAGTTATAACACCGATATTAAAACCTACGCTGACTATTAAGTTGATCTTCCTGGGTGCAAACTGTCATTTATGTGCAACTTTACAAGCCAAGGGAGAAAGGAGATTCACAGTCATACTTTCACAAACTCACATTAAAAAGATATCCATTTATTACAAAGTCAATGCAAACTAGATCAGATAATTAAAAGCTGCACGAAATGCAACAGAATAATCCCTGTTCTGAGGTGTGCTTGAAGCTTCATAAACTGCAGAAGAAATGTGCAGTAGCTGTTTAGATTGCAGACTTTCCAGGAGCTACAGCGAAATGCATCAGTGGAATGATTTGCCCTTGCCATCATCCATAGAGGGTGTGAACCCCTGCAACCCTTCATGCCTATTTCACAGCTAATTCCAAATTCCATTTGATGAAATGAAAAACTGTCAGACATTTTGCTGAAAATTCTACATTGCTCAAGTTCTTGGAGAAATATTCTTTCTCCACTATTTTGTCCAATAAGCAAACATGAGAAAATTTAAGCAGTCCACAGAATGAATTCTCTGTCCCCAGAGAAATTCCACTTTGTAAGTTCATTCCGTATTACAATAAAGATGAAGTTTTGGATTCTTTTACAAAACAGCATTCAAAACCTACATTTCTGGATGCTTCTCCAAAGCACTTGTCCTCCAGGCTTCTTGCAGAACCTTTGAGGTATTTATGCACAAACTAGGTCCCGGAAGAATACGCTTGCTTGACATTACTGAGCTGCCATTTCCATTCAAACATTTGGAAAGCAAAATAAGAAAGAGAAGCTAATGGCACCTTTTGGGCTTCCAGGTTTGGTTCCAACTGTGGCATCCTTCTGGGAGCTCTGAAAACACGACAGGAAAAGCTCACAGCAGCCTGCAGCAAAGTTTGGCAAGCACAGCTTAGAGAATAAAAGTCTTCAGGAAAAATACTTGGTTCCGTAAGTTACTGAAATACTACTCAAACTTCAGTCATTTGATTCTTTTGTCCATACTGCTACAGAGACTCCCTGAAGTAAAGGATTAATACTATTGACAAGCAGCATTTGTTAACAGCAGTTCTCTTCAAAGCTGATACACATTGTCAGCGACTCCTCCGAACGAGGTTGTGCACAATTGCAGTTTCAGCCTTCTGTGGAATTACAGCACACAAATACCTGTCACAGACGCAGGCAGAGCCTTAGGCTGGTATCCTCGTCTTCCTCCCCTCAACCCGCCACCAAGTATTTTACTCCCAGTTGGAAACGCCGTGTTTATCGCAGGATACGCGGTGTGACAGCCACCACGCATCCTCACCATACGACACGCCCGGCGCTCAGGACCGAAGGGCACCAAGGGGCCCCCTCTGTGATGCCTTGGCACGGCGTGACAGTCACCCTGGTACCCTTCCAGCTACGCCAGGGCTTGTCACCGGGCTGCCCGGCTGCTAGCTGGCCCTGAGAGCACACACCGTGCCCCTCCGCAGAGCACGAGTCCCGACGATGAGCAAACCGAGGAACCCCGTGACCCGGGCTGGAGCAGGGTCTGCGGGGCGGGGGTCAGCGGGGACCAAGCCTCCCCGAGGCAGCGCTGGGTCTACAGCCCTGTGCACACACAACAGGGTGTCTGCTGCTCGAGGAAGCCACTGCAAGGAAGCGGCTTGGGAGCAGGGCTTCAGAACTAATCCTCCTCTGCGCGGTCCTGGCCGCTGAACTGGTTTAACCGAAGGCAAAAAGTTGGACGCAAAACGGCAAAGAGCTTTCGGCTGCTGCGAATCACTGAAAGCAGAAAGCCTGTCAGAAGCAAGCCTGCAACCTGGATCCAAACCCCACGCTCCACAAGCCATAAAAACAGGTTTTCCCCTTCTGACTCTGCTTTTATACATGCCTCTGTACATCTTATTTGAATGCCAGTTACAAGCGATTTGCATTTGGGAGAAAGGATGCTGAATATTAAAGAAAGTAGGTATCTACAGACATCTCCTATTAATTCTGGAATAGAAATCAGATCTAAACACAAGGCATAAATAATATAAGATACATTGTTCTTAGCTTCTTCCTGACAGTCTGAGGGAGTAGGAAATCAGTCACGAGAGATGCAGAGAGATCACATTTCTCTGGCCACAAAGCCAGGCAAGCCTGGCTCACACAAAATAAATCTTAGTTTCACTTATTTTCTGTGGTCAGACTGAAAAATACCAACTCATACTCTAGACAAGAAATTCATGATAAGAATTTATATCAGTATCACAGAGAAACGTACGCAATGTGAATAATTTTAATATAAGACCCTGACATCGCTGAACAACGGCACCCATCTCAATATATCACTGATCTATGCACAGACGCTCGGTAGGTTGGATCAAAGACAGCACCCTCTGGCTACCTCAAGTACCCTGTACGTACAGACTTCCTAAATAGACATAACTTGTATGGCTTCTACAGTAGCAACTTACAAGGGGAAACAAAAAAAAAAATACCACTAAAAACGCCCCCTCAAACCAAACCAGTGCAGTCCAAGCCCCTGAGCTCTAGTCTGCAGGATGCTGTAAAGCCCTGACGAGAGACAAGCATCTCTGCCTGAGAACACAGAGCACACCAAGGGCCTTGCTCCACAGCTGGACGCAGGCGAGAGCTTTCAGCTTTTTGGAAAGAAAGCTTTGGGACTGAAAGCCCCACCTCGAGCACAGATTGGCATCTGCTAATCCAGAATAGCATCTAAATCTCTACTAATCCCAGGTGAAACACCTCTCCGCAGCCCAAATAATTCACTATGAGAACGTTCATTTGTTTTCTTCCCTATTTGAAAAAAAAAAAAAAAGAAAAAGAAAAAAATCACCCTGCACTAGAGATACCTCAGGAAAAAAGTTTTTAGGTAATATTTTCACAACTTAGCTTAGGTTTACCAAATCAGGAGGAGGAAAAAAGGCATTAAAAAAGAAACAGCCAGTTAAAGCTATGAAACGAGAGTAAGCTGTGCCCATTTTCCTTTCTGTACTTGCTTAGCATTAAAATAGTTGTGTTTTTATGCAAGAACTGCAATAAGAAGTGACAAAAAAGAAATCAGAAACTATTAAAGCACTCATTTGAAAAGTTGCTATACAATAATGGAGTAACTTCTTTAATTTCATGTATAATTTTTGAAAATAAGAAAGAAAAATACTTGCAAAACGAGAAGAAAACAAGCCACTGATTAAAATACCATCACTTAAGAAAAAAACATCTTACTAACTAGAAAAATACAGAGGCTTCCCAATCCCAGCAGTGGAGTAGAAGGAAGAATTTGATGATAATAAAAGTGCATTTGCAGCATACTCCTTCAACTCGCACAAAGCCTGACTAATCTTGAAGGACCAGCTACCAGGTCTCGCCACACAGCCCCAGCGAAGCACTACAGTCGGTGCACTGTACATAGGGTACTAGATTGGAGAAAATTTAAAGTCTGCAAAACGGAATGACTGTTACATCCGGATTCCTCTATGCTACAGCATATCACATCGTTCTTAGTATTAAGTGACTCAAGTACAATATTTCCTTTTTGTTTTAAGTGGTTCAACATCGATTACAAACCCCACTGCACCTTAGCAGATTCTCAGGTATTATACAAGCAACAAAAGCTTAATCACAGTCTCCTCGTATCACTTCTAAATTGCAGGAAATTATCAGGACCTACTTAGCCGTGCATCAAGACAGAACAGAAAGGGATCCAGAACACTGTTCGTTTATCAGCTGTTCTTTGGTCCGCAGAAAGGAAGTGAAATATTTTATCTTCAAGTAGTTAAAGAGCCTTTACTCATAAAATCACAGGTGTTAAGACCTTTTTTAATAATTATTCTCACAGTTTGATTGGGAAAGTCGATTAGGAAAGCTTCTCTAGTCCTTTTCAATCATTGACAGACAGTCAGCGATGGGGGGAGAGGGGAGGTGCTTGCTTGGTCGGCGCTGGTTTGAACCCTATCAGTCTTTAAAGCACCTACACTCCCGGAAGCTTTGGAGGGCTGCATAGCTCTCCCTACAAGCCTTCCGCTTTGACATTCCATCCCTTCACAAATGGTAATTCTGTGTAATGAAACTGTGCTTTTTCAATAAGCATTGAATAGAAAGAAAAGTCATTTTAGTTACAGAACTGAAGTTTCAAGAGACCATCTCTATGACGCAAGATGATGGTAACTAATACTCATTGATAATTATTACTAATAACAAGAGAAATCAACCAACACATTTTTTAACAACTATATTGCAATTTAAGCATGCAGTATCATTAGAGTTAGAAGTAAAGAATTCCAGATGAAAGTGAATGCTGGAATCTAATGTGTCTATCATTAATAAATTGTACCCCGTAACCTTGGTGCACATTTTGTCATTCTTCGTTAGGAACTCTTTAAAGCATTAGCTGCAGTTCTCTTCTTGCAAGCACGAGCTTGAGCAAAGGCAGCTCTCTGTGCCTCTTCCCTTCAGCCAGATCTTCTCACTTGGACAGCTAACAACGTGTTCTGTCATTTTTGTGCCCGTTTGGATACTTTGTCATAGTGTTTGCAATTATGTGCACATTATATGTCTACTTTAGTCTTTCTAACTTGAGCATAGCCTTAAAACTAAAGTATGAACCAATAAGCCAGTTTTTTTTGTTTTTATAAATGGCCAGGTTTAAGTAATTACAACATTTTGCAGTGTTGACAATGCAGCTGCTGAGTTCAAATCAGGTGTGGTTCCATGCATACCCACACCCAAAAAAGCAGCAAGTTTCTACGACAGCCACTGTCCTCCAGTGTCTACTGCACACCTCCAGAAGCATCCGCAGCTTGCTCATCTACTTACAAATTATTTCTTAATGAATGACGATATGAATAGCGCTACAGTTTTATGGCAGCTTTGAACGTTGGGAGAAAAAAAAAGGGCCATGACACTGATTTAACTCAGAGCTGAGTCCAATAAACATACAGGGGGTTACTACTGGGAGGCTGCGAAGCGCAGCAGCGGGGTCAGCACTCCGGCACCGGCAGGAACCTCGCAGCTCAGTGCCACCACCAGACAAGCTGTAACACAAGTGAGCCTTTCAATGGCACCTCTTTGAAATCAAAAGCTCCCTCTTTTCTTTCCATCCCCTCAGGCCATTCTTAGCTCTTCTCATAGTACCTGGAATTTATGACGAGCCTACAGGCCCACGGACTGACACATATCAAGGCTGGCTTTTCCAAAATCCCCCAGTACCTTTTTATACCCAACAGAAGTTTACCATTTGCTTTGCAGATTCAGGTCAAACACCGAGTATCTTTAAGCTTGTTTTACATTTAAAAAATACCTTCCAAAACCATTACACAATCTGATTGCAGCTCTTTCAATGTCACCCAAAATCAACAGCAGAAAAAAAAAAAAAATATTTATTTATGAAGCGTAGAGGGGTTCATCACTCAGTGCTGCAATTTTTAATTAATACAGTTTTCAGCAACTCTGCTGTAAAATTCAGTGATCAGCAGAATGCTTACGCGCGTTCCACCTCCAAGGTCCATGTGTACATTGCTCACAACGCTGAAGCAGACAGCTTAATGAGAAGCTTCTGCATTTGGATGGTGTATTGAGGCCTTTTTCACCGTCTGGCAGTTATTGCTCAATAATTAAAAGGCAGGAATTGATCTCTCTCTACACCACACTTTGTCTGAAGAAACTTGCTGATGTGGTTCCTCTGAATTTTGCTTCATATTACTGGTTCACTTTTGAAGTCTAAAATGTTAAAACTCCTCATGATGTTGAAATAACAGAATCTGAGGGGATTTGTCTTTGGCTTTTTTTCTTTTTAACTTTTCCCATATGTTTCTTTTCTCCCAGGAAAGGCATTCTGTCATTTGCAGCTTTCCCTTTACAGGTACCGGGACTCATCCGTATCAGAACAGCTTACAGTGTCCGAGCGCTTGCAAGCATGGTGGGAAGTTGTCCCTGCAACTTCGTTCCCTCTGTTTTATGGCAAATTCTCCTGCACCACACAACAGTTGGCAGTCCTTTGTAGGAAATATTACAGGACAAATGACTGACCTCCTCTTACAACATTTCATTATGTTGGTATAGTTAGCACTTGTAACTCACCTTACAGAGAAGTACCAGCCAGATCTGGGACACCCTACTACACAGTGCTGATATCCCACGAGGATAACACTCCCTAAAACCCCGGACTCTCCTGATTCCAACTGTTTTGCTGTTGTCAGCACTTGTGACCTTGGGAACAAAAAAATCAACACTGCCACTTGTCAAACCTCAGCTTCACTGACCTATCTGAATTTAAAATAGGAAGAGGATGCCTCAGAGGGGAAAGACATCAATAATCTACGCAGGCACGTGGCCACAAAGCCTTCCTGGAATAAATGCAGCCAGAGAATTGAATCACAGTGGTTTGCTCCTCACTGACTTCTGCTCGGAATTAAAAACTCAGTGCTAAACTTCCAAAGCCAAAACACTTCTGGGCTCCTCCTTTTAATCAGCCTCCTTCCAAAGCAGGAGAGCCTTAGGAACAGGAAACTCTCCACACTCCTTGCCCGTCCTGGATGCCTCCCCTTCCTGAGAAACCTTCCAGCGCAGTTCCAGAGCCGCGACCGCTGCTGCTGGGACACCCAGGGTGGTCTGGGCGCCTTTCCTCCGGCAGCACAGCTCGCAGACAAAGGTCAAACCCAGGCTGAAGGCTCTGCAGCCTACACATAGAACCACTTTTAACTCAGCTACAGTGAACACTGAAAATACGCTTAAATAATTAAAATATTCCTGCAACACACCACTAATATATGAGTATACACATCAATATATAGAAAAATGTTAGACTGCCATAAAAAAATATACAAGTTTTTCTCCAAAATTATATCAAACCCAGCCACAAACATAGGCAAAGGACAGGTTTCCACCAATTTGCTTTGCTTGAAAGACTCCTGGGTTTCTCTGATTTATAGTGCCAAAGCAATGCAGATAATTTATTTAAAGCAAAACTCTTCAGGAAGACGAATGGATTTTGCCTGGATAGTTCAGTTATTTGTCATTAAAATGAAAATAATCAAACCAAACCAACCAAACCACACAGCCCCTTCTCCCCTGAAGGCAGAGAATACTTGGAAAGTTTTCCAAGAGAAACATATTGCTCAACTCAAACATATTTCCCCCCCCCTCAGATAGCTTCAACTTCTCTTGCCAATTTAGGATGGAAATTATTTACTCATTAAAAAATTATAGTCCTCAAATAAGAAAATAACATCCTTCTTAGATGTAAGAAAAAAGGCCAGCTGTGAAGTACCCTGCTCACTCTTAGTGAAGAGATCTACTTGAAGGCAACAGATCACAAAACATTTTAATAAAGGCAGCATTTTTATGGTATAACAGTAGAACACGTGGGACTAATCTGATTCCCTGTTGCATTTACTGCATCAAGTTCTACATTTGTCAACTGACTTAACTGTAGCTTCAACCATATTTTTATTTTAAACTTTAAATTCTTTGAGGTCAAACAAAATGAAGTAAGAATTGATTTCCCCCCTATCTTAGATGAGGGGGTACTATTTTGCTGACATTATATGCTATGAATTCCTAAAAATTCATATAAAAACGAGTCTAGCTTGTACAAAAAATATCCTGCTGTGCTATTAAAAACCTCAAAAAACTTCCTAAAAAAAAAATCATAATGAAGTTTGGTGTCATCCTGCAATTGATCAATAAATAAGAGTTGCTTAGTCATTGAATGAAAATCAGCTAATAAGATTCTGATGTTCTTTTACCTCACTATCTCTGAACAAACACTCTGTCCTGGACAGTTTGGGAAGATGAAATATTTTCAGAGCAGGAGTTACATTTCAGTTAGGTGATCTTTAAAAAAGACAAATATTTCCATTCAGTGTTGATATTTATGTAGGCTACATAATATGTAATCTTACAGTCTTTAATCACCGCAGACAAAAACTTGTTTTCAAACTACATCGATGTTTCTCTCCCAAAATATCAAAATTAATATTTTCAAGTTGCAAAATTTGATTAAGTTAGCATTTCAGTTGATATCTGGAATATATTTTAGCCATGGATAAATTAGGAACTTCTGAAGGGACAGACCACGAAATCTTCCTTCCTCCCCAAAATACAATCCTTCTAACTTTTCATAGAAAAAAATCACCCCGATTTGAACAAAAAAAAAAATTAGATTTGCACGTGGACTAACACTCTGCCCTGCGGACTCTCCTCAGCCCCAGATGTGTGTGGTGGGCTGGCCAGGGCTGGAGGCCGGGCACCCACCCAGCCGCTCTGCCGGTGCCCTCCTCGGCCGGGCAGGGGACAGAAAAGGTAGCAGAAGGGAGAGGCAGATCGCTCACCAACTACCATCACAGGTAGAACAGACTCGAGTTGAGGAAACTCATTTATTACCAAATAGAGCAGGATAATGAGAAATAGAACCAAAGCCTAAAACCCCTTTCCCCCACCCCTCCCTTCTCCCCAGGCAAAATGTCACTCTGGATTTTCTCCACCTCCTCCCCACGAGAAGCTCAGGGGGACAGGCAGTGGGCGCTGCGGTCAGCTCATCCCACGCTGTCTCTGCCGCTCCGTCCTCCTCAGGGGAGGACTCCTCACCCCCTGCCCTGCTCCAGCAGTGGGTCCTTCCCACAGGAGACAGA
>Ga0181612_146809_pt1 | contig 16653 bp, 10 predicted proteins | sample HoacroProtozoa21_FD_119630 | JGI IMG/M metagenome (GOLD analysis project Ga0181612, IMG submission 119630) | Hoatzin crop microbial communities from Cojedes, Venezuel. Combined Assembly of Gp0051906, Gp0051904, Gp0051908
AATTCAAAACTCTTCATATTAGAGTGAGCTGTTTGTAGGTTAAAATATTGGTTTAGAAAACTACTAGGGCAAAGGACTTTGATTTGAATAAAATGGATTGTTTTCCCTAGAACCAGGGTTTTTTTATAGATAACTGGATAATACATTAAAGTAGCTGCATTCACCTGTTTGTTTGTTTTTTTTAAAAAAAAAAAAGCTGTTTGACAGAAAATTTTTCACTAATTTGTTTTTTAAAATGTTAGCTTATACTGAAAGGTATCTGGCTTTCAGTAAATATACTGAAATACATTTTTACCCTCTAAAATTATGAGAATCTTAGCTTTACATTGAAGTGGAAGATTGAAACTACATGTCTTGTGTATTGAAAAGAATAAATGTGATAAGAATGTATTGATAAGTTACCAAAGATAAGTATGGATTTGAAAAGGCAGTGAAACACAGTGAAAGTGTTCAGACTTAGTATCTTTGTGTCAGTGCTTTAATTGTCTGTTATGAAGTTGATAATTTTTTTTAAAGAAAATCTGTCACTTGGACATTTCAGAATTTGAAGTCTCTTTTTGAAGGTACTGTAAAACTGTGATATCCGTCACAAGTTTTAAGTTTTAAAACATCTAAAAGAAGAAAATGCTGACAACTACTCATAGTGAAATTATATTTGTTGTCTGAGTTATGTTTCTGTATAATTAAGCACTTGATTTAAAAAAATGAACAGTAGCTTTGCAGCATTAGTGCTGTGAGATTAATGGATGAAAAATTGTAGTTTGGAGCTAAGAATCAGTATCACATCTTAAACATTGCAATAATGCAGATAATAATGTATTTTCAATATACTAATATAGGCCTGCTATCACTGGACTGGAAAAATATACTTGCTGTCCACCTGAAATTAAAATTGTCCATAGGAAGCATTAAATTTTGTAAAGATTTCATTGCATTTTATAAATAGGAGATGTTTCTTTTAGGGGAAAGACTGTCTTGTGTAAGGCAAACTTCTTAGTATCATCTTTAAAACATTAATATTTCAGGAATATATATAATTAACTTGTAAATTATGATTTTTGTGATAAATTGTGGTCTAATTTTTTCATGTATTTCCTATTTAATATCCTGAAAATGAGTATTGAAATGACTAACTTGCTTGTCCTTGAACTCACTACATTACTGCACTTCATCTCACTTCATCATTTAATTTGTATGGTTTCCAAATCGTAGTGATTATCATCTATTAGTACCCGTGGTGACAGAGGGCAGGACACTGTTGTATCAGAGTTAATAAAGCAGAAACACAAGCCTAATTACCATGGGAGGTAAGCCACGCTGGCATGATTTACCTTTCACATAAGGTCTATATGTGCTTAATACTTACAAATAAAGATGGATAGATAGGCATCTATGTGTGTGTGTTTCTTGGGTAGAAATAATGCATTTTTGCATTGTAATTTTTGATATATTATCCTTTTTTGTAGGCTTCTGTGCATATATTACTTTAATAGTTTTCAGATGCTTTATGTTCAGTTTTGAAATCAGCTATAGATGGAAGCTTTCAGCTGAGTTAAATGATTATGCAAATATAGTGTAGAAGCTCTCGGGCATTGCTTCTACCTCTGCAAATTTATATTTTAAAGTATGCATACTGTATATATTAGCTTAAGATTTATTCAAAACTGGTCTGTGCATAACAAACCAAAAATACTTGTCATGATAGTATTAAATATGAAGTGTACAGAATGTTAATCATGATTTTTGTAAGGATTTTTGATAGAAGGGTCTGTATAAGTTTATATACAGGTAGGTGCATGCACACACAGGTAGAGAAATCAGTGTGGCAAACACTTTTGCTGCCACTGTATTATTACTCATCACTCAAATATACAGTGTAGGGCCACAGTTCATATAAATCGTAGTGATTTTAAAAATAAAATTATTTGATTGGATACTTCAAATCTCTACAGTTAATACACATATGTTAAAGAGAAAGAAATCTCACATCTGCAAATATAGGTGTAAGTAATTTGCTGGTTATTATGTGAGTCTGAAGACTTCTACTACTCTTTGTCTGAGTGGTATTTATGGTGATTTCTTCTGAAGTGATGCAGTCTTTATTCAATAAAAAGAAATACACACAAGTTTTTTATGCTATGAGATTTGAAAAGTGTTATGGTAGTTTATGCAAGGCTTTATATAAAATGTTTTATTGGTTGACTGTATGTCAATTTTAATTTAAGCTCTATGATTCAATCTGTGTCTATTTTTAATTTAAGTGGATTACATTCCGTAAAGATCCTTTTACTGTATTGACTTGGATGTACCATATTATTAGGTACTATGAGTTCAGCTTCTACAAATCTGTTAATACATAAAACCATAAGAAGCCTCTTATGTTCAAACCAGGTTAGAGTGAAGACATCAGATTAATATTTGATCATGTAGAAGTGCCCTTAATCAGATTTACTTATTTCTCAGAGTGTTTCTGCAATTATCATAATTGTTGTGCTAAATATGTTTGTCTTTATATCTAGCTTTGGGCATAATCTTCTCTCTTGAAACCCTCTTATTGAGGGACTCGGATTCCTGCACAAAACCCAATTAATATTAAGATGACAGTCCCTGATGAGTTCCCAAGGAGCCAGCAGCTGAGCAGACTCTGTAACGTTCTTAAGTACAGACTACTTGAATGATCAAGAGCATCTGAGGGAACATACAATTCAATAATCCCTTTCTCAGGAAAGTCAAGAGTCCTGTGAGATAAGAGTGAAATCAAAGGAACACATCAGAAAGAAAATGACTGATATAGTCTTGTAGTGTCTCTATTAAAATGCAAAAGTTATGGATTTTTGTAGGGGTGATGGGAACCTTTTCTGTTTTATTGATTTCTTTTTATAGTTTGATGATTTCTCTAAGATTATCTTAAAAGCTTAAAGAAAAAAGAGACTTCATCAAAAGGTATTTTGTGTGACAGGAGCATACATTTTGTTTCCATTATATTAACTAAAACAGCACGCTTCAGTGGTTCTTGTTTTTGAGAATTAAACTTAGGCACTTTATGGATATGATATATTTGTTGCAGTTTTTATTCTGATGGAGGCCCACAAACAATAAATAGGCCACATGTGACTTACTCTGTAAGAATTGTTCCTTGGAAACATGGGGTTACAGAAAAGCATTACTGTTTACTGGTTTTTATATGCATCAAAAGGGCAATACCTGATCTTTTCTGATACCCTATATGGTCTAATATCAACAGCTAAATTTACTGTCTGATGGTAGCATGCTAACCCATTGATTTGTAATCAGAAATTGGTTTCCTGTCACTTTAAAAGGGAAGCACTAAGGGGCAGTAAAAACAAGCCTGTTTGTTCTAGATGGAGCTCTGCTGCAGGCTCCATGCTGTATATTTTCTCTTAGCGTTCACAGTTTTTTTAAAAAGAAGATTCTACAGTTAGACTGAAAAGGCTTATTACTTTTTATTTTATGATGTTGGGTTGGGTTTGTGTGTTTAAATTGCTTTTGAAGTCCTTCTTAACAAATATCCATAATTAAGTTGGTGGGGGTTTTTTTGTGGTGATTATGTGGCTGAAGCTGATATTTCTAGAGGTAAAAAACACAAACCCAAACAAAACATCTCAATGCTGGTAAGTGTTCTTTGACTGTAGATTTACATCATTAACAAAGTTTCATTATCTGAAACTTCTTAGACAGTAAGATAGAAAACGTTGCTAAGTGATCAAAAATGCTCTTGTTGAAAATGCTTTGCTGTATCTTTGTTAGTGTCCCTGCATTGTCCCTTAGGTTTAAGTTTTATGTATTTCACTGAACAGATTTATTCAAGTAGCTACAGAAAGATTTGTTTCAGAACCAGTAAGACTGTAATGGAACGCAGTACACGCACTTGCTAAATGCAGATTTCTAAGTCTTACTCATCTTCTGGTTTTAGTTCAGTTTATTGTATATTATGGTAAACTTTGCAGCTGAGGACATTATCTGAAGAAAGTCTAATATTACATTAGAAGTATGACCTGCCAACATAAGCATTTTTGTTCATTTTCCCATGCCAAACTAGACTAAATTATGAAGGATGTGGAATAAAATGTGCCTTCTAGTTTTCTCCTACCTAATTAATATTCAAAAGAATCAAAGAGGAAAAAATGAATTTAGGAAAAACCTAAATCATACATATGTATATGCCTTTCGAGCTTTGTAATAAAGGCAAAATAACCCCTTACTTGGTTAAAATCCAACTTAAGAATCAACATACAAAGGTGACTGCTGTATAATATTAGACATATCTGTATTATGTGGGCACGTTACTGCTCCGCCAGCATCTCTCAATAGTAATTATTATGCCAAGCACCCTGTTGGCACAATTACACTAAAGCTCTAATTAGTAGCAGTAAGATTAGAACCCCTACATGTTAAATCTGTAGAAGCAAAGCTGAGTGAAGGATTTAAAACAGTTTCAAAACATTCTATTGTCTTTATTACAGTCTTTATATTTCAGTAAAGAAGGGTTTTCTATAAAATGCACTTAAAATAATCTAAGTCCTGTCACTAAAAATAGGAAAGATGAGGTAATTGCAGTCAAACCTTGGTACTCTACTTCTATCTAGGTGCTTCATATCTGAAGTGACAAATCCAGTGAACTCTAGTGGAAGTTATTGACTGTGAAGTTTTTCCTTCGATGAACTGATGTTTTTTGGATGGATAAAAGATTTTTCTGGTGCCTTCAGTTAGTTCTTAGTGACCATGGAGTGTTCTGTGCTGTAACGTTCTGTCATGTGGCAAGTCTTATGTCAGAACTTTACCAGTAGCTAAACATGATCCATGCTAATTCATGCCTTTCTCAATTTCACCTGTACCATTCTTTCTGTAAAGTAATGAAAACACAAAGTTCATTGTCCAGCTATGGCTTTATGGATAGTACACAAACACTGAGCAATGCCAGTCGGAACCTGTTGCTTTAGCAGGGAACAAACAATTAGAAGCCAGCACTAACATTGTCAAAGGGTTGATTTCACTATTTGAAAAGTTGTCGTCTTGACGCTTGTCTAATAGAAAAGAGGTCTTCGCAGTTTTCAAAGGACTGATGATGCATCTTCATCTAGATTTAACACCTGCTGAAACAGAGTTAAATCTGCTTCTGTAAAGCACTTTGTATACACTTTTATACAACTTATAAGCATATTGTTTCCTCTGGTGTTGGATCTTAATATAGTATTTTCAAGTAGTGCATCAACCGTTCACCCTTAGAAGAAGAGAAGATTTGCATGCCTAAGGTTTTTTGCTCTGTTTCTGGTTCTTAGTATACTTTGTGTTTCACGGAAAGAAGCTGGTATTCTCTGGTTTCTCTGTTTTAGGAACAACTTTTTTAGCTGTACTGAATTGTAATAGTGATTCTTTTCATCAATTTAATTTTTCTTATTTATAGCATAAACCGATTTCTCACTGAGAAAATGGTTGTATGATTGCTTTGTCTTAATGTTTATTGATTGTATAGTGCCACTACCATTAATGAAAAAAGCCAGATGCAAAGCCAACTGAACCTGGTAAATACATTCCCACTGGTTCCAGCAAGATTTGAATTATGCCTACAGTGGAAACAGACTTTACGGAGCTCTCCTTGGGCTTTTCCTGAGGGGAGACAACAACCTTTTGTTGTTCTCATCTAGTTTACTTCAGTTATATGCAAAATGGAAAAGCAGGGACCTGGGAATTAGTTTTATGAGGGATTTTGCACTTCAGCCCTTCATGTTTTAGGATACTCTTTATTATTATTTCGCCTCTCGCTAACTTGGTCTGACAAAAAAAAGCAGAAAGACAAAATTGGAAGAGAAGTAGCTGCCTACATTTAAAGGCTTCTCCTGCTGCGTTTTTCCACAGTAGGAGAGGGAGTCTTACAAGACAGTACTATTGTGTTTTGTCAGCCCAGGAAGAGACATTAAGGTGTTTTTCAGTATAGCTTCAGGCTTCTTCAGTGACTTGTGCTGCTGCAGAGAGAAGCACAGTCTCCATTATGTTGCACTAACTCTACTTAGCCAGCCTCATATAATCAATCTAGCTAAATACCTTTCTTTGTAAATGCCTAGATGTTGAGGGCACAGGTGAAAATCATCAGTGCTCCAAAGGTATTGGGTTTTTATATGCATTATTCAGTCTTAATTTATATATGGTCATTGCTATCTATAATATGTGTCAGACTCAAGAGCCTGCTGTCTTAGTTTCAATATTTAACCTGTTTTATTTTTTTTAATTCTTAGCCTCCGCCTTAGGGAAGAAAGCTTGTAATGAAAACTGAAAATTATTTATGAATAATAAACTAGCTGTCACGAAATAACAAGTTTTATGATTTTAAAAAATTTTAAAATTGTTGAACTTCATGTTTCTCTCATTGTTAGTACTATTAAATGCATATTAGCATGGTCATTTTTGTTTAATGGAAACAAATAACAGTTAATCTTATTGGGAGGTTAAGTGGGTTTACTCTGTAAAGGGCAAATCCCAGATGAATGTTTTCTTTTTTAAAGAATAGCTTTAGTCACTGACAGATGGTCTCTGTCTGAGTCTCACTGTAGACAGATACAGTTTCTTTTTACACGTTTATGAAAGTTGTAGATGCAGATATTCAGTAATATGCTGTTGTGTAGGACAAAGAGCAAGCCTTGTGGATTGATAGGATTAGATTTCAGAACATATGGTTGGTTTACCAAAGTGAACAAAATTTGAAAGGAAAAGAAAAAGTATCTACTGTTGCAGCTACTGATGTAGTGGAAGAATTTATATTTGACCAATTGCCTCTTACAAAAGACGATATGGTAGCTCTTATTTAACTCTGCTTAGAGTTGGGACTATCATTATTAAGTCCTGATTGTATGCATTTCTGGCTTTCAGATAACTCTACAAACAAATTGCCATGTGATCTTAAGTGCAGAAAACCAGTAATGACCTAATTGAGAATATTGATAATTTCGTCCCTGACCCTAACCAATTGGATATCAATATCACTTACATATGTATTGCAATTTTTTTTTTATAAGTAGAACTAACAGCTTCCATAATCCTGCATGAGAAGCCTTCATTTTGCTTACCCTGTATTCTACATGTAAGGTTATAACATCATTATAACCTTAGTCAAATAGCTATACAACATATTTAGTGGTAATTTGTCACGCTAAAATTATTCATAGGTGTCTTGAGTAAGTCCAGTTATATTTGTGTTATGCCATATCATGTTTTTTGGCATGGAGTTTGCTAGATTTCATAGATTTACTGTGTCTGCTTTTTTATGACTGACATAGCAATAACCAGATTGCAAGGATATTTATGTTGTTTGTGGCTTAGCAAGATAATTAAAGGATATAAATTAATCAAGTGCAATTAATTAGAAACTTTATGTTCACAGCAGTCCTTCTTTGCATGTATAATTTATATGTATTGATTTCCTGGCTTTCATTAGCCTATGAGATAACAGCAAAAATGCATTAGAGAAGAAAATGTACAATTAGCGTGAGAGTGAACCCTGGCATAATTGATAGATCAGCACGTGTTTGGGGCAAATATAAAGCTTTGTTAATTGTCATAAGCAGTTAGAATTGATAAGTGGTATTTCACTACATATCTCTCGGCTGATTAATGGTGTTTTTAAAGAGTCCTCTTAATGGGAAGCTGATAGGTTCGTTGAATTTACATTTTAATCAGAGTATTTATGATGGAGGCAGCCATAAGAAATTCATTGGCACAGTGGTAAGGACCTTCCCTCGAGGGATTTGGGGGAGAGAAAGCATTTTAATATGGCTACTCACCTTCCCCTTTGTGTGACCTGGTCAGCACATACGAAGGGAAAGCTTATTTGCTATCAATTAATAACTTACTGTCATTAAGCAGAATTTCAGTTTCTAATGTGCTTAGTAGTGAGGTAAAATGAGAATGACAGCCTACAGAATACTTGCAAACTTAATGAGGAAGGAGTAGCTTGATTATCAACAGAAATAATCTGTACAAGTACTTGTGGTTTCTTACTGTGTGAGCTGCTGTGTTTTAGTTATAGGTTTGTTTAAACAAGACATTTCTTTTATACCTGTAGGCCCTTCTACTGTAGTAGAACTCTTGATTGAAACTAGTGTCTGATTATCAGTTGAACAATGATTTAGAGTAGGTAGGTATGTTGGAATAGCCTCAGCTAATTTGTGAGTGGGGCTTTGGATTCGTTGTTCAGGTGTCATTTGTTACAACTGTCTATATGTTGCTTAAAAAACCCATGTATATTTGTTACTTGCAGGTACTTCGTTGCCTGAAACTAAACGCTTTCATATAAAAATGTTTCCAAGTCATACTTTCTATTTTAGATTATCTTCTGATTTATATATATATATACACACACACACTGCTTTATATAAAAATATCTAGCTAATGCACATATTCTCATTATACCAAGCTTCTATCTAGCAAATAAGTAGTTTGCCTTACCTAATTAAACTAATCATTCATATGGAACAGGAGAATTAGACTACGAAGTATCTTGCTTTACTGTTTTTATTGACATGTCTCAGAAATGAATAGGCTCGTGCATCACTTTCTGTTTTGATGAATTCTATTTGGTATGCTTTTGTATACCTGTTCTACAAAATGAGCAGTAGCTGGGTTTATTTTGTACATAGTATGTTAAATAAGGTTCTGTAGTTTAATTTGTTTTTATATTTTTGTTTAGCACAGCTGGAATAACTGATCAATAAAACTAATTAATAGAATATTAAAAATTTGGTATAACATCTAACAATAACCAGAAACTAAGCACCTCATACTAAAAATCATAGCCTATTTGTATGTCATATTAGCCATATTAGAAGAATCTTAGGCCTTATACGGACACAGTAGGTTTGCATTATATATGTCTTAATTATTCAGAGTTCATTAGTTGTTTTTTTTTTTGTCACAACTCAAAATAAATGAAAGTTGAATGGGTTTTGTTATTCAGTAGCAGTAGCTATGCAGCATCATCAAGTGACAGTTTCATAGACAGCATGGAAATGCCTTATTCCTTTATAAAGAAGGAGACAAAGTGATTATTATATCACCTAATGCAGAGATGAGGGTTTCCTACATTTGTAATTTAGGTAGGTTGCCACCTCAGTGCAAAGTTATCTTTTCTATTGTGTCCTTACTTGCTCAATTCACATTTGTGCCTGTTGCTTTACACAGTGTCTAAGGTTGGTTTTGTTGGCATGGCAAAGGTGAGAGCTATTGTTTCATCTCTTTGGTGGCGACCAGGGAAGAAGGGTATCAAGCACTGTCCACAAATTCCCTTTTTTTATTTCTAGCAACTATAAATATAAAGCTGGAACAAGAGTACTTTGATTTAATTTGGAATGAATAACATTTCTGAATTAAAGTGCCTTGATTGTAATCATGCAGGTTTCTTTGTCCACAGTCAGGAAAATGAATGCACGAGATACAGATCTAAACAGTACTCATGTGACCTAAGCTTGCTCTCATCTGGACTAGAGAGATTTCTTGTATGGGAACAACTATCTTCCCCTCACCCCTTTGCCACTTTCTCTGATACATTCCATGCCCTTGTACCCATTAGTGACTGCTACTAGTCTGCAATGGCAGGTGCTTGCTCAGATTTTCGTCTGCTATCCCTTGCCTCACATGCTTACCACTTGCCAGGTGTTGGAGGGTCTAGGCAGCTTCTCTGCCAACCCTCGGTGGAAGCAGGCCTCTGCAATGGCTGCCTGCGCCCGCTCAGACTGGCCCCTAGACAGACTCCTTCTGGAAGACCACGTGCTGGAGACTCTGGTTTCCCTTCTTTCCTCTGAAGAAACATTCTGCATATGAAATTTGTGGATCAGCGTGTATGTGTATCTTGCAGTGTATAAATGCATGCTTCGTACTGAGAGCACGCTTCCAGATGAACCAGGTTTATATGTAGAAGTTATCTGACAGTTAAACTTGAAGGTAAAAAATATTTACCTCTGTCTATATGTGATTCTAAAATGAGTAAAATGAAAAAAAAACTGCTTTAAGGTATGGTATCTTACAGGGAATAATAAATAAATGTTTCCTTGGTTCGCAGTTTACTTTGAGTCAGATGTAAATAGGTGGTTATTGCCTAGCAGGTGTGTTGAATAAGTAACAATGTAATCTTGCTTGTTATGGTAGAGTCCATGTTATCTCAAGAATAACAATCAAATCTGCTTGGAAAAAATGTTCTAAGATTCTTGGGCAAAGCTATGATGACATCTTCTTTGGAAAATGTTTGACTGGATAGTTTTCCAGCTAGGTATGTATCCGTTTTATTTAAAATATTAGACAGGTAAACTATGAGTAGACAGCTCCAGAAATACAATTATCTGTTCACAGATGCTATGTTGTCAGTGGATTGAATAAGCAAAGATGGGGATAATAGCTTTATCTGAGCAAAATACAGAAAATATATTTAATTCCCACCAAGTTGTTGCACATGTACTTTAGTGTTTTTAACTGAAAGATCAGGCACTTTAATTTTTCTAATGGTTTGGGTTCTCTCCAATTTAATGCCAAGAACTCTCTGTGAGTGAAAATGTGACAGTATTCCAATAGAAAAGATGGAGAGGCAGTGGTGTGATAAGGATGTGGTATGTAAGTAGATGATGTGAATGTATTAAATTAGGTTATATGCACCAGGAGAAGAGCTACTTGAGCAAGGTATTTCTGCCTACTAACCACTATAAATTCTCCAGTCAATGGGAGCATGCCCAGGATTTTACATGAGATTCTTTTTCACTGTAGGATCCCCATCACTGGCTGACTCAAGTGCAGCTTTATTCAGAGCCTTATACTGTACAAGCAGTTTGAGAACGCTGCACTGGCAGTTAGTTAGGTATGGGATATTACAAACAGTACCTAAAAGTACCTAAAGAAATAACTACCTGAATGTGATGGCTACATTACAGATATTAGTGTTTTTCTTTGCACAGACCAAAATTAGCTATAATTGGTCTCCTATGCAGTAAGTAGGAGCCTAACAGTAATTTCTGAGAGGCAGAACGTTGTTCTGAAAGTTTTGTTGGAATTTCAGTATAGAATATGCATCTGCTATACCCTCTGCAAACAGACATATTTTGCCCAGAATGGACTGTCCAGTTTAATAGCTTTCACAGTTGCTGGCTTCCTCAGTTGTTTTTTTTTTTTTTTTCTCTCTAAAGTCTGTGTTCTCTCTAAAACAAAAGATAATGAAAGTTTGTTTCTGATCACAGCTGCTTCCTGCACCTTTTATTTTTATGCTAGCTGACTTAAATTCACAGGTTAATGCGAGTAATGAGGACAGAACAAGCCCATTACTTGGGAAAACAGGCCATTTATTCTGAAAGAAAGAGGGACTTGCAGTTATAATTCTCAATGTTTTTGTAATACAGAATTTGGTAAGTGACAAAGCAGCCAATCTAATTGGCCTGACTGATTGAGCTAAACTTTCTGAGGTTCTGGAAGGGAAGGGAAAAAAAAACAACCAACAAAACCCAAAACAAAACACGCAAAAGAGAAGAGTATGTACTTCCATGCTATGGAAAGGGATGTGGTATTTCAGGAAAATAGAAATATTATGATGCACACTTTTTTTAAAAAAAGTCATAAGTAGTATTGGCATTTTATAAACAACCCTCTTCTAGTGCTGATTATTTCTACAGATCTTAGTGAGATTGCTGGCAGTGGGCTCACGCTTTTCTTTCTGCATACTAAGTTATTGCTTTAATACCATTAACCATTTTCATCACACATGAGAACAATGGAATGTTTTGTTTGAAAACTATGAAATGAAATACAAAGGTTTTTTATTCTGCAGTTTGGATGTGTATGAAATGCATTGTCATGAGAAAAAATACCAAAGCTTCCATGTATATTTAGCTTATGTTTCTCTCTTTGTGGTTAGTTCCAGATTGCAATGGAAAGTAAGAAGTGGATGATACTTCCTTGAAATACTTAAGTGTGAACTTAATCCCATTAATTAAGTTCCTTGATTCATCAGGGTGCCTGTCAGTGCTTCAGTATGTGACTATCACTTGAATGTGTTTGAGAAGGTTATGAATTTTTTTGCTTCAGTGAACTTTTCAGTATTGGAATTTGTGTTGAATGCTTTATATAAAATTGTAATGTTTTAAAGAAAGCTGTCAAATATTGTGCAAGTTAGGACTGTGTGTTGCACCCTTCAATGTGAATATAGTTAAGTTTTAATTTTTTATGGAATATGTTTAACATGACTGCAAGAGATGAGAATATCAAAATCTGCTTGTACAAAAGTGAAATCCAAAATAATATATTTGCCTTTGGATTATGAACTCAAATTTTGAAGAAATATTTGCAAAATGCTTGAATATCCTTATCAGATGTGGTAATTGTATCTTAATTTCTTTTTTGCTATAGTCATTATTTTTAATAAGGAGGGTAATTTTTTTAGCAACAGCTTTGTCTGACTCCCTTTATTATTTTTCCATCTATTTTTGTTCCTGGATTGCACCTGCTCAGTAGTTATCTAATCTTTCTTAGAAGTTTACAGTCTCAAGTGAAAGCTTTGAACTTTACACTGATTAGTGTTTTATGGCATAAGAGATATGTATAGATCCTTCTTTTGCAGTGTAAAAGCTATTATGCACCTGGTGAAAAGATAGACATTAAAGTGCAGATGACAAACCTTTAAAATATTTAGTAGACTAAAGTACTGAATTACTCCCTACTCCTTATTCAAGGCCCTTAATATTACAAAATAATCTGCTAGTTTGGGTTTTGAAGACAAGGGCCTTTCATTTGTAGTTGCACACTGACAGACATCAGACATTTTGCAAAAACGATAGCAGATAGTTACAGAAAACCACTTTTTAACTAGAACTGTATTAAAATATTTCTGATTCTAGTTCCCTACCATAGTATTCCTTTCTGCCTCTTTTTAACACTTTGCATGACCGTTATTCATCAGATACTCAGGGTTTTTTGTTGTTGTTAGGAAGCACCGCATTCAACAAACATGTTTACGAGGTAGATTTGGTGTAATTTTTGAATATAAAAAGTCTGTGGAAGGGAGATGCTGTTTAGGCAGTTATTTGCATGGTTACCTGGAAACAACTGTTTTTTACCTAATATTTGAAGGCTGCTGTTCATACATATTTAAAAAAAAAAAACCAACCCAAGCATCTTACTAGTATGTAAGTTAGATTCTGTTGTGCCTCCTTCTCTGAAAGCTAAGAAAAATGAACTGCTGCTGTGGAAAACTGAATGGAACATAAATATGAAAAACAAATCTATTATGTGTAAAAAATTTTAAAAAACATTAGGAAATTTAATGTTTGTTGTCACCAGACACAGAATGTACTAGAGTAATAGCAAGTGTGCTATTTAAAAGATATCAGTGCCAACCTGTTGGAATTCAGATTTATATTACTAGAAGAACAATGTGAGGGGAAAAGTAGATAAATATTTTGAGGTGCAAAAAAGGTGTTGAGTGTATGTGAAATTAAAGGTGTAAAAAAAATTATCTGTGAAATTGGGATTAATTAATCACCAAAATCCATTGGAGAAAGAAAAGTCATTTTAAATATCAAAACGTTCACTGTAAAAATTTTTTTCCTCTATTTTATTTGTATTTTAAGATAGCATATGAATTGTAGCCTTACCAAAGAAACGGTGACGGAAAAGCTGCACAGACTGCACAGTTAATACAGAATAACATGTCCTTAGAAAACCTTGTTGTTAAAAATCAGGTGAATTTTAAAAAGATATGGAGCTATATGCAACCATTTTGTTTGGCTGCATTTGACTATTATTTATCAAAGTTTAATCGTAGGATGCATAATGAAGCTGTGAATTTGAAAGATGTGCAGATGTTAGAATACTCCTTTCATTAAGACTGAAACCGAGTAAGCCAGCCCTGGCTGTGTGGAGCACTTGGGAGCCTGTTCTATTCTACATGAAGCTGAATACAGACCTACAAGCTCCCTCCTGTTCCTGGGAGGTGTGTTTGCTTCAGAAGTGAAGAGAATTGTACCAAGAGTACTGCAGAGATCTTTGTGGTTAATGGAGTGCTTTTGGTAGCAGCAGTCTAGGTGCTACCTTAGGTTCCTTTCTAAATCATTCTGTTTTCATTATACTACTTTATTCTTTTCTGCCAGACAGATAATTCTAAAATCGCTTTCTTAAGCATCTTGGGAATTAAGAGTTGGTTTGGAAACTAGGCGGTGCGTGCAATATTGCAGCAGTAGCTGGAAATGACAATCTTTTTTGTAATTCAACATAGCAACAATGAAGCTCTAGTAAACAGTGAATGAGCAATATTAATTTTGTTCACTTGAAAAATCCTAGTCCTTTCCATTCTAATGTAACATCTGAAACTTGTATCCTTTACCTGCTTTGTTCTGGAGCTGAAGACGAACTAATGTGGGTTTTTTTGTTTGTTTTGTTTTGGTTTTTTTGTTGCGCAAGCATTTGTTCTGCAATGTTTCAGCACATTGAAATGGTTTCATCAGACCACCTCAAATCAAAGCTTTCATTTTTTAGTCTTAGATTTGAGTGTACCTGTACATGCCTTGGAACTGTCAGCACTGTGCAATGATTGTATAGTTGTTTTCCATGAATTGTGTAATGTCTTAGGCAACATAGTAACAATGTTTTAGAATGATAAAATAGTCTTTCCTTGTATCCAGAGGCACACTTTGTTACAGAGGATGATCAGTCACTGGTGCCTGCAGTCCTAAGTTTTCTTGTGAAAGCCTTAGAGGGATAATAAAAGCCCGCTTTAAAACAAACAAACAAAAGAAACCAAAAACAAAACCACCCCAAAACAAACAAAAATAACCCCTACCACCATCCCCACCAAAAAACACCAGCCAAACAACAAAAGATCCCACCCCCAAACCTGCCACCATGTTTTCACATAATCTGGCAATAATGTGGAGTTGAGGTTATAGGGAAAACACCAAATACTGGAAACGTTACAGTAAAGCATTTTCATTGGCAGACTGGTCACATAAACGACATGGTAAAGCAAATGCAAATAAACTCAGAATATCATCAATAAGAGAATTTTAGCACTGAGGCACTTGATTGGGCAAGAAGGATAAGAATAAAGCAGGCTACTGAGATTTCATCAGGTCAGGGCTCTCATGGAGAGAACTGTGATGGAAAAGGAGGATGACTGGCTCATGGAGGTCAGATAGCACGGTGAGAAGCTGAGTAAAAAAGCTAAGAATTAAATGAGTTCAGAAAAGTAGCAAAGATTAGAGTCAAAGTAAAAGCTAAGATACTGCTCTATGAATGCTAGTTACCATAAGATTACGAAAAGATGAAGCAGCTGAAAATTTGCGTATTGTTAAGCCAATGGCAGGTAAAAAGTGAAGTAATCTTGTTCTCCAAAAGTTAGTAACAGGAAAAGGGGTTGAGGCAAGGGGTTCCTGGGGTGTGAAATGAGAAACCTTTTTGGGTCGTTTGAATGAGAGATTTACCCTAGCTATAGGAATTCTGAAATATGTTTGGTACTCTCTTGAGTTTATTAATAAAGATGCCCTTCAATTAAAATGCAGTTCTGGGCTTCCTTAAGCAAGTCTGAACTGAAGACCACAAATTTCTGTGGAGTCTTGATGACCAGCATGCTGGGCTCAGAGTCATATGTGCACAGACACTTGTGGTGCTTTGTACTTTGGTTGGGGTCCCACATGCTTAGTTTTCCTAATTTCCCAAACAGGGCTGTAAGAACTGTTGCTGCTTTAGAGTCTACTGTGCTTTGCTTTAAAAATTGAACATCCATCTCTGTGTTTGAGCTATTGTAGAAGCAAGAAGGATTATCAATGTGCCTTCTGGAATAAGGAGAGTAGGGCACTGGAAACAACTGAATAGCATTAATTCACAGTAATAAACAGAGTAGAAAGTACTGTGGGCTTGTTGACTGTTTCCTGTCAATCCTGGAACGTCTTTTGGAGGTAAATAAATTTTGTTGCTGAAAGCATTGCTTGATAGTATTTCTATGAATATTTTTGGCAAAATCACAGGAAATGATATTATTATGATATTTCAAAAAAATCTGAAAAGTACAATTGGGTATGACAGTTTATACATTTAAAAGACTCCGTAGCTTAGGTGTTTTCTTTGAATTATACTACTCTTTTGATAATTTGTTTAGAATAGACAGTGCCATATATCTGTTGATGAAGTTCACATTTACATTTTATGTAATAGGGGCAGCAGCAATGGATCAGTAGCAGTTTTAGATGACACTGCTGTTCCATGTATTTCAATGCAGAAACCATTTATATGGTTATAAATAAAGAGGATGTTTAGGATTCTGTCATGGAAGCCTATGTATGTTGTCAGCTTCTCGGAACAGCTTGCTTATGACAGTTTTCCTGGGCTTCATTGTTATCTCTACTGTGGTGCTATGGTAGTTATGGAAGTGGGGTACTGTGTTTTCTATCATAGTTGCTGAAAGTGCTTGAAATATTGAGTTCAATGGAATAGTGTTTTGAAAGCAATTTTGATTGTCTTTGACCCCCTCCTCATGAGGAGCGCGGGCGAACAGAGCCGGCAAACAGAGGCGGCGCAGCAGTTGGCGCGGCAGTTCGCGCAGGCAGGGCGAGCGGGGAAGGCGACAGGCAGGGTGCAGCCGCCCCTTCTGGCAACTCAAGTAGTGGGCATCGCTCT
>Ga0181612_166869_pt1 | contig 16651 bp, 14 predicted proteins | sample HoacroProtozoa21_FD_119630 | JGI IMG/M metagenome (GOLD analysis project Ga0181612, IMG submission 119630) | Hoatzin crop microbial communities from Cojedes, Venezuel. Combined Assembly of Gp0051906, Gp0051904, Gp0051908
CACCCAGGTATCTGGCTCCCCAGCACCCGCCACGAGCCTCTTCTGTGGGCTTAAATTATTTCCTTCCTATGGAGATGTGAAGCTGGGAGTACCTGACACTTACATTCCCCCTCCTTCCCCTCTTCGGTGTCTGCAGCTTTATCATTTGGTATAAAACTGCCAAATTGCAATAACCCATGTTATTAGGTTTTTTCACGCAACAAAAGGTAAGGTATTTAGAGCATGTCCACAGGAAGAGCTTAAGCCAGCAAAAAGTCTTCAGCTTTAATGCTACAGGACTAAAGAAAGAGGCTCAGGGCAAGTAATGTGTTTTAGTGGCATTATAAAGAATCAATTAGTATCCATACATCTACCCAAAACATTAACTGTAATTTTCAGTGATTCTTTGAAACTTCAGCCAGTTAAAACCACATTGAAAAAAAAAATCCATATACAAAAGAAACATTTTACTTTTAATTTTTATATAGTATCCAAATCCATATAGTATAAACATACTCCAGGTAGCTGAAAAGACAGAGCCAGCACACAAAGAACAGCTACAGAAAGGAAAATAATACAAGCTGTGAGGAAAGTGGGAAGGGACACAACTTTGTTGAAAATCTTATGTTTTATTTGTCTATCAAATCTATTTTCCAACCACTGATCGTTTTCTAGTTTTCTGCTGATAGCGTGAACTGGATCAGCTCACTGAGGGGTTAGGCATGCACCAAAGCTGGACCAGGAGAAGCACCTCAGGACTGAGAGCCAGCACAGCACAGGCAGGGGTGGAACAGCCAGAACTGGGAGGGAGAGGGAATAAACTGACTCCTGAAATCTCATCATCAACCCATAATGAGAAACACTATGGCCTTGATTTTCCTGATACTCGGCAACTAGGAAATGGAAGAAGACTTTCAATTGCCATTCATGGTACCAATTAACGTGTGAATTACATCAGCAATCCTGCAGCTCTCTTTGGGTCTAGACTGGTATTTAAAGGTGTCCCATCAGAGGGTTGGCAACAACACCACACATCTGGGATCCATACTTTAATGAGGACATCTTAAGATGTATATCGCTGTGATTACATCAGACCTCCAGAACATGCTGATATTAATATATATTTTTAGGTTAAAGCATAGCTACACTTGAAGGTCATTTTGGACTAAGGTAAATCACGACAGTAAAGCATATCAGTATGAAGTATTTAGGATTTTGGGTGCTGTTCCTCTAGAATAAGACAGCTCTTTTCTAGTTTGGATGAGCTAAAGCAGAGGATGCTTATTGCAGAAAAACAGCGTGACTATGGGGAGTTGTTCTAAAATAGCTGTTCTGGTTAATTTTCCCACATGGACAACTCATTTTTAAACCCACTTGTAGACAGAGGCTTTGAGATACCCATGACCGCATCAACGCATCAGTTCAATTTCACTTTCATGATTTGACATCATGGAAATACATTCTTTTGAGAGGATGAATTTCTATTATGATGTTCATTCAAAGCGGATTTACTGCTGTTTATATCTGGACGTGAACACGACTGTTTTTAGCAAAACTGTCCCAGTTTAAGATTTTTTTGAAGAGTTTGACTGTGTTAGGCAAAGGACACACTTAAGAAGAGCTCAAACAGGAAGCTCAGCTCTAAAAATAGAAATGGTTCTACTTCCAAAATGGCAAGTCAGCGGACATGCTAAACATAGGCAGCGAGTGTTGTCATATTTCACTTTTATTTCTAAAAGCCAAAGAAAAGCATAAGGAGGGAGCATCAGGTACCTTCTTTTTATTGACTTTGTTGCACAGAAGCCCTAATCGTGGCTCAAGGTTCACTCACCAGGCACTCTTCTGATGCACAGCTCCCCAGAGGAAACTCACGACAGAGGTAGAAGGCTACATCCATCACGTTTTAGCCCAACATCGGTTAGCACTGAGAGCTAAACCAGCATTGAAAAAAAAAAAAAATATATATATATGTATATATATATTCCTCCTCCTCTCTGCGAGGGAGGAAGACAGTGTGAGCTTTCTGCCAGTTCAACTTTCTGAACCACCTTACTGCAAGAAGGCGCAAAGCCCATGCCAGCAAGCAGGAAAGGGGTAGGAGAGCAATGCCAGAAGTGGGGAGAGAAGGAAGAGAATGAACAGGACACCAATTTAGACTTGCTTAATTGGTAGGGCAAAAAAGCAAGTTGTTAGACACAATTGGTACCATGAGGAATAGAGACGCTACACCAGGGCACCTAACAGGCAGCAATAGCAAAAACTAGATGCCAGTTTAGATGACAAAAAGCTGGTCTCTGGCACCAGAGCACAGGACTGGAATGAGAGGGACAAGTTTCCATTTCCTGTCTATCAAGAACACTGGGTAAGTTTTAACCTCTCTCTGCCCTAGGTCCTGGGTTCATGATACAAACTGTTCACCAATACTCAGGAAACTGATGAGGCTTAAATAATTTTTTTAAGCAGGGTCAGCTCCCTGCCTGCTGCACAGCCCAGCTCCACAAACACCAGGGTGAGGGACGTGCATCCAGCACCAGCGCTGGCGGCTGCCGTGGAAAATCGTACAGTGACACCGAACCACAGCCCCAGCATCCCCTTCTGACTGGAGCTTTTCTTCTGAAACAACAAGCTGTTTAAGAGGCACAAAACCAGAGCGTGTTAATGAAGCAATGTCCTCTGAAAGTCTGCAATATGCCACTTTAACATAGAGAGATTTCCACTTTATATGTGCACTGCTCCACCTCAATAGCGGTGGATGCCAAAGTCCCAAAGGGTTGCTTCAGAGCTGCTACAAACCGCTTCAATTTTCAACAAATTAGGTAGTGCCCTCAGACTGTAGGAAAAATCACTAATGTAACCTTCACTTGAAAAAAATCCATTCAGAAACTCTGAAGTCTAGTTTCTAATTTTAAATCTGCCCAGGAGAGAATACAGTGCAGCTCCACAACTTTGTAATTCTTCCTCGCCCTGAGCCAACAGGGAGCAGGGAGAGGAACAGTTCAGAAATCACATTGCGCTGTCTGATCAACACACACGACCACCGGTGTCACACAAAGACCTAATAGATCCCATGGCAAACAAACAAAAACCCACCTGTCAAGTCCTACTGGTCCTGCTTACAGCAAAGTATGTTGATCTCTCTATCATTATTGGCTCATGGGTGGTAAGAGTATCCTAATAGCTCTCGCTCAAGTCTGGAAGGATTTATCTGCACTTCCTCACAAGCTACCATAAGATTAGGGAGTAAAATGAGTTCCGTACAGTACAGTGGCCTCATCAAAGAAAGACGGATACAAAGAAAACAGGAGAGGTCGCTCCAGGGAAAAGAAAGAAAAAAAAAAGACAAAGGCAAAAGGATGAGCCAATAAGTCTTCAGTGCTGTACTTGGAAAAGAGAAACCTGCTAGACAGAACTGGAACGAATCGCTGCAATAAAACAGTGCGTTTTTATTTTTCTTTTATTGTCCAGATGTTTCCTCTTTGTAGTTCTCACATTTTTAAAAAGAAATGCAAGAGCTAGAATTCTGGCCTGCTCACACCAGCAGTACTTGTAACCCCCTTTGTTGACAGACCATTGGTTTGATTCCACCCTAGCCGAGAGGCACTTGGATGTTACCATTTTCAGTGGTAATATTTATTTGCTGATTTTAGTTGAGGTCTGACTTAGCAGATTTCCCAGTTACAGAGAAGCGTCAGAGAATAAAGCACGTTGGCAGTCCCAACAGCATGACTGTGAGGACATTTGGAACTTGATTTTAAAAACAAAGTGTTTTTAAAAAATAGTGAGAGATTTTAAAAGAAGTTTTGGCCACAAAACAACATGAAGGAGAAACTGTTCGTTTTTACAAAGACTGGATCTCAAACACATGTTGCTGTAATACTGCAAATCGCCTTACAACGTCTGAGACAAATCACTGGCCTTGACATACACAGCTTTCTGACTTTCCATTCTTCCCCTTGAAAAAGTTTGTTGTCAGATACATAACTCAGCTCCCCTAAGTGCAGGTTTTGGTTCTGGATCCTCAGATCAACGGGAATAGCACCGACACGCGATTATCTTACAGTCACTTGTGAGGAACACCCAAGCTCAGCCTCACCCTGCAAAGGAGCCATCCTTATCTCCTGTCTTCAAAGCGCTGTCGGATCCCTCTGCAGAGATGTACCGCTCTCGTGGATCTGAGTGCTTTGATGAATTTAGGGTGTGACTGAGGTACCCTCAGTGTCTGAATCCTCACAGGCTGAAGAACATGTTCACAAGTTGTTTTTTGTAAAACTACACAGACATTTTGCCTTCCAAATCACCACAACAATAAGGATGCTTTCATTAACTCCGTTTTGCTTTCATTTCATGTAAGTTAAGCGGTGTCCCTGCTCGCTGCAGGGGGGCAGTTGGACTAGATGACCTCTAGGGGTCCCTTCCGACCCAAAACTTTCCATGATTCTATGATTCTAAGCCTCCCACTTACATGAAAACGAAAAAAGCAGAATGCAGACAGCAAGCCAGGCACAGATCACACCATGGGGCACAAAAAAACCATGAGCAACTAGAGGAGAAATCTTACAATGAGTGGAAATATTTCATACAAGTATTTCCCCTCCCATGAGATCAGTGTTGACTCCTCTCCCCTAGAAGCGCCTGGTCCACTGTGTTTTGAAAAATGCATTGTTTGGACACCAGGAACAGAGCAAAGACCTCACTGCTTCCTCCTCATCCCTCCACACAAGACTCCTGGAGACAGAGCAGCTAATGATTCCCGACTCAGCTCGCCTGCTCTTCCAAACGCCGCACTCCCATTCACAGGGCAAGTCCCAGCACAGGGGGAGAACCATCCATCTTAATCAAGACTCAGATGCAGGTCTGAGGGCAGACTTCTGCACTTCCTTTGAACGGCCTGTTTAATTTTGGGAATCACTCCTCACAACAAAGTTTCTCTAATGAGCCTCCCTCTTAACTCCTCTCTGTCTCCGATTTCACAACTTGCTTGAAACAAATGGAGTGTTGATCTATAGAAAAAGCAACACTAGGTCCCTACTCAGCAGAAATGATGGAAAGTTTTCTGAACTGCAGTGTGTGGCTGCTTTGTCCTTCTTTTGTCTCTGCACGGCTAATTTTCTTTCACAGGATGGAGAACTGTACACTGATTAAGACAAAATTTCTCCTACTTGCCTGAAGACCACACTACGAGCCTCTCAACTTGCTTTGTAGTTTGACGTGAATTCAACCATGATACAATTTTCAGAACAGAGCAGTTTGAGAAGGGGAGCAAACACATAGCAGGAAGGAACCAGAAAAATAACTAGGAAGTAGTTACTCAGAGACAGTTATCTGGTTGCTTTCAGCTTTTTTGAGTAGCTACTAAGCAAAAGCTGGACACGTTTGCACAGCCAGCTCAGGAACTATTTATTGTGCTAACACACCAGAAGAAATGTATGCTGATGCAAAATAAATGTTTTACATGGTCTCTGCCCTCCCTCCAGATCTGCAGTCACCACCACCGCAATTTTCTCTTCTGTGGAGACACCACTTACTTGATTGAGTACTGAATGAAATTGATACATATGTATATCTATTAATCTATAAATGTGTGTACGGTTTTTAATACATATATAAAACACATTTTACAAACTCAGAATAATCATGACCTACAACGTTTGCATCGCTTTCCATTTCCCTTTCATTATGACATACTTCCTGAAGTATGGATTAGGGGGGTTCCTGTCTTTCTGTGAAGTACCTGGCATGTGTATTCTCATTTTAGCTGGAGTTCCTGGGGACTACAGCAGCACATGTATTTAACAGAACAAAAATGGCTAGATGAAAGATACAGAGCCTCACATAGCATATGGCTGCTACGTACACTTGACCGGCAGTAATCCTTTCTGACCCAACTAAATTTAAATTATTTAAATCAGCCTGCTTACATTAACTAGTAAGGGGACTTGTTCGACCCCATTGCAGTCCCCTGCACAGAAGAGGCCATGCTCACCACGTTCAGTACATCATTTAAGAGTTTACAGGAAAACTCGAAACTGAGACTCCCCAAATGCTGTTTCCAGCACCGCACTGAACAGGCACCTGAGCAGATCATTTCAACTTTCAGCCCAGTTTCCACTTGGCAAAAGCAGGCCACACTATTTACTGTGCACCATTACGCTGTGAAATTGCAGTTACTCCTACAATGAGCAGAACGTTGTGATATCCAACTTCAGAAAACTTGCTTAGGTCTCTCCCCTGTAAAAAAAAAAACTTAACAACCAGTGAAATACTCCTCTGCAGGTCTAATTTCTTCCACTGATGTTAAAGAAAGCTCAGTTGCTCACTTCAGTGCGGTACAATGAAGTCCTTAACATCTCACTCACTCAGTGAATAAACCATGAGCAGATGTACGACGGCACACAGCATCTCCTCCAGCACCAGTACTTGTCAGCAGCACAAGAGAAGGCCGACCTGCACTTGCAGGGCCAAACCCCCTTGCTTACAGGGCTTTTGCCTTGCAAACGCCTGGGATTTAACGATGTAATTTATTCTATTATCTTTCTCCAGTGACACCATGATTATAAACTCATAGTTGAGGCAGAGACCTTCACAACTATTTCTTTAAACAGCTGATTTGCAACTGAAATTTTTGGCTCAGCTCCTGTTCTTTTGGTGTTTCCAGTGAGAAGGCAAAACCCAGCAATAATTAGGTATCTCTTCAGCTATTCCCAGCAAAGAAAGCAACAGAATCTGTAGAGCCTTGGTTTTCCTTTCACCCTTTGTCTTGGAGATCAAAGCCTGCCACCAGGTCATCAAAGATTTGACAGAATCACAGAAATCAAATGTTGAAATGATCTGTTAGGTCCCATCTCATGCATCACCTCCTTGGGCCAGATGAAGATTGCTCTCTGCAACAGTTTTCGGAGCTTTGTCATGTTTGCTTTTTACTGCCGTACCTCAATGCACAAATTTTATCACAACTAAAAGCTTTGCCGCTTTCAACTTTACTTGGATTCTTTCTGCAAGATGAAAACACCACAGCCTTTCAAGACAGTCTGTGACTACAGCAACTAAATGAAGGGAACCAAACATTTTCTATCCATGTAAGCATTATAGCCCAGTTCGGTCTACAGCATCAGATTTTAATAGCAAAATATATGACTGATGATACATTCTTTCCTGCTCCTACACTTTATTTTTTTTAATTCTATAAATAAACCCTCAGTTAGTTAAATAAAATCAATTGGTGAGTTTACGTCAGTTGTTAGACCACCCCATGAATAGTATAAGTCCTGTACTTGCACTGTTCCCACTGATACAATGCCCGGCTGGGCACGCTGAATTCCATGCAACAATGCTGCTGATCCTACAGAAGTGACCGCTGTGGTCACAACTTTAACCTCTTCAGCCCAGGGATCACAATAACTGAAAGTCTCTTTTCTCTCTTACAATCCTCAGCACGTTTTGAAATCGCTCCTTTTGCCATTAGTCGGGATTGCAAGCTCCAGCCTGGAGAGAGAGGAGGCAACGCACGTTACAGACCCAGCAGCACCACTGAGGTTTATTTTGTTTGTTTAGGTATGAGTGTAAAACCTGGGATTCAACGGCAATAGACCGCCAGGTTGTGGCATGCAAACTGAAAAGAGGTCAGCTAAACATAAAAAATAAAAGTAAATAGGTCCAGACTAGCCATTACTGTTTAGATACAGACACCATCCTTGTGCAGAGACTCCACACCTACCCAGGGAGTTCCTGGGCATATGGTGACAACCCAGAAATACAAAGGCAGTGCAGACATCAATTACAAGTCAAAGGGCAAGACACTGCAGATGCCACAGAAAAACAGATACTCTTTTAAACTTAATCAGTGCTGACCCAAGCAAACCACTAAAAAAAAAAAAACCAAACCCACAGTAATCAAAGCAAGATTGATGATACATTCACGTATGCTTCCTCTTTCTTTCTCTTCTTTACGTGGTCCATAGCTTCCAAAACTACTCAGTGGTCCCTTCCTCAGATTATATTGTTCTTCACGGACATCATACAAAGACAAAAATCAAACAAATGAAAAAATAGAATGCTTTGGCTTTCTGACACCAAAGACTAAAGCAAATGATTGCATTCAGTCCTTGAATTCAGGAGTAGGAAAGGCTAGAGATCCTCAATGGCTACCACAGAAGCCCTGGCTTTCAAGCAACTTGCTGAGCAAGGCAGTTTCCTTTCTCCTTGCTCATGCTTAGGCAAATCTTGGCAAGTGCACTCCATTTGTTCTTTAGTGTAACTAGAATTAAGCATTCTCACAGGTATGTATGTTTGGAGATTCAAGCAAACGCATCATCTGGGAAAACCTGCTTTTTCTTTCCTGCCCATCTGTGACAGACACCTCTCCATGCTGTGGCCCAGAAGCACTGTTGGCGGAAGAAGCCAACACGAGAGGCCTGGAAAACATCAATTATTCTGTATAGCTGCCTCTTCTGGGCACGAGGAGCAATAAGTCACTTAGAATCACACAGTCTGAGGAAAAATTACTAAAAGCTATAGTGCTGTCCCCACGCTTACCACTTCACATACCTGTTACTCCTCATAATCAGTTCCTCAGCTAACTTGACCCCTTTTTTTGTTTTTTAAAGACACTTTTGCAGAGATTCTAGAGAGCTTAGTGATTTATATGACTAGCAGCCAGGGAAAAAGAACAGAGTCTGAGAGTCTCACCAGTAGCCCTGTCTGGGAGTATCATTGAGATATACTGTTTACGGGCTGGAAGACCAGCTCTAGTTAACTGCAGAGAGGAAGAAATGGACAGCGGGGTAAGTTCTCTGAACCTCTGGGAGCCCTGAAAACAAGGGAGTGGATGAACATGAAAGGAAGGAAAAAAGGACATAAACCAAGATACTATGCAAATCTTAAGACAACAATTGCAAATGTGCAAAAAAGTTTTAGAATAAAACCAAGCCCTAATAGTTCTTAGCCACTGCTGTGCCCTTGTGTTTTAACTAGTCCATACGCACATACTAACACCACCGACAGACCAGCATGGCATGCCAAGAGTGAAAAATAAGGAGCCTGCAGAAACAACACTCAAACTTTTAGTGCAGATGTGACAGACGTTTAAGGAGATGTCAAGAGGGCCAATGACCCTCTTTGTCAAATTTTAGATTGGCTTATGAGGAGACGGCAGTGACATTGTGTCTTTCAGATGAGCAATCGAATCTACCTTAGACAATGAAATTGGAAAGCTTAATAGTTATTAAATTACAACAGAGTTTTTCTTCTTTCAAGAGTTGTCTCAAGTTCCTAAGCAGGCCAGTAATTCCTCTCTTCTTCTCCATTTGTATTCTTGCCTCACAGCCATTTCAGAGATCAGACAAATTCCAACTGCTGAAATTAATCCACTGTCTCAAGTTTAAAGAATATCCAGGATATCTTTCATATTGAGGTAGGAGTCTAGTTATAACCACTATTCCAACCATGCAGTTTAAAGTGTTTGTTCTTTAAAGTAAAGCTACTGTACGGGAAGAGTGTTTCACCCACACACATTACACATAGGTGAACACTCGTGCTCACCAATGTGAAGGTCACAAACATTACAAACTAAATTGCAGCTGGCATCTGCATTTTTTAAACAATGACAACAAAAAAATCCAACAAGAGATGGCAATGTTTCTCTGGAAGTCTGGCGAAACATTAAAAAAATAGACACCTAAGCCCAAGTAACCACAAACGATGATCGAAAAACACATCTATTTTATTCTCCTTATTACTGCCACAGACCAGACTTTTCAAGGGGAAATTTAAAAAGCTAGGCTACCAGTTGTTGTTATTTCCTTGTGACTTATAAGTACCCAAATATGGAGGTGATACAACAATCACGTTAGAAATAGAAAGTAAGATTTCAGAAGAAATTGAGACCAAAGGCTCAGCAACTTCCTGTGCAATTTATGTGCTTTGAACAAACCCAGCACCATCACTTTAAAATGTTCTGCAACAAATGTGTTTCCCCGATTCGAAGAAGCAAAGAGAACAAATGATAGGTTTAAATAGCACCAGTATACTATAATGATGAGCACTGAAAAAAACAAGTTTACACAGAACACAACATTTTTCGAGCTATGTTCTCTCTGTGTCAACTCCCACACACATTCAGATGCAGAGAGTTATGATGACTCCATCTCACATTCGCAAAACATCATTCCCCTCCCAGGTTCAGCAAAGCGTTGAACAAGTTTTGAAAACACTGAGCTTCAGAAACGCAGATACCTGGAGGTTCACGCAAGATCTGAGGCATTTGCTAAAAAATGCAGGGACAATCACAGGAGATATTAATAAACCAAGACTTTTCATCTGCTTTATTTGAACATTAGATTGTGAGTGTGAGATATACATTAACCTCAAACTAGAAGAAGTTATCAGCAATGATATGCAATAAGAAAAGCGCTCACCGGTGCTTCCTGAAGTCATTAGTAGATAATTTAGAGATTTGGCATGGAGACAGAAATTGCCCCCCTGTGCTCTCTGTGTCAATGTGGCCGTTACATACAGCACAAATTCCACAGCGACAGAAATGATTTGCCATAAAAACCAGGATTTTCCACGTATAACTTACAGTCCCATTTCCCAAATATTCTAGATCTTTTGAATCAAAGTTTCCACCTGTGATGCCAGAAGTCATCAACCGTATTAAAAAAAAGACAGCAGGTGACAATACCCTTGACCAAATTAGAGGCTCAGTACAATGACTCCAAAGGGAGTTTGTCCAAATACAATAAAAAAAGACCCATGACGTGCAGTATCAGGCCTAGAGCATCTAAACGGATTGCTGAACCAGCTGTGAGAAACTTTTACACTTTTATATTAAAGTTAATCTCAAAGTTAATTATGATCGTTATTTCTGCTCCATTGTTTAATAAATCTAATTTTATTTATAAATATCCTCCCACGTTGCTGGTCATGTACACAGGAATCTCCACCCCGCTAATACTTGAAGGGACATTAATCCTGAGGAAATGCAACTCCCACACTTTGACTGTTATACAGGAAAAACAATGTTGTTATGCAACCATACGCTGTTCCAAAACATCTCAAAGTCAGGCCCTCAACTTCAGCAGTTTCAGAGACAGAAATGGCAGTTTATCAACTACAGCACAAATTCACAGAAAATTGCAGAGTCCAGATAATTGCAAGGCTTGTGCACGAGGCTTCTCCACAGCAAAAAGAGGGATTCCGTACCTACAAATGCGTGCATGCAGGCATTTAGGAAATCCATAAAATGCAGGCCTTCCAAATACCCTCATATTATTTCCTAATTTAACTGCAGACTGACCAACAGAAATGCTACCAAACAGCACTTCCCACACCACCTCTCTAACATTTTCTGCCTAAGTGGTTTGGTGCTTTTTTTTTAGAACTTATAAATGGTCATAAATTAAGCAACAGCGCCAAGTTTTGTTTGTGAAGGAAGGTTATCAGAGATAACCCCTCTTTCACTGATAACCCCAGCTGAAAAGAAATGAGGCACAAGTTCCTCTCCCTTGTTTTTCTTAACGACATCTTTTCCAGACTTAATGTTCCTATTGATTACTCAACTCAAGAGTAATTTTCAAAAATTCTTCTTTCAGAATGCAGCAATTTGTCTAATTTAAAAGATTAACCCCTCACACAGCAGAGGTAAATAAAACCAATAAATTCTAGATAGCAAGAATGCAGTTCAACATCCCTTTGAAGGACTGTAGCTAAGACATCCAAAGCTCAGCTAGCTTCACAGCAACAACTTCACAGAGTGCAGTATCACTATTCAGTAACAATTTCAGCTAAACGATAAATAACACATCCATCTTCAGTCAAAGCAGATTTCAAAGAAACACACAGCATACACAGTACTCAAAACGTAGCTTTTCTTAGAGTTAAAAAAATTTCTTTTCCAAAAATTGCTAGGAAACATTTGATGATTACAGTCACTGCTTCTCTGGTTTGTGTCTTATCAAAAAGACAGGCAGTTTGTAAAGCTTTGCGCTCAGTCTCTCTTAGCAACCTTTCCTCAAAGCACTGACCTGGCCTGACACTGATAAAGACTATGGGGAGAGCACAGGCAAAAGGTGACACGGCTCCAATCATACCTTTTGCAAACAGCTGCTCTACAACAGATAAAACAAATAGGAACTCGATCAATAGAGCTGCCGCTTTCCAGGATCACAAAAGTGTATGTAGGACACCTGTTAAGAGCAAAAGCATTCCCTCTCTTTCAAATGGCCAATTATCCAGCATGAGATCAGAGCCCGGTCAGCACAACCACTAATTAGGGTTCTCCCAGCCTTTTTAATTTACAAATTGCTTCTCCATGCCTTCTCCCAGATTCTGAGAGTTATCACAAATGTCTACAAACACAACTGGACAAGTATTTCAAAGCAATTCTCTTCTGTATAGAGTTAATCCAGTGCATTCAAAATAACTTACCCACTAATAGCTTCACATCTCTGACGGTGAAATCCGGGTCAGGCATTCTACAATTAGCAAAGAAATCAATGTTAAATACCGTCAAGATAAGTATGGGTACACTTTCGGTACCATAATAAAAGAGAAATAAATGTATAGTGCTCTTTGTCCGTAATGCAGTAGGTGGAATCGAGTGAGGCCTCTCTGAAGCGTGGACAGTGCCAGTTTTAATGACATACATAGCATCCTTGCATTGGCAAGCGTACAAAAGTTGCTCTGCTCGTAACGAAAGAGAAGAGGTGTCTTTCCAAGCACTCTCTCGCAGCACTAGAGTGGGAGGGAAGGGGTTGGGGGTGATTTCGATAAAATCCTAAAGCTTTATAGCTTGTTCCTGCTAAGCAACTTGCAGTGGTTTGCAACTGGTGATGCCTCACGTATATTCCCCAAGGTGAGCATTATCACATTTGCCAGCGGATACAAACTGAGGCACACAGCGCTAAACCGATTTGGTCAAAGTCACAACATCATAGGCTAGATTCACTGCCTGGAAATGAAATAGCAAAAGTAATGAATTAAAGCCCCTTCATTTTAACGACTATTCCAAACCTCCTTGTCTGGCAGAAGACAGCCTGGCTGTATTTGGTGGGTAGGGAAATTGTTGTTCAATTCAATTCGGGCTAATTCAGAGCTAAATTAAATGGTAGCATAATTGGTTCACCAATGCTGATTCATTTATAAGATCACTTCTAACACAGGCAGTGTTTTAGGCTTGAATGTAATTAGACAATAGCCTTGTACATCAAGTGAGTGAGTTTTACATGCCAGGTAGAGAGTAAAATTCTGCAACATAATTACTGGACGGAAAAAGAAAACAATAACAACAGTGGGGTTTAAAGCTGATTGACTTCACCTTAACGACAGTATTTCACACTTTACATCGCACGAAAACTGACTAAGGAATTGCAATGCAAAACAGCCCTGAGGGAACTGCCAGCTAGGTGCTCGGTCCCTCTCTTACTGCCACGGGTGGAAAAGAAACAACTTGCGTCTGGTCAAAAAGCACTTTTGACATAATTCATTTAGAAATCAGAACAGGCAACTATTCTGAACAGACAAACTTTTAGAGCAATAGTTTTTATTATTCAGAAAACACTGAAAGGTAAACTTAAAAAATGCGTTTACCATCATGCATGTATCCTGAGAACTATTTGCCAAATTCTTTTTGCCCACTTTCTTTTACCCTTATCACCTTCCGCTGGTGGGATGCGGAGGCTGGACAACATCTTTTGTTAGGTCTCCGCCAACCCTCACATCTTTGCATTTAGCTGCAAGGGCCCCACAGCTTTGGAATGCACTCCCTCGCCAGAATGAAACAGCCTGAATCTACTGACCTTCAGGGTTCATTCAGAGCTCATCTTTTTTTCGAAGCACTAGAAAGTCAGAAGTAGGGGAAGGAGGAACTATTTGTGGGCAACAAGAGCGTGCAAGGCTTATCTTCAAGTGCCACAGCTTGCCTGTATTTTATGTCAGACATGCAGAACAATTAGGTGGGCAATCTTTTTCACATTTGTATAGATCAAAATAAAAATCAACAACCACGATTGGTAACAACCCTAACCCAGGTGCATACAAGCAAATCCGGTCTTCCTGAGAGCTCCAGCAGCAGCTGACAATAAACATTACTCAGTTTGGAAGAATACAATCCTCCCTAACGATAAAATTGCATGTTTAGCTCTTTGGAGAGCACACCTGGCATATCTGTGTTTTTTTCTCTGCAATCTCAGGACGTATCATACATTAGCGAAAGAGTACACCACGGGAGGAATTTCAGGCTTGAACACAGCAGGTTTCAAGTACAAGAGCCCATTTTGTAGTTGCGTTGCCTTGGGAGGTCCAGCTTTAATTCAAACCTATTCTGCTGGCTGCTGAGACCATAAATGACTGCACTTCTTTGTCTCCAGTCCTATCCAGCACACTCACACTTTAACAATTAGGCTGGTTTGCTGCAGCAGTATGATAGCCAAAAAAAGAATTGTTTTCTTGGATGTCAGCAGTCCTAAACTAATCAGTAAGTGTTGGTTCATTTGTTCTTCTGTGTATAAATCCAGAACACTGACAATGCAAGAACTGAGCAGAGATTTTTTTCCCCTCACTGTTATGCAATTTTTCAGGCAAATGCATCTTGCATAAAAACACTATGAATGCTTCCAAAAATTTCACACACCATGAAAAACAGGAGAAGAATAGTATAGCAGGGTGACTTAACACCACAACACAACTGACTACATTTGAGATTTTCAGCATCCTGTTATATACAAATCATGTTCCCTCAAACAGAAAAGAAATGCAAACACTGGTGCAAACTTGCATTCTAGTAAATGTTTAAAGATTTGCTAGAGAAGTCTCCTATTCAAGTCCTAACGAGGAGGAGCTCTGGCTAGCATACATATCTGATTAACCACAGTACAATGCAAGATGACCGCTGTTCAGATAAAAGAGGCAACATCTCTGCAAACAGCATTCGATCTCCAAGTTACAATCCTGGAAACAGCCAAACAACCCTCAGAGAAAAACAACTCCTCTTCTGGTAAGAGATCGTAGGTGGACTCTCCTCCTTCCAGCCACACAAGTAACAGCTCACGATGGTCAGATATATACAAGAAAGCAATTTCCAAAGTTTCATTATAATAATTTTTTCTCATTCATCTAATTCCTTGCCATTTCAGAGTACCTCCAAGCACATTAACCAAACTGTTCAGCTATGCTTTGTACGTCTGCCAGGCACAGACATGCAAGCTGACTGCTTAACAGCAAACAGAAGTGGAAGCACATATCATCAGTTATTCAAAATGTCAGAACTCTAAACATGATCTTGTCTCACATATTTTATAGACTACTGTATCTCAAAAGTCACCCTACATATATGTGGATGACCTAATCTACCATATCAGGATACACACAGCCTCCTTTGGACAAGACGGTGATGCTAGAAAAGACCCAGTAAAGCATTAATTTCCTCCAGAGCCTGGAGTGGAAGGTGAGGTTCCTGAGTTTCATCAGCAAATGACTCAGATCCAAAGGCAAACTGTCCCATCTCGCTCTAGCGATGGAAGACAGCAGACTATGACACTCATTATCTGAAGCAGTAAATGGCAGGATGATGAGACTAAAGGTTCTCGATGTTTCGGATCAGTTAGGCAGGCGTCAATACTATGTTGATCTTGCTGGAATACAATGCACACAGCATGTATATATCTACACTTCCACGAAACTCTCATCTTGCATGCCAGCTACTTTTGACGGATACACGTAAGGCATGGAAATGTAAATAAAATTAACTCATGTTGTCCTGCAGAGTGCCAAATAAGAAAGTTTGCTCATGCATTTCACTGGCGTCATTTAAAATACACATAAATCGTGTTTCCAACCTTTTCTCACTCTAGTGACATTTATGCCTAAGTGTGCACAATTCCTTTACAACATCATTTCAACTAATAAGTCATGCTCATTGAAATAAAAAATATTAGAATGTTGAATGTCCTATAAGAGATTACTGATCTACAAATTCTAGTATTTTAATCCCCCAGAGCATTGAGTATTCAATGTTTCAGCAGAGAATGGAAATATAAAAACAATTCACCCAACTAACTGTGAAATGGAGAAATCAATTGATTCCATACAGAAACCTTACAAAGCTCAAATATCAGATAAAATTTGCTCTTACTTCTGTCAGCATACTAATTAATCAAAAATATCCTTAAGAAGAAAAGAAAAAGCTGGCAGTGAATTCCAGCTAAAGGAAAAATTTGCATATAATGTGTGGATGGGTCACAAAAGGGAGAAAGGCAAACAGCCCTAGACTAGAAAGGAGGAAAGATGTCAGAATAGTATTAGAATGATACCAGCAGTCAGCAGGTGACGGAGAAGCTGGCTAGTCCAGCCTGGCTGCTGAGACTATTCTAAGCTCATTACAGCGAACTGAAACACAATTTCTCCTTCACTATCCAAAGAATTAGTTATGTGACAGTCAGGCAAGTGACTCCAAAACTCTTGCTGTGGATAAGCATTTAGTCCTCTTCTACCTCTTCGCAATCCAGTTCAGAATTCAAAAGATGCATTATCCTAACTGCCAGAGCTGCAGAACTCCAACGGAAAATGAAGGCATACAGCATTCAGTCCTGCTACTTCTTCACTTCCAATCCGCGTTCCAAAACTGCTATTTATTTCACTGCTTTGATAATGCTTACAAAGAAAGGTACCTGATTTTCAG
>Ga0181612_107408_pt1 | contig 16647 bp, 10 predicted proteins | sample HoacroProtozoa21_FD_119630 | JGI IMG/M metagenome (GOLD analysis project Ga0181612, IMG submission 119630) | Hoatzin crop microbial communities from Cojedes, Venezuel. Combined Assembly of Gp0051906, Gp0051904, Gp0051908
GCTGTCGCCGACGCACTGCAGCTCAACAGCATTGAGCTGGGATAACAATCACAGCCTCCAGCCTATATCTTTTTATTTTGCCTCATAAGACTTTCTCAAGCTCTCCTTGCAGAGTCAGTCAGCATATGCCTTGATCTGTCTTTGTTTTCCATGTTTTTTTTTTTTAAATAGCTCTTTCCTTTGTAGAAAGACTCACAGCTTTCCCTTCACATAATAATGAGTGCCACTGGTTGCACATTGAAAGTTGGCTACCAAACATGTTTTTTGTAGCTGGTCTACTGCAAACTAGAGGATTGAGCCCCAATTCACATTGTCAACTGCAGGACATTAACACTTCGGATGACTTTGCTGCTCAGAGTGGCAACTTCATGCCAGTTCTTTTCCTTACCAAAACTACCACTTGTCCTGGGTCCTCCCAAAAGACATCCTTGTGGAGCATAAAGCCAATCCTCCAGCAGGTGGATGCAATAGTTTTCTTACAAGTACTGCAAAAAAAAGACAAAATCCAACAAAAAGCTGACATCCTTCAAGCGGCCCCCTTCCTCTCTCTCAGCTCCATCTGATGGAAATTTGTCTTGAAATGTGCCCCACCTGAGGAAAGGTTATCTTGAAAAATGGCTGGGGCTCAACAAATCTAAGCACATTAATCCCTGAGTGTACTGTGTCCCAGCACAGACAGTGAAATTACCTCCAAGTGCATCAGCCTGTCCAACCAGCTGCTTTGGTGGCCAGCAGACCCTCTCCATCATGCCCTCGGCCACCACAGCTGCTGTGCAGAGCCTGGGTAGCACGAGGTCCAGCCTGTCTGCCAGGCTGGTGCTTTCCAAGCTCGGGGGTGCAATCACAGCAACCATCTTCCTGACAGTGCAGAGCAGCAGATTTATGAATGGGAAAGCAGAAGGTGGGATCCAGCATTTTACTAAAGCTGAGCACAATAGCTTCAAGAGAAGCAAATCTCAGTTTTCCCAAGCTTTGGAAGAAAGATTAACTTCAGGAGAAAAAGGGAGAAAAAAACAGCCTCCAGGGGCTTCATTTTATCCTTCTCCACGGTGAGTTCCCAGATGGAGCTGGTAACTGACCCTATGATTTTTGATGTTTAGGAGCAGCTCACCCCCACGCACTTTCTTCCTGCTCTCCCAAGAGTTCCCGCATACCCTGAGCCATTACAGCTAGTGGTAACCAGGACATTCCTTCTGCAAATCACTCTTTGCTTCTCAAGTCTCCAGCATATCATTTGAATTGCATATAATATAAAATAAGCAGTCCCAAAGACACTCCATTAACAGAGGTTTGAGTGTGGCCATGGGTAGCTCAACATTTTTATGGTTGTGTAGTGCATTAAGCAGATAGAAGAGATTTACTCTGTGGTGTAAATTAATATGATCCTAAGGCAGCATTCATTTGCATTCAATGAAACACCTTCTTAGGGAAATGCTTTTCTTACTAAGCCTGCTTTGGGTGCTAAACCTCAGCTAGCACTGCGTTCATGATTCTTAAATTCAGATGCAGATGGAAAGATGCCGTCATCCCAGGAACAAGCTGGGAAGCTCATCGCTGAGCCTACCCACAGCGAGACACGTCTTGCGGCTGCTCATTTCTTCAGCACTGCAGGAGAGCTCATGCACGTTGAATTGGTGAGTAATCAGCTACAACAGCTGGAGGGGCTTCCTCACCTCTGGAAAAGAAAGGTCATTCTTTTGCCAGACAGTTTTTGCCCCTGTCATAGCACGCAACCTGGGAGGAACCCTCACCTCTTCCCTTTGCTATGCTCCTGTAGGTGATATTGCATTGGTCACCCCAGCGCAAAGATCTTGCCTTCCCCGCCAGTCGTCTCTCTGCAGGTCAGTGCCTTCCCTGGCATTCTGAGAGAAAAGGCATCTTCTGTGCTGGAGTTCGGGAATTATATATTCAATTCCCACCTCTAACATCAGCTGTGCTCTTGTTTTGGGACAGTTACACAATTTGACTATGGTTCCTTCCCCAGCTGTAAAACGGGAAGAAACCTATTGCTTTCCTCTATTACCTTAAGTGACAGCTGTCTCTTTATATCTGATCTTTATCTATTTACAGTTTAAAACAGAAATCAGGATTATTTCTAAAGCACCTGCAGGCTGCCTGGGCAATCTGACCTCTTTAGGATAATTAACGAGGCCATTGCAGAGACTTCCACATTGCCTGCTTTGCTTGGGGTCTGCCAGCATTTCGTTACCACCAGTAGTAACTAATAATGCGGGAGGAGCCAAGGACTCTTCCTCCAGGGGAAGAAACACAACCCAGCTGACTGCAAGATGAAATTTACTGCAATATGAAGGGATCACCATGGAAACCTCTTTATTTTATTCCAGCCAATCTTTCTGTGCTGTCACTAGCAATATCACCTTCTCACTAGCCATAAAGAAAGGATTCCCAGAGAGGTTTGTAATTCTTGCTGGCTGGCTGGCTGAGCCATCTGCCAGGAAGACACTTTTTCTCCAGAAAAACCCATTTTCTTTCTGGTTTGTCTCCTCACCAGTGTGACTTCACCAGTGAAGCATAAGGCACCGCCCCCATCCTGTGTTTCCCCTCCTGCAAGGATGCTAGATTTTAACTTTGAGAATAAGAATAGGGACAAGCAGGAAAACCTGCTATGTTACTGCCACCATTTTCTTCTGTCCCCATACCTCCTGGCAAAGAAAACTACTGTTTTGCCATGCATCTGCCCTTGAGCACCAGCCTTTGAGGAGCTGCACATCTTGAAAGACAGCTCCATCAATCTGCCATGCCTTAATGCTGAACTGAGCACTGACAACCTTTGGGCGAGCAGGGAAGCAGGACAAAACCATCAGCTTCTCCATGGAAAACCTGAAATGAGACCATCTGGAGGAGTCCCACCAAGTGAAGCTCCACTTGAATCTTCATTGCAGAAACCTAATACTTGAAAAAAATGGAATAATCCATTTTGGCTTCCAGCTGTGGTGACAAAGGTGAGGATGACAACTGCTGTCTCTTTGGAGAAACCACATTTCCCTGCACAAATACTTATCAGAAAGCAAGCTCTTTACACAGCATAGACCTATTCTGGTTCTGTGGCTGTAGACAAGCAGCGGTTTCACAATTCACATGTCAAAGTGAGAAGTGCTTCAGTTTTGGAAGGTCATCATGACCTGGATTGCAGAGGGAGCTAAACAGGTCAGCCTTTCAGACACTTCGCTGCATGACAGTTGGGTTTCTCTTATATCCCATACAATGAAACTCTCCATTTATATTTGCAGTTACCTGTAAAAAGACTTCAGGCCACCAACCTGCTCATTCAGAGGTGTTTCTAAGATGATCAGTGGCTTGGGTAATATCGTTGTTGTCCAGGGGATGTGCGACAGACTCATGTGGTTCTGCTTTCCCTCTGAGGGCACTTGGGATATTGTGAAAGATCATCTCTGTTGAAGCGAAGCACAAACTCTGCTGGTAAAGCCTCCCATTCTGGGGAAGATATCGCCCATTCCCTCTTCATGCTTAGTTGAGCACAAGCACCTATTTGCAAATGAACACCCTGCCAGGCCAGCTCCGATCCCCAAACTGTGCCAGGTGGACAGTTAATGACTGCCTCCACCTTGCAGGGCGCTCACATTCACCCACAGCAAATGCCATCCTGAAGAGATGTCTCCTGTAGCTCCTGCTTATTGCTTTAGCCACCAGGAAGCATGCAAATCTCGGTGACCTGATTTGCCCCAGAAAACACAATTGCTTCCAGCAATGAGGGGGTCACCAGCAAGCGCAGCACTTGAGCAGGGAGTAGGCCATGATTAGGGAGCATCCCCAAGCCTTCTGCTGTAAAATTGCCTTGTCTCTAATTACTTCATGCCAAGAAATAGCCTCCAATATATCAGAGGAAGCAGAATCCTGAAGAGAATTCGCTTGCTGACAAAGCCCTCGGATAAGTTCAAAGAACAGCAACTGCTGAAGAAGCACCACCTTGTCTTTTAGGCAAGGAAATACTATTTGCAAACTCTACATGTTCTCCAGTAAATTCATGGCAGAGAGATTACAGCTGTGATATGACCCAGGGCAGAAGAAACTGAAGTCCAGAGCACTCATATGAAGTGGCACCGCTCATCTTGAAAATAGCACTAATGAAGAAATTAGAAACTTATTCTGATGCTGTGGAAAACCTGCACATTTTCAGTTATTTTTTTTCTCCAAAATAAATAAACTAGAATAGACACTTTTAAATAAAATGAACCTGTAAGCCAGCTTCTTTTCTGAGCTTCAGGGTGTATGACCTCCTAAAGGACCAGCCTCACTAGCCATGTCTATGAAGCGGTAACTAAAGGAATCACACTGGTAGGTGGGCCAGCTTGACCCCCAAACTTTGCAAAGATGCATGATTTCAGATGTACAGGAGGTGTTTCGGTTTGTATTTGCTAAATAGCAATTTAATAGCCCAACTTTTTATGATGGATCAGTCATTGTAGTTTGCAAGACAGGAATGTCCACCCACTGAATGAATAAATTTAGTCATCCTCATTCCCTATCGGCTTGTCTTCAGCTGAGTTACAAGGTACAACCTGGGGCATTTCTAGATCTGCTTCCTTAATAAGCTCATTTCTCAGTATAAACACTGAAGCAAAGCAGGAATTTTCTACCTCTTGTCACCAGGAGCATGTCCCAGGCCCATCCTGGCTACCAGAGAGGAATGATGGAGAGGAGAGGAAATGGTGGAATACATTGGAAAATGGCTTAGGTTTGCCACTTGTATTCCACCTCTTCTGTGCAGTCGTTTCAGGATGCTCCATTTGTCATCTTCTCCTTGTTTGTCTTGTTTACCTCCATTGTTAGGTCTTTAGAGCAAAGACCATCTCCCACTGTACTTTGGTACTCTATTTGATGGTAGAACAGTCTGTTCTCAGGCAAGGCCATTCAGTAATATAAATAATGAGATCTCAGGTTTATTTTTGACATGATGCTATTGTGATGAAAGTCAAAGAATTATTTTTTTCCTATGAAGCGCAGTTTCACAGAAAACATTTTAAGACAAAAACAGTTTAGAGAAAACATTATAATACCACACACAGCAAACATCTGTTGAAAGAGTTCCCACAGACAAGCCTTAAAATTTGGCAGGCATAGGCTTTTCGTAAGATCAGGTGGAGTGATCTCCTCCAAAACCTTTTTTTCCAATAGAATAAAACTTTTGGGGATAAACATCTTAGCAAATAATTTTTGACAAAGAATCCCAAAGAAGACATTTTGCAGAAACTGCAAATTTCACTTCTTGTTTTGTTTCAGAAATTTTCTTTGCGACTTTTTGCATTTTGGTATGCATATATATGTTAGATATTTACTGCAATACCACTGCCATGGAAAATGTCATGTAGGAACTTTTGCAGTGAAAAATGAATATTGCAAAACATGGGCCAACGTAAACTTTCAGGAGATTCTGACATAAATTTGGATGAACATGTCTTGGAAAACTTTAAAATAATATTTTGACTCCCTAGATTAATATGTGCTAAATGCTGTTTATATACATCAATCACTGTATTATAGAGACTTCAGAAAGAGAAATCAGTAGAAAGAAATTATGTACTTCCATACTACTATACTTACACCACAGATTTATAGTGCTATTACTATAACCTAATTTTGCCATAAGTTTCTTTCTGTCTTAGAGACTGTAGAATTAGTTTGTTGGGAAACAATCTGAGGATAAAATCTACAATAAAGCAATCCATAATAAAAATAAAATCATAATGTTTTAAAATCAGTAAAGATTGCATATATTCATGAACCCTTCACATTTTTTAAATTTAAGATGGATAAATAGTGGAAAAGTTATTTCTTAAATGTTGTAATTTAAAAATATTTGTTAAGTTATGCCACTGCTATTAATCTATCATCACCAGTCTGGATGCTATAAATATTAATAATTATTCTTCAATAATTGAATTAGTAATTAAATTATTAATGACAATCTTAATATGTATTAATATTTTCATCATTTTGTCTACGTTTGCTCATTCTTCCATCTGTCTAATCATTCTGTGCAAAGCTACTGTAAAGCTGCTGAAGAAGAGTCTAAGTGATGCATTTTGTGAGGGCAGGTGCAGAGCGCACAATCTTGTGTCAACTCCAAGGTCCCAGCACACTGAAGCATTCAACTGTGCTTTTGGCTTTAAGAGCAAGAGTGTTCACCGATGTCAGCAAAGCGACCTTTGTGCTTTGAGTGTAGAGGTCAGTCCAGCTCTCACTAGAGTTTTTGGATATATTCCTCTGCTTTTGTTAATGGGAAAAATTTGCCTGAAATACTCTTCTTGGGTATGAGGGTCACAACCTTGTACAAGAGCTTGTTCAGAAGTGTAAAGGGGAGCATGGAAATGCAGTGCATCCTTAGCAGACATGTCATTAGTTTAAGTCTGGCATTTGCCATCTCTGTCTGCCCATTTAAGGGCCACTCCTCTGATAATGCAGCCAAAAGCTCTCCAAGGGGCTCCTGGGTGGAATACTCGCTTGCTGTCACAGAGGCCTGCATTCAAATATTTGCCTGTTTCTCCTTTTTCTGTCCCCTTGCACATTCCAAATGTCGTAGCAAAGATCAAAGCCTGCAAATTGGTTGGTTTCCCCCCAAAGGCAACCCAACCTGTTTGGTTTCCCAGCTAAGTTTACCTTGTGTAGTTATTAGGGGATGTAGTTATGAGGGGGAAATCTGGCAGCTTTCTCATACTCTCTTAGAAAAAAAAAGAGAGACGGCAGTTCACCACTTGCATTGGACCAGGGAGAGTGTAAGAAAAGTAAACTCTGCGTCAACATTTTTCTAGCGTTGCCCCTTCCCAGCCTCCAAACAACTTTCCCATTGATGCTAAACTTCACCAGAAACAAGCGTAGCAGTCCAGCATCCACCAAGCGGGTCTAGACATTGCCTGGGAAATGCACATAACATTTATTAACTGCAAAACCAGTAAAGAGTTTTTGGGATTATAAATTGCTGATACTTCTCACTTAGAATAAACGCTCTCCTCTACTTGTGCCCAGCACTTATTCTCACAGCCAATTTGATGCATATCTAACTAAACTTGGAGGAACTGTGCTCAGCTTGCATGTAGAATTGAAAGTTGCTGGTTTTATTAACAAGCTGTTTCTACTCTATGCTTGCATGACCTAAGGCGTCTCTGTTTTCTACTGCTAGCTATGGTAGTTTGTTCAATGCATTAGTTGGTGCTTGCAGACCTTGTTTCACTCGTATCTTTAAATCAACTCAGTCACAGAAGTATCATGAAGACTCATGCCTTGAAGTTACAGAGATGTCTCACGTCTAAAGCATCATCCCTCAGGCATCTTCATGTACCCAGGGGTATCCTAAATACTAGATTGGCCAAGATACATCTAAGACCTAACTCTAGAGGGCTTTGGAGGCACCTTGTACCATGGTTGGGCCTGTCTACAGCTCCCATCTATCCTTCCAGTAAGTCATCTCCTCTCTGGGAAAGGCTAAGAACGTATTTCCTCCCAAAATCAGTCTTTTATCCACAGAGACAAGGGGGGTAGATAAGGGCAGCCAGACACAAAGCACTGGGTAAAGACAAAGACAGACAGAAAAAAAAGAAGTGAAAAATGATCACAGCGTGCAACTAGGCAGGAGACACTCACTCAAAGGATCTCAAAACATTAGAGAGGACAGATGTTCTCTCGTCAGATTTAGCCATCCAAGAGCTGTCTGTCTAATGAAAGCTGATCATTCAGAGACTGTTGTAGAGTACTGTCTACAGCCAACAACAAGCAATAAGCCTCCCTAGGAGAAGACTCGCAGCATCCTATGACAAGGGTGAGGTAAATCATCCTTAGGAGATGGCTCTCCCTCTCTCTGCATTGCCCACGGGACCCTAAGGACTGTGCATGAGTAGACACTGAAGTTTTATACAGCTGCCATTCCTAGAGAAAGGTGAAGCCCATCTGTTAGAAGTTCAGGTCAGGTTAAACAGGCAAGAGTTCTCCAACTTGCATGCAAAGTCAATATGACTCTGTTATCTCTCTCACTATCTAAGGTTAATATGCCAGACACACAACCCAAGATCTCTCCACTACACTTCCTGAAAGAGCTTACTGGTCCCTGCCACAGGACAGCTGCAGTCACCAGGAGACGAGACTGTGGACAACCAGATTTATTAGCAGATGCTTGCTTTGCACCAAGCGTGACTTGTTTTTATGTAGCCTAAACTGCTCCACTTACACCAGAGAAGGCTAGATCGACCTGACAGAGATGTCAACACAGCACTTACATCTATGTCACCATATAAGGTATTTCTCTTTAAAACTCATCCCAAGTGTTTAATTGCAAGATGACAACTTGAAACAAAGCTATGCTTTGCCGTACAAGAGATACACAGGCTGAAGAAAATGACAGTATTGCCCTAAGTAATGAGGAGAAAGCAGCCATGCTGGATACAGTCAACTTGCAGGAGGTGATGGAGGAGAACAACATGCGATGATCTGAACTAGGGTTCTTGCAGATCAGTAGGAGATTGCCATTAAGCTCCCTGAAAAGTAAATCTTTCCCTGGATTTAACTTTCTGTTGCCAAAAACCATGTGAAGCCTGCACAGCTGAAGTTAGATGAATGGAAATTCAAGAATTAGGAGTGGTCTGGCAAATTTATTAAAGCGCAACCAACTTTGTCACAATTTAATGAACAGATTACGCATTGGTTGGACATACAAATGGCAGCTGTGGAGAAACAGTCCCATATCTCTCCAGAATAAACAACATTTCACAGTTTTAATTGTGTCCTGATGTTATAACGATCACAACTAAACTGGGTAATCATTCATTAAACATGAGCTAATTCCATGTCCTGCTATAATTATTATTGTTTCCTGAAAATATAATGTGTAGTATAAGTACAATAAGTGTAAATTGAAATATTGCCTTTGGAAGGTTATTTATTACTACCTTCAGCTGTAACCATTTATAACTAAAATTTATTGGTCCACCGTCTCTTCATATAAATATTTTATGTTCAGCCTCAGGGATCTGCATCTTCTCATTTAAATGTCTCGGTCCTGGTGTCTGCACCAGCAACATAATCTCCTGAGAGAAAGTTTGCTGTCCTGTATTATTTGGCCATCCTGCTATTAACATAAGGTAGCATTATGTGTGCTCCGTATTGCCTGTCCATAGGCGCATGCAGATGTGAGGTAGCAGCAGGCTTGTTGCATTACTCTGGCTTATAAATTTGTTAGCGTAGCACGTGTAGCATTCCTACATGCAATAGGGCAGCATAGAGTAATCACATCTTTTATTGCAATACTTCTGCTGAGATTCTTCTACCGAGTTGAGGAAAATATCTGGGGCAACTGGAAAAAAATCTGTAAACGTCAGTGAGGAGGAAGAATTCACAGAGAAGACACTGATGAGTCTTCAGTCTCTCTGTTCTTATTTCTACTCCCATGCCAATAGGACAGAAGTAGTGCCCCAAAGCAAAGAAGAAAGGGTTGTTTACATAATGGAAAACAAGTTTACGACCTGGTCTTATACATCAGCTTACAGGAAAGGCTGAGAGCCAGCTAGGCATGGGAGACTGCATGCCCCTCAGTGTGACAGCAAAATGACTAATGCAGAGTAACATTTTTCAGCAGCTCTGATGCGTGCCCGAATATATGGTAGCATGCAGGTGGAGAGGCATCTCTTGGCTTTACTCCTTTCAGTTCAGAAACCTAACACACCTAAGGAAGGCAAGAAGCTGACGGCAAGCTGGGCTCTGCCTCCAGTTCAAACACAGCTTGCTGCCATTGCCACACAGCCAAGCAACTGCGGCAGCCGATGCTGAACACGCTCTCCATCCCCTTGCTGCATCCTACCATCCCTCCTGCACCAGGTGTCGGGTCTGGGTTGCTCTGCACTGTGCCCAGAGCTGATGGACATGTACAGATAGCGATAAAGAGGTACCTGTTCAATCCCAACAACTAAAATACAATAAATCATTTGGGTTTCCATGGCACCCATCCAGAAAAGTTGAAGGAACTGAGAATGAAGTAGCTGAACTGCTAACAAAAATAATACATGCTTTTTAATGATAAATTACAACTTCTACAGTAGAGAGACTGGAAGAAGGCCAGGTCCATATCAGTCCTCTCAAAAGGAACTAATGGTTCTCACAGGACTCCCAGTCCCTCCCCACACTACCAGGAAAAATAGCAGCAAAGATCCTTAGGGAAAGCTGTAGAGCCTCTTGATGAATATAATATGCGAAGGGTGAGCCAGCATGAGTTTTGCCAGGGAAAAAACCACCACTCTGTCCTAAATAATAACAATTTACTGAAAGTTTGTAACAAAGTAATGGTTGAGGGCTAGGAAGGTGATATCATGTGGACTCTCAAAGGAGCTTTGTCTTAAATGCCCCAGAACACTATTAACCCTTGGAGCACGAAATCAGTGCTCACTTTCAATTATCTGCACCGAGGGACTGCTGGGCATGTTTGCCTCTGGATTCCCCGTTTTCATAAATGGATAAACACAGAAGTGGGTGCTTCTCCCTCCAGCGCCTCTTCTCATCTCTGCCTGCTCACAGACTTTCTGTCTGATATTGTTTTCATTGCTACCAGTATAAAACAGGAATAAAACCAGAGAAAAACCTGCCTGAAAGATTATCATCAGCCCTCAGCTCTGTAGATAAATCCCTCGTGCAATGAAATGGGACTAAGTCCCTACAACCACCATGTTGGGTTTATTTTCTCTTGTTTAATTTCTAAGCAGTCCTTTATCTCAGACTTTTTAACAACCCAGAGTACTCAGTGCTACATCACTTATAATATGTAAGGGGTATTGATCTCTTCAAGTTTATCCTTTTAAGTGGTTCCCATCAAGTGCCAGGAAGTCAACCAGTTTGAGCTGTGTAGCCCATCTACAAAACTAAGGATGAGATGATCGAGTCTACTCAGAAAATGGGGGTTGGTTTGCTTTTTTTTTCCACAGGGAACTCAAGTGCATGTAATGCTGTTCACACACTACGTTTGCATGCCCTTAAAAATCAGTTTATAGCCGTACTGAGTGCCTCCAAACATTAAATATGTTTTATAAGTAGTTGGCTATCTAGCTGGGTGTGCTGTAAATGCACTAGTAAATAAAACAATAAGACTCTAAATATCAGCTGTATTTCATAGTCAGGGGTACTTTTTCAGGCATGCAGTAATTCCCAATGTTAAAAATCTTGATTTTTACTTTTTACACTACACTGTATCTAGAATTCACACCTTATCGTTTTAAGTTATGCTAAATACCTCTCAGCTGTTTAATCTGATTATCCTCCCATGAAGACTGGATGTGATTTACACCGAGCGGGTCGGAACATTTTCTGAAGCTGGAAATTTGTTTCCAAGGCTTCTACATGCACCAGTAGCACTAAATCTGATGCTGCTTGGTTTAAGTCCAGGCGACACTAGAAATTTGTTTGATGTTCTCACTTACTGTAGGATTTCAAATGTTGGGGCAGTTTTCAAATCAGCAAACTGTTCCTAGGCAGAGGCAGTTTTCCTGGCAAACTTGTCTCACTCAGCTGGAGGAAGCTGTGCTATGTAGTCAGTATAAAGGGCATCTGCAAGAAGAAGCGAAACTGGTAAAGTGCTAAAGGCAGCTGTTCAGATTAATCCTTCCTAAAATTTTCTGTTTACTTCACAGGAGAGGTTGACAGAAAACAGAACTACATCCTTCACCCCAAATCCATGCTTCTAAAAACTGTTGGCTTAAAAAAGTGTCCACAAGGACTTGGAAAAAGAGAGAGAATAAAGAACAGATAAGAAGAGAAAATTTCATCTATGAGACAGTTCTAATTTTTTTTAACTTTTTTTCTGTATTTCAGGAGTTTTCCTTTGCTTACCACAGGCTGGGATGAGCTATTGGTAGCAGGAGAAAAGGCACACAGTTCAGGGTGTTAAAGCTGTATTTTGCCAGCTTTGCAGTGCCTGTGCTATGGAGCAGGACATCCCAGTGGAGCAAGCGCATCCGCCGCTGGTACCAGGACGAGACTTTCTGCCTGCCCCTGCCCACACCTACCCTGAGCACCGCTTCTTCAGCCATCAGATACCTATCAGTGACAGACCCCAGCCCTGCCATGAAGCAACCCCAACCCAACCGACCAAAACGACTCATAAAAATGAACGCGACCTTGGTAGTCCTTCTACAGACAAGTTTCCTTTAAAATAAAGGCTATTGACTATTTCTGCTTCTTCCAGTATCAAATGCATTTTTCCCCCCCAACAATGCAGAATTTAGTTAATTATATGCTGCTGTAGGCAGAAAAATGTTGCTCAGATGGACTTTTACAGGAAGCCAGGAGGGTGAGCTGGAGTGGGACAGCAGTAGATGGCTCCTGGTCATCAAAGCACACACCCAATGCGACATATCCATTGCTCATGCCGCTAAAATATTCCAGCTCCGCTCTACAGATGACTGCAGTGAGCTTTGTGCTCTCAGGATGGGCATTTGCACGGTGTTGCTGAGCAGCCCTGTCATGTAACTCCACTATTGCTAAACCCAATCCATAAATCAAAACGGGAGGATATAAACCAGGACAGAGACATGGCTGCAGAATGCCCAAGATCTGAGATCAATATTCATTTTACAAACATCTCCAGAAGAGTTCCTTAATTAATTGTTAGAATTAAAGTCAAAATTGACCCCTCAATTTGTTCCTGTGGCCTTTAAATCAATTTACTTTCCAACTGGCGAATGAAACAATAATATTTTTCTTTATTAGGTATAAATAAAAAGTACCCACACTCTGAATATATTCTAAACAGGACTCACAGGGCATGAAGCCAGCATCTCCCACTTTAAACTAAAACAGGGGAAATATCTTCCCAATTACAAGCCAATACGGAGAGTTTACCCAGTTGGGCTTGAACTCCCCACATGCGCACGCCGCTCCTCCCTTCCTCCCCGCCAGGCGAAAGCTGCTCCCCAGGGCCCTGTTCCTCGGTCCACTTATTTAAGCTGTGTCACTGGCACGGCAGGGAGCTCTGATTGCAATGAGCAAAAATGTTTGTGCGCTGCCACAACTACGGCTTCCGAATCAGCCTTTATTTTCCTTTTTTTTTTTACTAAATCTTAAATGACAGCAGAACCACATCGCAGGTTAGTGAGTGCAGACTCCCGTATTTTATGCAACTGTGTACCTGCCAAAACTTCACAGTCTTATACTGAATTTATCCTCACGCTGCAATCCACAAGGTAGGGAAAATAGATTCAAGAGATGAAGGGCCTTACCTAACGTCACTGAAGTGAGAGCTGGGAGCTGGTGCAGACTACAATTTCCCAAGCTTTCAATACGAGCCCTGCAATTCATGCGCTACCTTCTTCCACATCTTTTCCTGCATTCCCTCATGTCCGTTATTTTGCCGACACTTTCAAAGAATTTATAAAAATCCCCAATTAGATAAAGCTTGGGTTTTTCCTCTCAGTATTTCACAGCTTGGTCCCTACATATCATTTTTCTCTGGGAGAGCAGGCAGCTTCTACTGACCAGCTGGGGATGTTTTCTCATTGATGGTGCTCTATGTCTCAGACCCAGGACTGCATTAAGACGTGTTATTTCCCACTCGTTGCACCCCAACAATGTGAATTAGCTGAAAAGCCCCACTCCAGGTGACCAGGATGGGTCTGTAGAATGGTCTTAACAGCAAGAGCAGCCTCCGCTGGATTACACGTTGATGGCAACATGAGACTTCATTCCTAATCTTCAGGACCACATGGAGGTGTATCGCAGACTCTTTCCTCATACACAGGGCCAACACACCCAAAATTCCTCGAAAACCTAGGACAAAAGGCATGTGAGCTCAACACTAAGCATTTTTCTCTGCAGGAGTGTAAGTTGGCAGAAAGATTATTGCAAATCAATATCTCATGGATTTTTAAAATAATATCATAAATACAACTATTCAATTGTACTTCCTTGCTGTAACTAAGAGAATTAGTAAGTGCATACACACGTAATCCACTGAGTCAAACTTTCCAAGGCTGCAGTGGGGACACTGGGTGGACTCTGAAGGCACCTAGGAATATTGGCAGGTGGAACCAAGTCACCTCGCACCTGCTCAGGCACCATGAAGATGGGCAGTAAAAACGGGCAGATATTATGTCCACATTTTAATGGCACACTCCTGTGCAATTTTTTTAAATTGATAGCTCTGCACAGCATTCAGAGATGAATACCATCTGGTGTGGTGATTTATTGCCCCTGAATTTCTCAAGTTACTTTTTTTTTTTTTTTACTTTTCTCATCTTACCTTTTCCTTGTATTTTCTCTCCACAAAAACATTTTCTACAGAAATGCAGTTGAAAGAGGCATTTCTCTAACATGCTATTTTATCATAAGATAAACAGCAGCCTGTCACTAGACAGACCAACAAACAACTGATGCATGGGATCTATTTAATATCTCTGCAACTCCAGAGGCTTTCTGGTCATATATGCTGTTCTTTTCCAATATTGTAAAAGATGCTTATAACAGGTCATATGGAAAAATTAATACATGAAGATGGCATTAAAGAATGTATATTAATGTACATACACAAGGACAAGAAAATGAGTTGTACAAGCATCCCTAACCCTTGTCCCTCCTAACTTTTAAATGGCTCATCTGGAAGAACACAGTAAACTTGTTTTGTAACTTAGTTCATTGGGGCTTTTATTGTAATTTTAGTGTAACCTTCCTAACTTTGATTTATGCTTTATTTCCAGCTCACGTCTTACCTCTTTCAGAGTATGTAATGTCCACCACTATAGCTTCCAAGTTCTTTGTAATCCTTAATATACCTAGACTTTTAGTGCTGTCCCGTAATGGCATTGCTCTTGGACCAGGGGCTGAGCAGGAGGAACATGGGGCTTGGAGGCCAAGTGGCATGATGAGCATCAGCAGGACAGGGACGGCAAGTCTGTGTTTTGGAAACAAAAAGGGTCTTCTATGGGAGGTAGCGCAACTTGCTGCCCTCACAGCAAGGTACATGGCAAAGGTATTGCTAACTCAGGACTGGGGTGATCAAATTATTTCTTATTTCTTAAATTTTGAATGAAAAGATTTTTTCATTTGCAACTATGGAGAGCAATTAGCTAGATTTCTGATAATTTTGGGAATCAACTGCTGTTACACTAAGGAACTTTGCACCTGTTTGGGACTGGGTGGAAATCAAAATCTCTACCAGGTTGACCAAAAGACATTTTTCTCTCACCATGTAAAAGAAATTTGCCCTAAACTGGAGTCTCCAGAGAGAGCTCTGAAGCCTCCCTATAGCCTGGGATGCTTGGGAACACTCGTACCTCTGCCGTGCCCGGTGTGGAGCTGACCCCCTACGGGCCCTCCCCACATCCCCATATCCTTCCTGGGAGTTCCCACCCTGATCGGACACTGTCTGGGAATAACACGCGCAGCTGCACTCCAAACCCAAACCTCTGTCGGCAAACGCAGGTGTAGCAAAGGTCAGCCAGGTTCACAGCCAGGAGGAGAAGGCTTTCCCATCAGCTCCAAAGGGATGGTGAGGAAAGCATTCATCCACCCTCCGCTCATACAAAGACCAAACTCTGAATTATTTGTGATTTTTAAAAAATATATCTACCACAGGAGACAACCCAATCACCCTTTTCCGCCTGCTAGGAGGAAAAGTTTCCCTTATTGTTTAAATATGTTAGACTGAATAGAAACCAGACTATAGATTTTCTGTCCTTTTACTCCTATGAAAGTGTAATTAAAAGTCATGTTAAAGTTGGGAGATCAAGAGAGTTTGTGATAGATAACAAGCTAGGAGCTGTCAAAACTGTCAGGCCATTAAGAAATGAAATAATTCACACCCCAGTAATTGCTTTTATGTGCATTTTCTTCTAAAATCCAGGAGACATGAGTCACGGGTCCTTACAAAAGAGCCTTGTTTATCAGCCTTGAATACGCTATAATGCACTTCTACTTTCAGGGAGTGTTTGCCACAGGTATCATTCTCTGAAGATTTAAAGAAAGTGAACGCAGTGCTCAGTATCTCTGTGGTGTCCTCAGCTCCTCCCCATCCCCTTCCCATCCCGGAGCTAGGGACGGCCACAGGTACCCCGTGCCACGCTCTCCCCCGGCACCTCGCTGCCGACAGTGGCAGATTTAGTCCTGAACACCTGTAATGTGATAAGAAGTTTTAGCTCTGCAAAACATCACGTGAAGACTTAATTTCTCTTTCTCCTGCCCAATTCTGTCATTTCTTTGATCTTTTGAAGCTGAGACAAGCCTGATCTAAACAAATCATATAATCAAAAATTTTGGAGTAGTAGCAGGCTTCCTCCAAACTGATGTTCGCACCCAGGCTTTCTCAGAGCAGCTCCTTGGTGTGCTTGGGGAAGCCACAGTGACGTATGAAGGGATGCCACTGGTGCTAAGCACTATTTCCAGACATTACACGGAAGGAGGATTGAAGCCACCTGCAAAGTTTTGCTTCTTATCCAAACCAGGTATTTTGGGAAGGAGGCGGGTCAAACGGCGAGAGGGATATCTTTTAAATGGGATTACTGGCAATATTTGTGACTTCCGGGTGTTGATTGTATTTGTGTAACGAGGGACACGAACCAGTTTAGGATGAGAGGGCTGGCTGACGCTGGTACTGGAGGATGGTACAAAAGGCACTGCAGCACCCAACCCCTTGCACAGCAGCCA
>Ga0181612_114263_pt1 | contig 16644 bp, 13 predicted proteins | sample HoacroProtozoa21_FD_119630 | JGI IMG/M metagenome (GOLD analysis project Ga0181612, IMG submission 119630) | Hoatzin crop microbial communities from Cojedes, Venezuel. Combined Assembly of Gp0051906, Gp0051904, Gp0051908
ATCTGTTATGATACAATCCTCAATGAAAAAAAAAAGAACAGCATTAAAAAAAAAAATCCCAGGCCATTTAAACCTAGTATGGAGATTTATAGGTATTTCATACGCCCCTCTGTTCAGCTAGTGATTGGCCATCTTAGGGTGCTGCTTTGTTTTTGCAAACAACCACCTATTCTCTCTCCACCGCCATTCCACAGCCATGAAAAGGGAGAGGTGCCAAAGACAAAGTTATTTAATGTGTAGTTCTAACCTCCTCTGGAACAGACAGACGGGAGGGACAGAGCCAGCACGAGGCCACGATCCGAGCACAGATGGGGTCCTCTCCCTGTGCCCTGGCGTGGTCGGCAGCTCCTGTGCCGGCACGAGCAGGCCTGGCTTTGCCGAACGCTGGGAAGGGCTGCTATGGGGATTCTCCCTGGGAGAGCAGAGCATTTTTAGACCTCTCAGGAACTGGAACAAGTCTGGAGTCAAGCCAGTGTTCATGCAGGGAGAGAACAGTGACATGCACTCTGCTCTCTCTGCCCGGCTGGGCACTGCTGCCAGGACTCTGTCTGGGGAGCAGGCGAGACAGCTCTCACCTCCCCTCCTTTTATTACTGTCACCAGCAAGAGGGAGGAACTGCCACTGCCTTCTCTCACCCAGCCTCCCTGTGCTGAGACACCGATGCATCCCATCGCCTCCCAGCAGCCCTGAACACGAGCAGACCCCTGGGCTGGTGGGGAAGGCGAAGATGCATCCTACAGCTGCCAGGTGACAGGGCCAGGTGGGAACACGCTGGCCTCATCCTCCGGTCCCAGCGAGCCCAGGGCAACAGGCAGCACTGCCAGTGCCCACGGCCCCAGGCAGGGCCCTGCCAGAGCAGGCTGGGGAGGGAGGCAGCGGGGAAGGATGCTGGAGGGTGCTCAAAGATGGCACCGGTGACTCAGCCACCTCCTGCAGCCACCCTCACGATGAGGTCTCTCTCCACTCTAGAGCCAGATGGGCTCTCTCACCTTGCTGACAGTGTGAACATGCCACAACAGCACAGGCACATGCACTATTAAAAAGGTTTTTCTTCTGGGTAAGACTGAATGAGGCCAGGATTGCAGGAGGAGGAGGAAGCCAGCCTAACCCCAGATTCAAGGCACAAGCAAGAGATTTCCATGCTAGCCTCTGGGCCACGGCACACAGATGAAAGCAGAGCTCGTTTGAAAACAGTTCAGGGTCACATCCTGGCTTTGTCACGGATCTGCTGTCGCTTGGCTTCACTCTTATCCTTTGTCTACCCATCTTGCCCATTTAGATTGTAGCATCTTGCACATCTACTAGGAGCGCATCTCCCCCATCATGCATAGCTCCAGTTCAAGAAGGCCTAATCGCTGTTACAACCATCAGAGTGGAATCGTTACTACAAATAAAAATGGAAAATAAAAGGGATAGGGAAAGGCAACAACCTTCCCATTGGTTTCCTACCCATTCTCAAGAGCCCTGCATCCGCAGCAGCCAGGCAGCCCGTGCAAAGGGCAGAACTGCAGAGGTTTCTGTCCTGTGCAGTCAGCCAGGAGCAAACAGAGAGTTTCCAATCCCGGAGAAGCAACAGCACACAGCAACCCAGCCTGACTCAGAGGAAAATTCAGAGGGCACAGTAGGATACAGAAAGCACACTCCTGGCTTCAGATAAATTAGAAGTGAACCACAAATTGCTAAAACCATTGCAGGGGATGAAAGCAACTTCACTGCTGACTAATTGGTGTTCAAAAGCAGCCCCGCTTTGAGAGTAGGTTTTGCAAGAGCCACCGTGGGCATTCTTGCCCTGGCAATTCCAAATCAGATTTGCTTTCAAACCCTCCTGCATTTGTAAGCTTTGCTGCCCAAGCCCTGCACTCCTGCTGGGATCTGAAAGCCAAAGGCTGATCTTGCTGGCTCTGATCACCCACCTGTAATGGGCATCCTGCCACGCGAAAGCAAGTTCCTCTGGCTGCTCTGCAGCAGGCACGCAGGGAGCCAGCTCCTCTGCTGGCACCTACGGCTGGCCCAGCGGGATGAACAGACTGCAGCCACCAGACCTGGCTGACACCGGTACGGAGGAGACCCCGCTAACAGGGGAAGAAAGGGCTGGCTTTATACAGTCACCTTCTTGTCCCCAAAGGCTGAGAATCCAATCCCAAGAGCTTTTCAAATGCTGGGTAAATCCTGCCCTCATCCCCAGCACCATTCATGCCTAGCACACAGGGTAAGGAAAACTTAGGATCTAGGGAGGCTAAAGCATTTCTCCCGGGTCCCAGCAAGTACAAGACATCGTCCTGCTACACTGAACAGGGCTAATTCAATCTCTCCTCCCCTCCCATCTTCACAGCCCAGGTCCATAGCTTTCTACAACAGGCTGGGAGATGACGTATCGGGCAGCCACACAGCTCCTCGCATCCCTGTGCAAGTCCAGACTCTCCTGCCCCCCCCGTTAGGTTTTGCGGAGGAAGGACGGAGGGCGATGGGGAAGCAACCCACGCACATCAGCAGAGCACAGCTTGCGAAGCCCTCCAAGGGCTCTGGTCCAGGCCACAGGGAGGAGGGGAGGGAAAACAAAACACTTCCTTCCAATAAAACACAGATTTTTTTAGCTAGAAAAGTCAAATGGCTTTGCAGGAGAATTAAACCCAGGGACATCTGCCCGCACTGGCCGGATGTAAACTACAAGCTGCAAAAGCACCGGCGTCCTTGATGCACCTCACAGACGCACGCAGAAGATCACTCTTTTCCTCATCTCAGCAGCTTCTTTTAGTTTAAATTATCCAGCCTCTGGCCAAAAGAGGTGCCAGGTACCCTGAGGCCGTGTTCTTAGACCCATCTCTTGCAACTGCTTTGTCAAAACCCCCCTCACTTACGCAAACACTGTACATGGCAATCCTTGGGAAAAGGGTGGGAGCGGGTCAGAACCCAGGTCTGCATTTCTCCCACTTGGAGACTCTCCGACCTACACAGAGGATTTTCCCCAGCAAGAAGCTTCATGCAGAACTGCAGGCTGATCCACTCACCGGAAAAAAAAAACCAAAAACCAAGGTTGGTGGCCCTTTTGTGCATAAAGCCGTGTCGCATTGAACAAACAGCAGCATGGAGAAGGATCTCTACAACTCCATGCTTTCTCTTGACTCTTCTGAGCATTAGTTTCTAACAACTTCCCTCCCCATCTCAACCCAGAGCAATTCTCTCCTCTCCCCCCGTGCTGCGGGCCCTGACAGTCAAAGTCGTGTATCACGGCCAACAGAAATCGATTCGTGATGAATCAGGCGGTTCATTGGCGACATGGATTGCCACTTTTCACAAGTACTGCTTGGAGATCACGCAAACACATCCACCAAGCAAAACACTTCAGAGAGCCTTCGCAAGCAATTAGCGTCCCCAGGCTCCCGTTGGGGAGTGTGGGACATTAAAGGCAACATGCTCTGCGCAAGCACAGAAGCTCAGACTGGTTTGTTGACACTGGGAGATTAGTGTTTTCTCCTTGCTCACGAGACTGTTGCTCCCAGTTCCCGGTGAAAGCCAGAGAAGTCTCACACAGAAGGAGCTGGCTTTACTCCATTTACACACAGTCCTTCTCAGGGGACTCCTTCCACTCTTTGGTTTTGCCAGAAGAAGGACCCATCTTTGATTCTCAGCCCTTCACCTCGGTCAGGCTGGGCCATCCTCACAGCCTCTACCCAACGTGCTACCACCCCAGGAGACCGGGCAGGATGGTTATCATCCTTGGCAGACAGAAAACACAGGCATGGTCTCAAGCCTCAGCAAGACACCAGCTCCCACCGAGTTTACAGGGATTGTACATCCTCACATCTCGCTGCATAAGGAACCTGTGTAAGTCTGTCCAGGACAGTTGGCAGGGCAGGAGTGAAGCTCCATTGCCTCACACACTGCCCACCATCCTTCCTTCACCTCCATCAGCTGTTTTATACCCTCCTCCATCCCTGGAGAGGTGACCTGCAGAGAGCTGGTGCAGGACACCCCGCCACAGGGGTAATCATGCCAGTACCTAGGCTGTATAACTAAAGCATATTTAAAACCTAAAGCTTGCACTGCATTGAATGAACTCATTTCATTTAAATCAGCAATGGGTCAAGCCGACAGTAACTTGCCTCCATCGGACCTGGTGGAAGGCCCAGGGAGAGCTGCGGGAGGAAGCGAAGGAAGCCCTTTTATCCTGATTAAAGCACAACCCTCAGCTCAGCTACCACCTTTCCGACACCTTCCACCAAACTGCTTAATCACGGACAAATGAGTTTCTGTAATTACAGCAAGAAGTGATTTATCTTGGGATCCAGAGGTTTAGCTGCGTGACGTGAAGAGAAAGCTGGTGTCAGCAAAGACGATAGCTTACTTGCAGGGGGATCTCCGAGCCATGCAGCCAAGCCCCAGGTCTCTAAATCCCTCCCCGATCCATTCCAAAGCCAGTCAACATCATGTTTCTGCATGCTCAGCAGACCCCTCTGGGGATCGCCTGCTGTGTGCTGTCTGGCACCAAACAACTTCTCCAGGAGGGAGCAGGAACATCCTTGGGAAGGGAAGGATCAGCAGGTAGGCAACCGCCTTCTCCACGCACCGACAGTTTTGCCTTGGCTGAGCAATCCAGTCCCAAGGCTGTCTGTTTTTTCCCCTCTCAAGACAAATGAAGATGTTTCTTCCAAGCTGGAAGGGGATTTGACCAGCTGAAATTTTTTCATGCAGCATTGTTTTGTCACAGCTGTAGAAAGCCAGAAAGGCCACTGGGCCACCTCTGTCCCTGGTCACAAATACCCAGAGAAAGTGGTGCAAAAGGGCACGTGCAGCAGCTCCCCCTTTACTATATTCATCGCCTGCTTCTGCCAAGAGCTGGAAAAGGAATTCCTCAGCTTCGCTAGGGTCTTGTCTTCGCAACTGTGTTTAAGTCAATATTCATTTGCTGTGTGTGGCAACTTTAGTTAGGTACTCCAGAAAACAAACACTCCTGCACCGCACTGTCTGGGAAAAGCGGATTCTGACTTAGCAACGTCTCTGATGACTTGCTGGGGAAAGGCCTGGAGCACGTGCTGCTTTCGCTAGCAGCCTGGGGAATCGTGTGCTATTGACTTTAGTCAGTAAGATCAACACAATGTTTGTTTCTGCTCACCGTGCTGGCAATTTCGACTGAGGGTCTGCAGCCAGCAAACCCAGCCCAGTCCTGCTCAATGCTTTATACATGCAAATAGGCACCATGGCTTCATTTGAAAGCTCGGCATGAATTTTCCATCTCTAAAGCATCTCCAAGGAAAACAGAGCACAGAATTCATTCATGACAGGCCATCCCAGAGTCCCAGTCCCCGGCTCAATGTCTCTCAAAATCAAGAGGAAAATCATTTCCCTCAAGCTCCGTGTTTGGGATTAAGTGCCAGATCTTGCAAAGCACTCCAGCCCCAGAGCAAATTCAAGGGGCTGAACGCTTCCAAAAGCTGCCTGTCCGAAGGCAGCCCTGGGTAGGCTGGCTGCTCGCAGCCACCAGCTTTCTCTGTCTGCCACAGAAGCACACTCTGGCCTTCCACTACAGTCTCCCATTTTTTTGCCTAGACCCTCTTCCCACGTAGCTTTTCAAGTTATGAGTGAGGCACAACAGGCCCTGAACCCATCCCTGGCTGGGCCAGCTGTTATTCTTCAGAGCAGCTCCTTCTGTCCAATTTAAAAGGAGCAAAAAAACCCCAATGGCCTATTGCTACTGTCACACCAACAAGCCGCCACAAAGATGCTGCTCTCCTAGCTGCTGCGTACGCGTAAGGCAGGGAGCAGAGGCCAACAGAGCCTGCATGCATCGAGCTGTCTCACACTTTGGATTCCTTACATCTCTGCTGATCAGCTACGAGATGCTGAGATCTGTTGCTGCCCACCAAAAGCTGGGTACATGGTCTCAAACCCAACACAGCTCCCAGTAAGAGCTCCTATTCCAAATGCATACAGTGGACAGGATTAGAGGAAAATGGAGCCGAAACAACTTGACGGGGGGGTACAGGCAGTCCACAAAGGCAGGGTTAGAGCCAAGGGCTCCTGTTCCCTGGCCCAGCCTCATGTGGCTGTGGTCAGCCAAGTGCTGAGAAACCAGAGCTCATGAGGGAGGTTTCTGAAGTGTGTTTATCAAAGTGAGCTCGATAAATACCGCCACTGCTTAACAGTCCTCTCGTAGGCATTTACAAACCCCGGCACTTGAACGCGAGGAGTTTGTCTGGCAAAGCGTTTTCTTCTGCGCTGGACGCTGCCGGGAGTTTTGCAACACAAATCACAGGCGGGGAGGCAAAACCCAGCTCAGAAGTTCTGCCAGATCCAGAGCAAGAAGCAGAGCAAAACCTGACACCAACACCACTCATGGAGCCTGTGTACAGGCATTACTGGCATCCACCATCACCACCCTCCCCGGGAGAAGGATAAATCCTGGTGTCACAGCGGGGAGACAGAAGCAGCTCACGCAGGAGTAGGATTAGAGCTGCAGACCACCTCTCCTGGCAGGTTCGCACAAAGGGCTGAGCAGGGTCTTGGCTGCACACCCTGGAAATCCTTGCAAGTGGCAACCAGCTTGGTCCTTCGGATTAGACTGGTACAAGCATGAAAAAAACCCAAAAAACCAGAAGCTTCTGTTACACCCAAAAGCAATCACTTTTGGAAACGCTTCTTCTGAAGAGCGGACTAGATCAATACAGAGATAGAAGGCACAAGCAAAATGCAGTCAGTAGTCCCTTGTCTTATTCCACACAGGATCACACGCAATAAAAAGAAAAAAAAACAAAAAAACACCACAGTCAGGAAAGCAGAGCAGGAACAATGAATTCTTGATTTCCCATATTTTATTTTCCCCACCAGCAACTTCCAAATCAAAACCACTCAGTTTACAAGCAACAGCGAGTGCATCTTGTCCCCCCAGCTCAGGCTGGAGTCTGCCAGACAAGCTGAGCTCTTTCCACTTCATACACCACCAAACCCCGACGCGAGATGCTCTCAGAGCTGCGTTTGCAACTGCTTCGTTAACGCACAGGGCAGGGGAGGCTCTGTCTCCCTCCTCTGCAGCTTCAATCCATGCTGCAAGGAAGAAGAATTAAAAAAAGAAAGAAATAAAGAAAAAGCTTCGTCTCACTCAGGATAACTCCCCAAGTCACCCTTGTTATGGAGCCGGTCCTGGGGACCCTGGCGATGACCCCAGCACCTAACGCTTTGGCCACAGCCTCTCTGCAGTAGGGCAGCACAATCCTGGCCTCCATGCTCTGTCCAGAGCTGGGACCAGTGCAGGACCTGCACAATAATTAAAGGTTAACGAAGAGGATCAGAGTGCAGGCACCAGTGCCCTCTACTGGGACCAGTCAGCAGGGCTTATGGGGGAGCGCTGGGCACCCTGTGCAGCTCCCAGCAGCTGGGCTGGATGTAGCCAGGCTTGGGAAGCCCAGGCTGGTGCAGGGTAGGTAGGTGTACCGCCCGCTCCAGAGCCTGGCAGCTGGGGGACCCTGCCTGGGCACTGCACAGGCTCCTTCCTCCCAGTGCCCCATCGCCATCCGTCACCTCTCCCACTGCCTCCCTGAAACTCTGCGTTGAAGACTCCTGCCATCAGGCAGTAGGAAATCAAACGGTCTTATCAGAGAGCATTAGGACTAACATGCCTTGGCCCGCTGCCTCGCTACTGAGCCGGGCTCAGCGCCTCGCAATCTCCTCGGCACGGCACCGCCGTGGCTCTGAGCTGAATGGAGTTTGACAGTGCTCAGGAGAAGATGATCCCCAGGGAAAGGAAAGGAAGGGGGAAGGTGGGCTTTACAATTTATAAAACCACTTTCAGTTTGACTGCATTAGCTTTGCCTCAGGCTCCAAAACGTGACGAAAGCCAGCCAGCAAGAGAGGGGGAGCGGGGAATGGGGGAGGAAGAGGGGGGATGGCAGCGAAGGAGAAAGCTGTAATTGCAATTGCTGGAATTCGCTTTTAATGCTAGCTGCTGAATACAGTAAACACACTCTCAAGTCCAGGGAATAAGCATTGATTTTTTTTTTTTTTTTTTTGCAAGTGTTCCAGTGAAAAGCTTCAAATCAATCCTGTTCTGTCAGACACTTTTGCCTCTTGGCCTCCAATTACTCACTCTCCACATCCACCCTTCCCCTATCCCACCTTCATCGGGCACACCTGATGCTGAAGCAGCACTATTTTACCAGGTATCCCACCCTGCGCTAGCCCACGGGGTCAGGAGGAGCCCAAGGGCTCCATGGGGAGCCAACATGCTGTGCACAACCTCAGCGCATGAGAAACTTCGCCTGCAAAGCACACATGGGAGCAAGGGACAGCCAGAGTGTGGAGAAAGGGTACATGAATGCTTGGGTGCTTCTTCCTCATCGCAGCTCCATCCACACCCTGGGAAATGTTTTGAAGGCTCAGGCACGCTCTGCACACACACAGTGCTTTGTTTTGCCCTTGCCTCCTACCACCCCGCAGGGACGCCTGACAGCGAGGTGCTGGGCACAGGGCACACAAACTCTTCACGTTTGTTTTTTTTAACTAAACTTTCAGAAACTGCTGCACCAAAACCCCAAGGACTCAGTCCCAGCAGGACCTTCCTTTCCCACCCACCTCCTAAAAAGTCCTCCAGCTCTCCAGGTACCACAGTATCAAGTACATTCCCAAAGCTTCATTTTCCATCAATGAGTAAGTCAAGGCAAAAGATTGGATTTTCATTCCAAGCATTTCTAGGCTTACTAGTAACACGTGGTCTCTCCCAAGTTTCTCAGAGGCAGAGGCTAAGGGGGAAGAGCTGTGTATGGTAACGCGAGCGTGGCCAGCGCTTCCACTTCCCCCGCTCAAGTAACACAGCCCCCAGCGAGTCCCATGGCCTGCAGGGTCCCAGCCGGCAAGCTTCAAAGCGAAGGAAAAAAATGTCACTTAGCCAGGGAACAACTCAACACTCCTCTTGTAACTTCTGCAGAGACACGCTGTAAAGATTTTACAATAAGCGTGGCATTGACTTTGATTGTCTCTCTGTGTCTAATTTGGGAAGATAAGATGTGTGAGAGAAGAACCACTCATGAGCCGTTTGTTGTAGTGTTTTTGATGCTTCCCAGGACTCTACCCCCTGGATGGCAGCATTTTATTAATCTGCTCCAATAACAGAGGAAGGAATATTAGGTAGAAAGCAAATCTAGGTTGTGGGATAGGGACAGCAAGCCCCATCGTCGCATGGAATATGAGACACATGCAGTCTTCTGTAAACTCAAGGTGGGGCAAAGCTGAGTATTTGTCATGTTGTCATGCCAAGTGAGTCTCAAACAACTGCTCCTCTGCTCCCCTAGCAAAGGGAAAGCTTCAGCTCCCCGTGCTCACAACACGCTCTCACGCTGCAAGAGGCAAGGTGGGTCAGTGCTCTGCCAGGGAAACACCAGCCATCCGCGCAGGAACGCAGAGCTGTCCCTATGTCACGCTTACAGGAACTGATCGAGTGCACCCCACTAGAAAGCTACAGCTGAAATTTCCTAGGACAAAACTGGGCTTGACGCTTCTCCAAAACAAACAGTGATGGAAGCACTCGCATCCCATGGGCTCCTGCCACACGTGCTCTCCGTTTTCCAGCCTACCTGTTTGTCCCACACAGATCATAACCTCCTGGCACAGAGAATTGCTTTCACATACCTTAACTGCAAATGTGAGGAAGAGTTACCATTGTAGTGACGTGACCTTCAGCTATTCACAGTCTAGACATTTCCTTCTGACAGCTCCCACATTCACCTTCAAATTATATGTACTGTATATGACTGTTAAGAATAATCACAGTATTTGTAGTGGTGTGTTAGGCACCAAATTATGTATAGGCAAAGCGATTAGAGAGCAGAACAAAGTGGTTGCTCATGCAGCTAATGGCCAAAGTACCACTATTTTCTATCAAGACAATTTGCAGCAAGGATAGCATCTTCTCACTCCCCAGCCAGGAGCAGCATTGCGTGAAATCTTCAAAAACAAATATGTTATCAGAAGTCTCAACAGCAGAGCTCAGAGGGGGTTGTAACAGCCTTGATAATTTTCAATTCTTCTCACCCCACCACCTTTCCGTTCTGTCACAAGTGCCTTCCACTTCGAGCTTTGACTGCGCATTGCTGCAGCTGAGTTGCGTATCTAGCGCTGAATGGCATAAAAACTTCCGCTGACTACCATCTTTAGATAAAAATCTGCTCTTTAGTTTTGTTTACTAAAAATCAAAGTCAACTATCCATCTCAATTCCCTGTCCTACAAGCCTTCAGTCTCACATTCAGAGTCCCATTTCCCAGACTATGCTCAAACTCTACACAAAATCCATGCCTTTCACTGTTGCCAGTCTTGTCTTTCGTAACACCTCTGGGTCCAGGTCCACCCAGTGTCTCACACAATAGAATATCAATACTGCAGGAGGTCCAACACAGTCCCAAACCTTTGGCCCATCATGGTTAACTTCCCTCCCTCCTTTTATCCATGGGTCTTCTCCAAAAAGCCAAGCACCTGTCTTCTAAAGCCTGCCTGACTTCTCCTAGGGAGATGAGGAATCCTGGTCTGGGGGGCCGATGAGCAGCTTGTACCAATGATGGAGAAGACTGGGTACAGCAGCTGCAGGGAAGCAAGCAATGAAGCTTTGGAAGTAAGGGAACAGGAATGCCGGTACCCTTGATAGCTCTCCCTCCAAGGTTGATGGAGCTGCTAGGAGGTACAGCATGTTCTCTCCTATTGATCTATCAATGTCTGCTTAACAGAGAAGGGATTACTCGCTTCTGATAACATAGCAAGGTTGCTACTGATGAAAATCAATGGATCTGAGGTACCCAGCCTTCATTTAATTAGGTCATGCTGTAAATACATCGGGAGAAGAGGAGAGACATTCTCCACAACCACCTCTGCTCGGTGCTACTCTCCCCGGTTTTAGACAATGTCTTCCTGGGATTATCAAGATAAATGGACCTGACCAACAGACTTTTACTGTCTGTTCTGCAGCCAAAGAAAGGAAAAGTGTACTTCTCCATCTCCTTGGTCCACAGCTGGTAAAGCCATCCAGGAAGAGAAGGACACTAGAGATGTGCAAGCAAATTACTGGCAATTAGCTTTGTGGGAAGGTGGATTGGATTAAGACTGAGTGTGAGATCAGGCAGCTTTCTACAAGCTAAATAAGCAACAAGCAGTTTGAGAGAGATTTCTCCCCCTGTTTACAGGGCCAGCCAAGGCCAGGTTAATTAATCTCTGTTTCCAGTTGCCCTTCTCACTAGGGCTTGTTCTCCACTTTGAGCAAAACATCCAAGACAGCTGCTCAGATCTCTCACACTGCAGGGTGATGAAAACAAAGGCACAGATGAAAATTGCTTTAGAGCTTAGCCTCTCAGAGAAAACAAATGTGTCCATGCTGTAATTAGGACTAGGCATGCAAAAGGGAACCAGATCTTTGACTGGTGCTTTAACTGGGTATAGTAAATAAAAATAACAGCAATCCCTTCCCACATATACACACACAGACACAAAAAAAAAAAAAAACCACCCAAGGAAAGAAAAGGCAGGCCTATTTTTCTGAAGCTCGCATAAGAGGTTGGTTCATCTCTCTTGATCCTCACACAAAGGCAGATCCCAGGCACAGACTGTGGTTCTGTGCATGCTAAAAGCCAGCAGCAATGCCCTATCAAAACAAGGCTTTCAAACACACACTTCTCCCCCTGGGGAGAGCTTATACACAGCACAGACACGCAGTTACGGTGTTTCATGAATTGCTCAGAGCTATTCGGATCCAACAACCAGGGCTGCGATACAGAACACCATCTTAAAGTGGTGCACAGCCCCCCGCAACGCTCCCAGCCAGCAGCAAGCAGCTGGGTTAGTGACTTGCCAGCACTTCCGTTGGAAGCTGCCCTTCCCGCTCCTCCTCCAGGCATGTTTTAAGGCATTTCGTAACAGTGATGAATTGCCATGCGTTTGTTTTAATGAAAAGGTTCCTAGCCATGTTTGCTTTAACTTGCCATTAACAGCACAATTAGAGCTGCAAGGCCAACCTGCCTCAGCCAGTCCTCTGCACAAACACTGCCTTCATCCTCTCCCCTTGAACAGGCAGCACATCTCAGCTTTTCTAGCATTTATGCAGGTAAAAAGAAGGCAACAGTGCACCAAACATTTCCATAGCCCTGCAGTAGGCCATGAGTTAAACCGATAAGCTGTGGTGCTCTTAACACAGCTGGTAAAAATATACGTGCAAGTCTCCTGCCTATGGAGGACTTTAACAGCAAAGTCAGAGACTTCTAGCTTGCTAGTTTGGTAACAGAGTTGATGGGCAGCATGATCTACCTAGCTGTCCAGAAACATCAGTCAGCATCAGGCTTTGCCCTGCCCCAAAAGAGCATCCCTGCGCTCACGAAACCCCAGGGGACACAATCTGCCAAAGGCCAAACAAAACAAGCAGTGGGTCGGAGGGTTGCAAGAGCTCTCCTGGCACAGCTAGCTCGGTGGTAGGAGAGTCTGCAGATACAGCAGGGTTGGCAAACCTTTCCTCACAAGAGACAGGCTACCAACCCTGCTGTCTTCCACCTCTTTCAAGGTCTCCCTTCCAAGCGTGTCTTATCATCTGTCAGCACCGGCACAGCTCTGCAGCACCATGCAGTCAGCCTTCGTCTGTGCAAGAGGCAGGTGCCAAAGTCTTGAGTCACCAGGCTGGCTTCCCTGCCACAGCCTGGCAGGTCCCTGTGAGCTGGGGACGCAGGGAAGAAGCACAGTTGCCATGCTGCTCCTCAGGATCCGGGCAAGATCTCCAACCCACTTGCTTAAAGCCTGATGTGTTCCACGGAGGAATAAGACATCCTTAGCAACAGCTCTTCCTCCTCAGCAGGGGCGACCTAGAGGAATTGCTAAATTATGCTTTCCCTCCGAGTTTTTGTGAGGGCTTTGCTGGCAAAAGAACAGGTTGCAAATCCAGGGAAAGAGGCTGTGGAGCCAGGCATTCATCCTACAAACAAGGGGGCAGAAGGCAAGGGCTGCTTTATCAGGAGTTGTCAGCAGCTTTTAGTTGGAAAGATTATGACAGCGATTCTCAAGGTAAAGGTTCTTTAAGCAAAAAGGACAAAAGAGCAAAAAAATACCCTTATTTCTAAATTATCTTATTTCTTAGACCCCTTGTTATCTATTGCTTTGAGATATTGCCATCTATTTCAGCAGGCAACTAGTACTCCTTTATATTGGCTGCAGAACAACTCAAGAACAGCAAAACTGTCCCTGTCCCAGCGACCTCAGTGACGCATTCTTCTCTTTCTATTGCTCTTTATCAGGGACAGAGAAAGAGTAAATGGAGCATGCACTGAAAAAAGAACAAAAGTCAACAGAAAGACCAAGGTAAGTTACAAAATAGCACATCTCCAAAACCTTGATTCTTCTCAGATGTAGTTCAAATTGGCTAATGTGTTCAAAGATTACTGGGGCAGAAAGAGTACGATAGATAGACAGAAGGCAATCACAAGTGCCTCTTTTCTCTCGGAAGCTCTGTTACTGGACAAGAAGCCCTTTTGCAAATAGGTAAGCCCAAAGCAGAGGGCAGCAGCAAAGCCGACAGAAGGAAAATGCCTTCCAAAGTTGATGCCATCGCGTTTCACTGGCAGCTTGTCCCAGGCCTTCTCTAGGCTTCCCCGCATCAGCGTGTGCCCAGCCCTCTGCAACGAAGTCAACTTCCCTGTCACACTTACGTAGCAATAGCTGAGCTGCAACTAATCATAATGCCAACTCAGCCCTCAACTTCTTCCACTCCTTCCATGTTAATTTGTTTAATTTATTTCTGTAATTTTGCTAGTCTCATGACTTAACTTTTCTTCATGCAATTGTAAAGGAGAAAGATCTGGAAATGATTGCACAGCCGTGCAGGACGGGAAAGAGTTTCACACGTCGAGTGCCAGAGCCCACTGTGATTTGGGGCTGCTCGTGTAAATGAGCACAAATCAATTGGCTGTGGTATTGACACCACAGATGGGCGACAGGAATTTTGCTCCCCTTTCAGGCAATGTTCAGACCCACAGCCACGGTTCCTGAAGCCTCTGTACTGCGAAACACATCCCTTGTCCTCGCTGACTGTGATGGAGGTACGCCAGCTGGCATCAGGGGAAGATTTATCTCTCAGACAAGACCATCCTGTGCAGAGCTCGACTGGGAACGCTGACACCCAGGAACAGAGTTTCCCTAAGTGGGCTCAGCAGACCTGGGCTCCGTTCTCAGCTTGAACAGCCTCTGGCCTGGGGTGGCCTGGCCCAAAGCGTGACACAACCCAGTCTGACTGGATTTAGTTCATGGCTCCGCACTAGCACTCTCTGCGATGCTGCTTTCTCCCTCTGAGCTCTTCCAGCCAATGCTTGTTAAGCCTCATCACAAATCGTAAACCTCAACCCAGAGTTCCCATCACCGCCTCCAGCATGCCACCCAAGCGTTGCTGTATCTTCTGCACGACTCAAGCAAATCATTTAATCTCAGTACCTCATTTCCTCTAAGGGATCGTTTCTCCTCTGTTTCTTCATCTCCAGGATAAAGGCTGTCCCCAGCTTTAGGTACAGCATCTAGCCCCAGGGGTCCCTGGCCATGCAGAGGGCATCTAGCTGTGATGGCAATTCAAGTGCTCTCCCTGCTCCCAAGCCCGATCAAGCCAAGACGCAACAGCCTTCTCCCCACAGGAGCTGCACCAGCAGACGGTTCACTCCCAAGTGACTTTCACAGGAGATGCAGCTTCCAGAGGCTACTGACAGCACACGTGCTGCTGCAGCACGCGGAGCTGACCGAATAGCTTATCGCCTTCCCCTCAGCTTCTTACACTTCGGCGGCTTTGTATGGGGGGAAAAGGAGCACCGAGAAACCATTTCACTCTGAGCTCTCTAGCAGGGCCCAGCATGGCTTTGAAAGCAAAAAGCTCAGACTGACACAGGCACAGTTTCCTCTGGGTCTCTTTAGCTCCCTGAGAGGTCTGAGCAGGCAGCAGCAGCGCAGGAGCCCCACAGACACCTTGCCAGTGCAGTCACCGGTCCATTCAGTTCGGCTTTTCCCAGGGAGAACACAGTGCCTTGAAAAGATTCCCAATTGCCTGCAAAAAGGTCAGGTAGTCCATCAGTGGTCTGAGCGGGCACAACGCAGGGACCCACACAGACGCTCCCCCCTGCACCCCAGGAGAGGAGCCAGCATCCCCACTTGCACCGAGTGGATGCAGACAAGGGGTCCGACTGCACCCCTCAACAGCTCCCGATTTCCCTGAAGTACCATCACCCAGTTTTGGGGACATGCAGGCATGAGGGGAAACTCTTTGCCCTCAGAAGGGCAGTGGGGGGCAAAGCTCGGGCATGCCTGTTTGGCTGAGGCCGCCGAGTAGAGGAGTCGGAAGTGAGACCGGGTCCCTCCGTCATCTGTAGGCACCACGCAGGGAGCGAAGCCTGGCCTGTCGCATCCCGAGCGGCATCTCCGTGCAGCAAAGCTGTGCTCTCTCAGGCAGAAGAGACCGCAGCTCCCCTCCGCACACTGAAACCAGCTCTGTTGCCAGTTCCTTCCAGTCCGTAAAACAAAGAGATGTCAGCTCCCGGTGACAAAGAAATTACAGTTTAGAGGAGCCCTGTACCTGTCAGGAAACAAAGCCCTGACCCTCCAGGCTGCCTCCAGAGCTCTGCAGATTGCTCAGGCACCATTGTTAGAGGTTTTGTTTCTTCTCACGAACGTGGGAAGAGAGAATCATCCTCAGCCACCACCAGCAGCAAACACAGACGTGGTGGAAACAGCCTGTGAAATTAATGGAAATGGCTTCTTTCCTCTGTGAGGAGCAGAGAAGCCTTCGGCAAAAGGGCTGGAAACTCAGTGAGCTTCCTTCCAACCTTCTGCGAGAGTGCCACGACCTTCCAGCATGTCAGGAGAGGAGAGCAGAGCCCCAGCAGACCCAGCACCAACGCCACGTCCTGACTCCAGCTCTGCAGGTCCCCATGGGATGCGGCGCAGACTCCAAAAGAGAGAAAGGTGAGAAATGTAACACCATGGCAGGCAGGGCCAAGAGCCCTCCCTGGGCTGGGTATCCCTGAGAAGGCATCTAGGTCTGGTGCAGTGACGGGGATGGCTGGGAAAGTGAGCTGGGGAGGCAAAGGACACAGATTTAACCCAGGTGGGCAGCAAAAATTCAACCCCGTTCAGCCTTCAGAACTCCAGTTGCCAGGTCCAGTTAAGCCCAGGGTGCCCGCCTTTCCTCTTTTAGATCTAACTCAGTACAGACCATTTTTTTCTTTCGTCTAGTGCAGATCAATCTATGGAAATCAGCTCAAAGACAGGATTGCGTTGTTTGCATGTGCTTTAGAGATGCAATATAAGGCAACTAACAGCATCTCGGAGCTTCAAGCAAACTCCCTGCAGAGAAAAACACCAACGTGCTGTAAAGCAGCTTATTCATTTCACGATGTGGACCCCGCTCGGGCTGAAGGCAGGCGGTGAAGCCAGGCCGGGCAGCGGCTGCCACCATGCCAGTGGGCTCCCCTGCTCCGCGCTGGTGAAATGGCCGCGGCGTCAGCGCGCGGGTAGGCTTCCCTGCATTGACAGCAAGACGCTGGGCTGCTGTGGAGCACGTAGAGGGAGAGTTTCTAATTAAAGTCCCCCAGGAAACTGCTTTGGAAAGAAGAGAAAAAAAAAAAAAAAACAAATTGCAAAAATCCCGACCGAAACAT
>Ga0181612_173266_pt1 | contig 16644 bp, 10 predicted proteins | sample HoacroProtozoa21_FD_119630 | JGI IMG/M metagenome (GOLD analysis project Ga0181612, IMG submission 119630) | Hoatzin crop microbial communities from Cojedes, Venezuel. Combined Assembly of Gp0051906, Gp0051904, Gp0051908
ATAAATATATAAAATATTAATAGTACTAGATGTGCTGAAACAATCTTTTATGTAATCATTGATGAATGCAAGGAAACATGCAGAAATAATTTTTCTGCATTTTATTTATTTAACCTCTTATTGTTACAGCAGATTACACTTTTTGTTAGTTAGAACCTCAAATTAAAAAAATGAGCAAACTTGTCTGGCTACTGCATTACTGTAGTTCCTCTGCAAAAAGCTAGTGGTCTTTTTTTTTTGCTATGATCTCCCAGACACAGCTACCTTGTAGTGTCAACCTCTGCTACAGGTTACAGTTTACACTGTTTACATTGCAGAAAGTCAAATATTGAATAAGTCACTTTAGGACCAGTACCATTTGCTCCTTTGCAGAACCAGAGATCAGGCTGTGCTGTACCTAGACCACGTAAGTGGAGCAATTTGAAAGAAAGTCTGGTAATCTGGAGATAAGGTGGCTGCTCCAGAGACTGTTGTAAGGTCGTTTGTAATGCCGCATCCAGCATCATAGTAGACTGCAATCAATGCTACTTAATCTTTTGGGCATAATATATTATAAACCAGCTGTGCAAGAGTAATTTAAAATAGGACTTAACCGGTGGAATTTATTTGACAACTTAAACTTGCTAAACCAGTAATTGATTAAAAATCTTTCATTTGTGAAATAAGTATTAAAATATTGGAGACTTAGAGCTGTTGTTTAGGCACTGAAGCTTTCACAGATGTAAAAAAATCCTCAAACTTCACAACCCTGTATTCCTAACACAGTCTTAATGATCCTAAAAAGAAATGTGATGTAAAAAAGGGATAACCATGAAAAATAACCAACATTGGTGTTTGTGGTGTCACTATCATCAGTAACAACATAGAGCTTTATAAACAAAAAATCACTCACTTGGGTCTACATGTTTGAAGCACCGTCCCCATCTACATCAGCTAATAGTATCGTAGTAAATTTTGCAGTGATCCTCTAATCTGCAAGAAACTCCCTGGTGTTCTCAGAAACTGCTGCTGCACCAGAAGTACTACTCACCTCAGTGCAGGTGAAAGGGATCTCTGCTCTTAACAGGCTATGGAGAACTTCACGCTGACCTTTGTAAAAGCGTATTAGACTGTTGTGTGACATTCCCAATTCCCACTATTTTTCTTTGCTGAACTATATAGATGCTTTTCTAAGCCAACCCTCCAAACTTGCAGAAGACAGAGCAAGGAATGCATAATGGCTCGTTCTGATATGAGATTTTGTACTTAAGCTTTTCCTTATTGCAGCCTGTGGCAAAGCAATGCTTCAAAGGAGTTTGTTAGAAACTATGTGTTTCATGAGCAAAGGGATACTTTTTGCCAAAAGTGAATGTAAGAAGTAGACTTCTTACATTCTTCTTAGCTGTGAGTTCTGCTGGTGTTCCTCAAAACCTCCCTGTCTATGTGTAACAGCTTTTATGCTGATGAATTAAAACTACTATTGACCTTTTTAAATGTAGTTGATTGGACCAATGTAAGGTAACAAACATTAGCCCCTTCATGGTCTCAACCTTTTTTATGACAGAAGTATTTTGTGTTTTAAATGTCTTTACAGTGAAATGTGGTGGAAACACAGGATCATGAAAATATCCTTTGTAATGAAAATATGAATGCACAGATTGCTTCAAATTTCTGCAGCATAATGGGGAAATAAGAATATAATAAGCCCTTTTTGGAAGACAGGCTTTACAAAACAAATTAACTTAGCAAGCAGGCATTGTCTGGAGGAAACCTGACACATTGTTGGCTACAAGATCACCTGAGGCATCTGTGAGATGCAAGTCTTCTGGCTGGTACTTGGGTGTTTGGTAACCATGTTTGTGATCATACAATTAGTGTCAGAACACGACATGCATATTTATCCTCTCCTAGAGCCTTCTGCTTTGGTAATTACTTCTTTGCAAAAAATCAGTATAGAAACAGCTCAGCTACTGGGGTGCCAATGATAGATGGAAAATCAGCCAAGATGAAGCATTCTGCTCTTCTGCTTCTCTGCCACTTAGTATTCACTGAAAGTTGAAGATTTGGGTGGATAAATAAAGGCTGGTAGCCAGATGCAGGGAAACTAGTCTTGGACTGATGTCCAGAACGGGAACAGCATTGATAAAAACCATAAATCACTTCCACTTCTTAAATGGCTGAAGACTTCATGGGCTGGGAAATACATTTGTTGACTGTGTAGTGAATATCTATATTCTCCTGTAAACATCCATGTTTGCATGGCAAACAGCTATTCTGTACATATTTTCCTTGAGTGAGCAAACAACAGAAGGCACAAATGAAGTGAAATCAGGCATTGACTTGGGTGTCAGAAATATAAGTCCATAGCTGTGATTTTTGTTGTACTCATTCACTCCACTAAAACTATTTCTCTGATCATCAGACACACATAATTCCTGCTATGGGATTCTTCTGAAGTAGCACATTTGTGCAGGCCTGGTGCGAGAACAGTTACCAACCTATGTGAAAAGCTGTTTTCTCTTCTGGATGTCCTTGAGCTGTTTCAGCCTGCCCTTTATGCCTTCTTCTGCTGCTATGGGCTCTGATGACTGTCTTCCAGAGAATCTTGCAGCGGCATTTAAGGCTTTACCACAGTCTGCCTCATCGCCCTGCTGGAGGGCAAATCCAGTGCATAAGGCACATGCCTATTATTTAGCTTTTCCCTCTCCCAATACATACTTCAGTGTACTGGCTTAAGCTTTTGACAACGGTTTCGCTGATGACTATGTTCATTTTTTGGACAATAGACAACTCAACAAAAGAAGTAAATATTTGGGTTGCTGGACACACCCTAAACTGTGCCCTACACAGTCAGGGTCTCATTTGTTTGTCTCCTCACTTCTGTGCTCCTGGCTACTCTGCCTCAGAAAGGGAATAAAACACATCTCGATCCCACCTAATCTACTGCCTGTAGGTATAGCATGCTGTTGAGGAAAGACAAGTGTGATTTTGAGGCGGGGTCTGAGACAGCTAAAAAGAGATATACTACTTCATAGATGAGCATTGTAGTTACTGAGCTAAGCTGTAAGTGGTTGGCATCACCTCTTCTGCCTTAAATCAGTCCTGGTCTTTGAGCTGAATCCTGTCTGTCATCTTCCCGTATTCAGAGGGTAAAGGACCTCTCTGGGGACTTCCACACAGTAAAGGTACCTATCTAGAGGGGATAGTGGATCTCAGATGGATGAATAAAAGATCACAAATTACTTTTTTAGGTGCCTGATAATAAGAACAACTTGTGATGATTAATTGCAAAGAATTTTGTAGAACCGTATTTTGGAGAGGAAATGCTTTTGCAAGTTGAGGAGTAGCCTAGCTGAATATAAACAGATTTCAGGTATGTCAGGACAGCCGACCTCTGAAGGTCACTGTTGACTAGTATGAGACTACTGAAATACTTCTCATTCACAAACCATTCCAAGATTAAAATGCAAGACATTTAAGCTGGAAAGATAATGTACTGCTTGGCTTGTCCAGCTGTCAGCAGAACATCTCTTCCTAATGAAATCTGCATTATTGGTAGCATTAGAAAAATGAAACAGAAAGTGGAAAAAAAAAACCCTTGGGCTGGAAAAACAGCATTTGAGGAGCAGAAAAATTACTAGGGACCACTAAAAAGTTGTTTTTTTACTTTAGTATACATAATTTAATCACATTTTCAAAGCACTTATGTCCTGGGTTCAGCTGGGATAGGGTTAGTTTTCAGAAGAAGCTGGTTGGGTGGACCCAAACCAGCCAATCAAATAAGATATTTGATACCATATGATGTCATGCTCAATATTTAAGAGGTGAGCTTTCTGAAGGAAGGGGATTTGCTACTCAGCAGCAAGCTGAGCATCAGGTGGTGAGAAAATTTCACGCTGTATGTTTTTTTCAGTATTATTGTTGTTCTTTTCTTCTCCCTTTACAGTCCTGTTAAACTATTTTTATCACAACCCATGAGTTTTACCTTTTCCTTCTGACTCTCCTCCCCATCCCACCGGGGAGAGGGGAGGAGTGAGAGAGGAGCTGTGTGGTTCTTTGTTGCCAACTGAGGCTAAACTTAGAAAAGTATTTAGGTTTTGTTTTGAGTAGTAGGTTTTGATGGGACTTGAATCTTGGTTTTGTACAAACATGATATAGACTATCTTTTCATATATAGTTTTGTAGTGTTTCTGGAAGAGATTCACTAAATAAAAATCGTTATAGAAAAAACATTAGAAGTATATTTAACTGCAACTTACCTAAGATGAAGAACTGTGAGACAGTGAATTTAAAAATAGTTTTAAAAAGTCTATAACCCATTGTAGAATGTTAGAATAGAAACTTGCTGCTGTCTACATTTCTTTTGCTGTTCACACACATACACATATATGTACATATGTAGTAAATTCAGAAATCTTCTTGCACCATTAATTGCCTTCTTGTAAGTAATTAGTCTCGAAAGAATGGAGATTTACTTGGCACTATTCATTCTATGTTCTTCAGATTGTCTTTCACTGGTGACATTTCTGGAATTTAACTGCTACTATATAAGGCAGAGCAAAGAAGAACAAGGGCAAAAATAGTGACACAGTTAGTTCTCTGGCTTATGTTCAAGGAACCTTCCAAGAGAGTAACTAGTGAGAATAGTTTCAATAAAGATAAATATGATTTGAGCATATTCTATACTTTCTCCACAATAAATGATACCGAGACATTGAAATTTCTTGAACATGCAGTGACGAATATCTGTCTGTTGAAGATCAGCACGTTAGTTATGAGCAACAGGAGCCTGTGAAGAGTTTGTCTCTTCTTTCTCCATCCGAAGAGGCTGCAGCAAAGTATAGCTGTGTTCCAAGCCACTTGCAATAAAGTTCTAGAAAACTGCCCTTTGACTTAAAGATAATACACCAGTTGAATACATAATTCAGTACAAATTTAGTCAGTTTGCTTGTAGCAATATTTCTGATATTCATGAATATCTAAAGGAGGGAAAATGAAATTATTTTAATTTAATATATTCTCTGTGTCCAATTTATTTCCTGTAGAAATGGTGCAAGCAAAACAATTTTTTGAATAGAAATTACAAAGATATATTAAGATGAACCTTACAATATACCTAAAAATTGAAATGCTGTTGTGTGGTAGTATGATATTATCAGCATTCAAGACTGGCATTTTCTGCAGAAGCTAAAGGAGAGAGAGTAAGATCAGAATAAGGATGTGCTGGAACATTACTTATATCGGTACTTCTAAGAATTCGTAGCAAAGCCTCTGCTATCTCAGTTTGGCCATGGGCTGTAACATCTAAAGCACAAAGATGTTTTATAATATGCATAAAATGAAATTATTTTACCTAGAAAATATACTGGAAATAAAGAATAATACAGCTTTGGATTTCGGACTTTACTGCAGTGGATTTTCTTCATAGATGATGACTTCCTCTGTCAGGTGGAATTCCTCATAGTTTACTGAAATATTTATTAAAAAATTTGTTGCTGGTGTTCTCCTAAGCAATGTCAGGATCTCCAGAACCTAAACATAAAGGAGTTTGAAAGGTGCTGCAATTTGGGATCAGCAGACACTGTCAAAATTGCAGACCACTGTGTGCACTCTATAAACTGAGATAGGGTGGCAAAAAAAGAATTAGTAATACTGAAATGAAAATTAAATGCTTTTAACAGTATAAGGAGAGATAGATTAGACTCTCCTAAATATTTTTGATTTTTGAAATACTCAATTCTATGAAGAGCAATCATTGACAGATTTGCACTGAAAGTGCTTTAAACATTTGCTGCAGTACAAAATATAACCATCCTACTTTGGAGATAGTAATACTGACACAGTAGGATCTTATTGCCCTCATTTGCATGAGTTTTACAGATATCTTAAGGAAATTAACTACTTCTGCAGATGAACTATATCCTATAATTTCATGAAAACTGAATTTTACATCGGGACAGAAGCAGTCTCACAGTATGAAGTATTCTGTGAAAGTGACACAAACATTTCTTACTGTATCCTGTAATTATCCAGTCATAGAAAAAAGAAAAGGAGAACATTGCAATCAAAGTATATTTGAATCTAAATTCGATTATAAACCAGTCTTAGTTTTCAATTCATCAGTAAGGTGGCATGGTAATGAGACACCTACGTACATACATTCTGATACTGCTTACAATGTCCTTTTTTCATCTCAAACTGCTTCCTCAGAGAAGCATTTATTTTCTACATCAAATTCAGTAAACTCATTTGTATAACCAGTATTCTTAAAAAAATACTTTTGTAGATGGTCTGCAGTATCCCAGATAACAGTAAGCTAAGAGATTTTTTTTGTCACTAAGAAGTTCAATGAGATTGAAGTTGAGATTGCTTTACCTATCCATAAAGCCTCCAGCTCCTGTCTGAGAGGTAAAGGTAGCACATAAAGTCTCGCATAACCCACAAAGACGAATCAGATTTCGTAAGGCAGCTAAAATGACATTATAGGTCTGTGTTGAGGCAACTGAATACCACCATCCCAGTAGTGCCATAGCTCATAGAAATCTGATGGTCCTCAAAATGACTTTATGGAAATACCTAACAGCTACTTTCATCAAAATACAAAGAGCCCTGCAGTCAGCCAGAAACATTCCTTATCATTTAAAGCATATATTTGTCTTAAAAGTGATGGATATGAACATATCAAATGTAAAGATGTGGTGGAATGTCATAGAATATGTATTTTTGAAAGATTATAATCTCCAAACAGTTTTGATTTTTTTGTATGTGGAGTTTTTCAGATGTTAATAAAATATCCACCTTGACTTACTCTTTCAAAAAATCTATAATCCAGAGTAAGGCTGCCCAGCTGTGCTACCTAGCAGGGATCCATCTGTCTCGATATTGCAGGACATACTAGTTGTAATGCCAGTCAGTGGACTGCAAGTCCTCAAGTCCCGTCAGGCACTGAACACACATGTTCATGCACACACACAAGTAGTGCAGAATGCAGAAATACTCTGCTTAACGGAATGCACATATGGTTCTAACATCCTACTTTATTGTAAGTTAGTTCATGTCCTAGACATAAGCTGGGATCCTGCAGGACAATGACTCTTGTGTTCCTGTGCGTAATCAGGAATGTTAAATGACAGGTAAAGCAACTAAACAGATTATAGGACTGGGTCTAAAGATGCATTCAAAATTTGATGGTGATAATTTCATGTGTGAAAAAACCCAAATTCCTGTCATATAAGGGGGCTTTTGGTTCATTGTTCATATCTATCATTTTACAAAACGCTGCACGGTCCCTCCTCTTAGGAAGTGAATGAATATTCCTGAACGGTTAAGCCTGAGAGAATGGCTGAAGCATAAGATGAAATGTAAAACCTCACATGAAAAAGCACAGAACTCATCACACATACCTACTTCATAAAGGCCTGTGAATGTTAATCATCTACATTTTAACTAATCTGGTATACCTTTTATGCTATTACATCTCTTAAGACTATGTCCGTTAACCAACTGTGTTTTATTTCTCCTTGCCAAGTCTACAGGTCAGTTTATGGTGAAACATAGCACAGATGTCCCTGAAGCCTACATATTTAAATTCCCTGGTACAATAGTGTTTTCAGGTGGCACCATGAGTGTACTCACCCCTCACGAGCAGCTCCGTCTCATCTGACACCGTGTCTGCTGCAGTCTGAACCCTGCAGCCATATCTCCCAGCGTGCATCAAGAGGATGTTCCTGATCATTAAATCTGCAGAGGACGCTTGCTGAAACAGGGATGAAGAGCCAGTTTAAAATTCAGTATATCTGTGTTCAAGGTAGTTCACAAGGGTGGTTTGTACAGTGTGAGAAACTCATGATTACAGCTTTCACCTTACAACATTTATGTGCCCTAATACCATCTTTTGAGGATTATCACATTGCATTTATGCAATTATTAATAGAGATTAAAGAAGAGGATTTCAGGTTTTAATAACTTTGCCTTTGCTTAAAGCACATTGTGCATATTTGCATGCTCAAAGGAAATGATTCCATACTAACACAAAGAAATTCATTAAGCAGATGAACAGAAACATTTCGGATGAAACCCTTGGTGGATATAACTACGTGATATATAAGATACAATTATTGCACTTATACAATCTATTATGTAATGCATAATTTTAATAATGACAGAATAATTTATAATTTCTAATTTAAGATTTGTAATATATAATATTGTTGCATTATATGAACCACTATTCTATTATTTCACTATTCACTATTATATGATCTAGTTTATATAATAATATATATAAAAATATATATAATTTATAGTACTTTATATATAGTAATATAATATAGTCTGATGTAAAAGATAAGGTATATAACATAGTACAGATCTGTTAAATTATCTGTTAAATTATATTTACCATACATTATATACTATGTATTAATAATTGATTTCTATATAGCTAATATAATATAATGTATATTACTGTAACTTATATACAAGTTTTATATGCACCTCCTTGATGTTTCACTATACGAAACATTTATTGAGTGTAGGCATTTCCCTTCTCAGATTTTATTTACTTTGCTAACCAAGCAAAGATTGACAGTCTTTCCTCGAAGGACATATCCTCTGAGTCATAATATTCATGTGCATTTTGATCCTGAATGAGTATAATTGTATCCTGCATTCAAAATAAAGTCTTACTAGGAGTGTACATGTTGATATTTCTCTATCTGTGCTAGAAATACATCACTGACTTCACTTAGATTAATATTTCCCTGTATTTTTTGTCACATACTCTGTACTCGGGTATTTGCACTTAGTTCTTTATCCTTCTCAATCATTTGCAGGTTATGATCTCCCACTTTATAACCAGTTGTCCATAAGTGCATGACCTTGTGCTTTGAAGTATTACATTTCTTGTCCATTCTCATGTGTTATTTTCATCATCTGCTCTATTGATAATAATTCCAGTTTTGTACCTTGTCATTTGCATACTTTTATCTCTTATGCCAAGGTCATTAAAGACAAGATGAAATGTGATTGGTTCCAAGATCAAATCTGCTATAATTTAGTTTTTCTTACTAGGATAGAAGAATTCCTTTTCAGCACATCTTGGCATACCTTCTTCAGCCAATCTTCTCTTCATTTGTATTTTTGGATCTGAGCTTGTCATAATATTCCATGTAGCATCAAGGCAAAACCTATACTGAAGCATATTCACATACAAAGCAGGAAAAAAGAGGTGGGACATCAAGGTTGCCACTGCGACCAAACTGAAAGTGGGCATGATCTATGGCTTAATAACCCTGTAGATCTAAGAGTGTTAATACAATAGCAGTTTCACCTTCTGAAGTGGCCTTGTTAATGATGTTGCTGGTGGGAAGATACTCAAACCAGTCAAACCATAATGCAATTTCTATATTCTTGCTCTGGCATATCAGAAATCAGAGCAGGGGAAAATAATATCTGAGTACTCTGCAGCTCTAAATGCAAAGGAAGAGCACACACTCCTACCAGGAGTCAACTTCAGGATACAAATTTTTTAAATTGTCTAGCACAGCACCATTCACTAACCACTGAAATATAGGTTGCTCAAGACGATTAGTGATTCTGGTACAAAGCCTTAGCTATTAGAAGGATAAGACAAAAATCAGTCCACATTTGTTCTCTCTTGAGGGTAGTTTACATTTAATGTGTGTTCTGTTGTTAAGTGGGAGGAAAAGCATAATGAATAGCAAATGCCTGGTTTCATTGCGCAGGAGCTGTTAAAAATCTTGGCTGTCACTCTGACTTCCAGAGGGTTCATGACTGTGTGAATCCTAATGTTCTTATCAGGAAAAATATGTGTATTTCATCTGCACACCTGTGTAACTGGGCAGACAAGCAGCAATTGAAAGAATCATTGCTGAAAGTGGAGAGCAGTGTGGTACAATAGGTCCCCATGAAACACTTACATTTATTACAGCATAACAAGATGTGCAGCCAGCATTGCTTAGGATGTGTGAGTGGAAAGAAATTAAACTCACTGTGTTTAACGCAGATGGATACATGCTCAGACATTAGATTCTTGATCATGGGAAACAATGAGACATTTTAGCTTCCATTTAGATAAGTAGGAGCTATGTGTCACCAGGACCTCTAAAAAATACTGTATTATTTGATATTCACTGGTATTTATAAAGTGATCGTTATGAATTTTACAGACTCTTCCAAGTCTGGGAAGATGGATTATTTTGTTGATCAGTTTATCCTGTAAATTCAGGAAGTTCAAGGCCATAATAGGGCCTGGGGGGGTGGCATGGGGGTGGGTGGGTAAACTGGTGTGTGGGCCTTCCAAATCTTAAGAAAAATCTCTGCATCACGTCATTGCAGCTGCTGCTTAAAGTTGAGCGATTACAATCCAGTTTAAAAATACTGCTAAGTGGGAATGCAGCAGGGGCTCCATTAAGAAAAGTATCTAAGGTCAGAATCTCTTTCTTCTGCTTTTAGTCTTCTCTCAGTGGAAAAAGGCATAATGCTTCAGCAAAAGCAGAGACATACCCTCCGCTCTGGGGAAGACAAAATCTGGGTGACACGGTTACAAACAGTTTAGAAAGAACTCACATCTGGACTAACATGAGTTAGAACAGCCTGGTGTATCAGCAACCATGTGGTCCCAATATTATTCAAAGCTGAAATTAGTGGTGTTTAAATTTCATTTTCTACATGTAAATTTAGACTTTATTAAGTGTACAGTTTTAAAAGCTGCTTTTTATTCCACTAATTTTATGCTCTTCTGTGACAGGGCATATTTTGCAATAAGTGCACTATTTCAAAGCAGCATTTTATTAGAAATATCTATATTCCTTGGTGTTCTGAATAACATATTTTAGCTATTTAGTCAAGTATCAAAAGTATTTAAATTTGTTCAGTATAAACTTTTACTGCATGGAATATATGTTGTACTTTAACAAAGGTAAGGCTTAAAACCAAAACAAAAGAGATAGGTTGAACAGCCAACTTCCAGTGATTTTAAGATAAATGTAACCCTAAAGGCCGGCATCGGCTACGGACCTGCTGTAATACTGAACATACTCCTGGTCTTCATTAAGCAGCGAAAGAATAATAATACAGCCATCAATGCTATCTGTCATAACAAATGGTTCTCTCTAGGAAAATAAGTTACTGTGTAATTGATATTATTCTCCCAAGTAGCCCATTTATCAGGTTCTGGGCAGCTCCAGTGCTGAGTGTCAATCTATTGTTCTCTTTGCTCCAGGGTGGCATGTTATCTGAGGTCATAGTGTGTCTGCAATGCATTTAATTAGCTTTATCTGTAAGGTATTGCTTGAAGTAATTTTTCACAACAATTGGTGCCACCTATACCCAGCATTTGCTTTTGATGTGGAGATACTTCCCCAAACTCAAAAAGGCTCCAAGAAGCATGTAATATAAATAGTTTGCTCAATGAGAATCACCTTGTTGGATTTGTCTTTTGCACCCATTGCCCTAATGCTGGGGTTTTGAAGAGGAAAAAAAATAGTGAGTCAACTTACTATTGGTGAATTAATACTTCTTCAGCGATCCCACATCCCCACAGAGACAAAGTTGCCTGTGAAATTTTTCCTTTCCATTTCATAAATCCTAAGAGGTTGTGAGTTGCTTTGCAGTAAAGTAACTTTTACATGTGGTTCTTCAAGTGAATAGAATTACACTTACTCTTCCCGTGAGAGCAAGTTCATTATCTTGAGCCAGTTGCTAGGAAACCTCCTTGTTAATCTGTCCATTCATTTGCTGCATTTTTATCTCTAAACAGAGGTGGTTCATTCAGTGTCCAACCTTTTATTTTTAAGGCTTTGCACAAGAACAATCTATAATGTGACTGCATTTGAAATGGAGCTCAAAGTTACACCACAGAGCAATTTTTTAACACCTAATAAGTCTCTTCTTTACTTCCCCCTACCTCTTCCATGAAAGCATTAAAGATCGGTTTGATTATTACACAGTTCATCACATATTTTCAAAATACAGAATCACACGCTGAAAATATATATGAAACCTAGGAACCTTAAATCATTCTCTTGTCTTTAGATCACATCTCGTTTCCATTTAATCTGTTTCTAATGCTGTTCCTTTTTGACATTGATAGTCATAGTTCCCTTGCACACTCCAACTGCGGTTCTATGAGATTAGCTCTGATTTATCTTGGAAAGAAGGCCAGAAGGCAAGGAAGTTCAAAATACTGGGTAGTCAACAGAGATGATGTGGTGACTCGCAGCTCTCAGCTTCTGCACTGGAGAGACCTGGGGTCTAGGAAGGCTGCCTATTATTGTACCGAGGATTCAGGCTGGGAACTCAACCTGGACAACATGCAGTGAAAATTGTCTCACTGCTTGGGAAGAATGTGTCTAAAAAGGGTAGTGAGACTATTATAAATGATCGTGATTCAGCAAAAGCTTAAATCAATGGGAAAAAAAGAGTGGGCAAACACTGGCTGCCATTGCAGGAAAACTTTTATGACAAAAACCTAAGTGGTGTTTGAGTCATTTTTTTACTATGACTACAGGGGTTTACCGAGGCTTGCTGGCTGTCATCTAAATCTATTGACAGTGAAAGGGGAAGATGCTTTCCTACAAACTGGTTTCTATACAGAAGAGAATGCTTGGGAGGTACAAAACCCCTGAAAAGTACCTAAATATTTTGAATGGTCATATTCTGTATAAAATGAGAACAGTAAAACAAAGGTCTATAATGAATTGGGACTGAGATTTGATCTTAAACAAGAATGACCTGGGTTATTAATGCTATCTTATTCGGCTTAAATGATTATTTGAAATATACGGATGTTTTTACAGATAACACACAAGCTAGGTGAATTCCTGACTCATACATTATTTGATTTAACAAAATAGCTTTGTTAATGAAATTCAGTCAGATTAAATTGACAAATGTTGAATATTGATTGCGTGACATATTTTATTAACAATCGAGTTTATTTTTGGTGAATTTATCTGATGCAAACTAATGATCTTACAGAATAACCTCATGGCAATGTTAGCTTTGTACGATCAACAGAAAGTGAAAAATAGCAACACAATATAGTTCTTTTAAATTATGCTGACAATTTATATGTGCATTATGATGCATTGTTGGCTTCAAGCCAACTCCTGTTTGTAATACATTTAGGACAACTTAAGTGCCATTTCATACAAATTTTCAGGTTTGAGCACGCCAACATCTTTCCTGTTTACTGCTTACGATGTTTACAAATTACAAATATTTAATGTGTTAAAAAGCAACAGATTTCTCTGTTGATCTAGTGATAACAGAAAATTATATTCTGAGTTCTGTATTTCAATCATATAAGCACATTTGGAACAAAGAGGATCAAATTATTCTTATCAGTTTTGTTGCGATTAATGGTATGTGGTAGTATAGTAGTATCTAGGCTGATGAGATACCTGATAATACACAAGTTGCATTTTCCCCATCTAGCAGAAGTAAAAAAGATGGTTTTCAAGTTTTTCAGGTTAGTGAAAGCATAAGAATTGTCAGGGGAAATGTGGGCCCTTCGAGTAGCAGTGTTTTTGAGCAGTTTGCATAGAGAAAGTAAGAATAACAGAAACAGTTGTTCTGGGTGAGCATTGGTGCTTGGGAGCTGGTATCAGAGAGCGTTGGGGTGTTGGGAGTGGATAGGGAGGACTTTAAAGTGCAGCTTGAATTGCTGCTAATGAGTTTAATTCATTTTATTGAGAGAAGGCAGATGAAGAGATGAAGTTAAATGAGTATCAGGTGTCATGTACTAGGGTACATGTAAAATCTAAGGATTAAAGAAAACATAGAAAAGGTATTGAAAATGGGAAGGGATGAGAAAGAAGACGGAATGTGAAATGGCAAGATTCAGGACAGAGAGGCCCACTGCACTCATGTTGCTAAACTCATGTATATCTGAGTTTTTACAACTAGGAGAAACAAGGAAGAAAAGATGGAATAATATGAGGTAGCTGTGCTCCCGTTTAAAGATGCAGAAAGGTGGAAAAAGAGCGTGGAGCTATACATACGATTTGAGTGGAAGGGTGGTGATAGCGGTGGGTTAAGATGACAGAAATGAAAGCAAAACCCATCTGGGATAAGTGTGCCATTTTGAGAAGACATCAAAGCAGGAAGTATGAAGAGCAGACGTGATGGGGAATTCATTAGTGTGCTGCAAGAAGAATGTTGTGATAGCCTTACATGAACAGAGATTTTTTAGCAGGGCCCAAAGTTGATGGCACACATCAACTCTAGCAAAGAAAGCTACTTAGGTGAGAAATAAAAAATACAATGAGGAGAGAGTGAGAACAGGGAGTCGAAAACTGTTTGTGGTGGCCAGCCAGAAAGAGTATTCTGTTTAGGCTTTCTCTAGTGCAGAAGGTGATGGTAACGAATGTGATTATGAGGATTTGCCATGGTTTCAGCTAGGATAATGTTAATTTTCATAGGAAGCTGGGAGGGGACACAGCTGGATGGCTGACCCAAACTAGCCAAATGAGGTATTTGATACCATGTGATGTCATGCTCATTGTAGATCTGGGGCAGCTGGCCGGGGCAGGATAATTGTTGCTCCGGAGAAAGCTGGGCATTGGGTGGTGAGAAAATTGCACAGTGTATCCCTTGCTTTGTATATTCATTTTATCAGTATTATTGTTGTTATTTTCCTCTTCCTTTACCGTTCTGTCAAACTGTCTTTATCCCAGCCCATGAGTTTTGCCTTTTTCTTCCGATTTTCTTCCTCACCTCACCTGGAGGGAGTAGTGAGTGACCAGCTGCATGGTTCTTTGTTGCTGGCTGGAGCTAAACCATGATAGGATTTTTTTTTTTTTCTCCTCTCCTAGTATTGCAGTGTTTTCTTTGAGACCTGTTCAAACTTCCTATATGTTAATGTTGATTGGAATATGTTAAGTAAGAGCAGATAAATTTTTTATTTTGAAACTGCTTCTGGTAACTCAAGTATTTAACTGCTGTAGTGTGACAAATGGGCAAAACCTGCTAATGAGCATAGGGCTGAAATATCTGGAGATTTGAGTTGACAGTAATGGCTGTGTTCAACCTCTTCAATCAGCAGGAAAGTATTGCTACAAACAGTGAAACAAATTGATAGCAATGAGGTTGATATAGCAGCATTACCCACAACAGAAATTCTCTGTGCGTAGAGCACATATCTTCTGTAAGACTTTTGACAACTATTGCTGTTTTCCTCAGTGTGGGGAGCAGGGAGGGTGTTAAATAAAACCCATGTTTAATTAGCCTTGTTTGGTTTTATGTCCAATAAAGATGAAAGACATTATTATTAACAACCTGCTGTTTTAATTGATTTCATGTAGTGTAGAACTTAGTGCTGCCTATTTAGAAAATGCTTAGTAAATTTTAATCTTAACTTCTAAAATACAATTAAAGTACTACATCAAACTAAGGAGACACTTGAAAATGTAATGAAGGGTGCAAAGTTGTGCTCTCTCACAGATTCTAGGTTATCAGATTGAAGTCTGCAGTGCTAGACAGTAGTTAATATATTGTCCGGTCTGTATCTACTGGCCTTTTCTAAGTGAAACAGAGTAAATTTCAATTCACTTCCATGTGAACAACTGATCACTTTAAAATATAACAAGACAAGCGGTTCTTACTGCTTCCCATGATGGCAGTTTCAGTTAAGATCAAAGACCAAGAAGATATTGAGCCTAAATCACTTTTCTGAGTCTGAAAGGTACTCATGCAGTTCAAGGTGAGGGACACTAAGAGCAGTGCTGCGACTTACCAGTCTGTGGATAACCACAATAAATCATTTTGCTTGGCTGCCATAAAAACAGTATCACCTTTCAAACACAGAGTTGGAATGACAATAGCTGGATGAAAATCTACTTGCAAAATCAGATGTCTTTAGCTAGACGGAGGTATCCCTACCTCCAGGACAGAATTAAGGTCGGTGGAAACCTTAGAAAAGAAAATTCTGAATAGAATTTTGAACAGGACTTATGGATTTGACACAAAGGACAGAAAACCAAAGTTACTCTAGTAAAAGCAAGCAGGTCTGTATTTTCTGTGCTCAAGTGCTCACTGATATTGGTAGAAGGAAATCTTGGTAGCACAGACTTCTACTCAAAATTGTTTCTACTAATTACATAGATTACCTCTCACAGACCCTAAAATGTTACTGAGCCTTTTGGTAGACAAAGTAAGTCTTTTCTAATGCTAAAGCATTCTGGATATATGTAACGCTTTGCATGATTGTTCTGCTACCAAGAGTATCATGGATTTATGTATACATAACATTTGGGAATTTTTTCCCTTCCTAGAGTGCTGTGTGCAGCTGTCACTCCAGTGGAGTTCGGTCTCTTTTCTTTAATATTCCCTTCATGTGCAGCTTTGTTCAACTTGACGTCCTTACCACACTTCTCGTCTTGCTGGGTACGTCCCTGAATGTCCTGGGTTTGGCCAGGACAGGGTTAATTTTCATCAAAAGCCAGGAGGGGACACAGCGAGGCGGGCTGACCCAACCTGGCCAAACAGAACAGGGTATTCGATACCATGGGCTGTCATGCTGGGTTCCGATGTGGGAGAGCTGGGCTGGGGGAAGTGAATCGCGACTCGGGAGGACGTGAGGAACCAGGCAGTGAGAGTTGCTCTGTGCATTTTGCTGTTTGTTTTGTATATTCTCCTTAA
>Ga0181612_160817_pt1 | contig 16643 bp, 9 predicted proteins | sample HoacroProtozoa21_FD_119630 | JGI IMG/M metagenome (GOLD analysis project Ga0181612, IMG submission 119630) | Hoatzin crop microbial communities from Cojedes, Venezuel. Combined Assembly of Gp0051906, Gp0051904, Gp0051908
GAAGGTAAGGCTAGAGCAGAGAAGTTTAATTATTTAAGTTGTTGGGGTTTTTCACTTCCCACACAGGAGACTTTCACTCAAGGCTAAGTCTGAGACTGCAATATTAGGGAGTGTTTTCATGGTTATCTCATGTAGATCCAAGCCCTTGTTACAGGCCAAATGGGCTGTCCTACCCATCCTCTGCCCCTGGCTTGGCACCCTCAGCTCTTCCTCCCTGCTATCATCTGCTCTGGATGTTTAGCATCTTTAAAAAATACAGCGTTTAAGCCATTTAGGAAATCTGAAAATTATATGCAGCCTCTCACACAATTGAGTGTATGCATGTTCTTTACAGTTGTGGGTAATATAAAATTGTATAAATACATATACTTAGTTAAGAAAGATAAACTGCAAAAATATTTAACAAAAACTTCTAGAAAAAACACAAAAAGCAGAATAAAATTCCCCCTAGAAAAAAAAGACTGAAGCGAAGCAAAGGAAAAAAAAAGTTAAACTGAAAAATAAATATTACTAAAAAGGAAAAACTTTAAAAGATGTGATTAATATTATGTAACTGAAGAACTAAAGTGAATACATTAAAAGTGATAAATCTTTTAATTTAAAAATTCAATTAAGACATCCACATTAGCCTGCTCTGCAACAGTCTAATACAGTTGTGATGAATTTATGAGTACATCAGTTCTGGGTTTATCATCCCAGACCATACTATGTTTACTTTCAAAGACACATTTACTTCCTTTCATGTGTTATCCCCTCATAGCACAACTTTTGAGTTAAGGTTGTGAGCTTTAGCTTGATCCATTACGATCATTAACGTTAGCCCTGTATGAAAATACCTGCAACATACATCTGATTGAGATACCTGGTCTGACACCCCATTTCCCCGAGTCCTTCAGCATTCCTACTTGGTAACCTCATCGCTTGTTCTGAAGGGAAGGGGCCCTGGGAGTTGGTTTAGCTCTGCTTGAGCAGAGCTTTTCGACAGCCTCCACACTGAAGCAAGTGCTGGAGATGGATTTACGCCAGTAGGAATTTCTTATCTGCAGTTGAGTTATCTCTTCATCACCAGTGACTACCTCTTCATTCACCTGTGACACAAACAAGCTAAAGAAATCACATGGCCTTTCCTTTTGTAGTCATATCACACTGTAGGATGATATTGATTCTTCAACCCATCTGTAGCGAGAACATGCTTAAGGGTAACTTCAGATTGTACCGATTTAACTTTCATGCATCTTGCAAATGACAAATAATAAGTTGGTCAGTTTTGTTCAATGCAGAGCACTAATTTACAGCTGCAATTAACAATCATAGAGTCTCAACAGAAATTTTATCAAGTGAAAAATTATATCATGTTGCGCTATATAGATGAGACAAAAGTTGTACTTAGCCATCTAAACTTTAAGATAGTTTCTGTTGAAATTAAATGCACAGAACAGTATCATATTCTTGTTATTACTGCTCTTATATGTATCTTACACCACAAAATATTCTGCATGTCTCCCTCTCACTGGACATCTTACAGATTCTGAGAAAAAAATCAACATTTGTGTCCATGAGACCTGGCCACTTTACAGAAGGGCTACTCTAGCACATTACCTAAATTGTTCTCACAATATCAGAATATGAAGTGTACCAAAATTTTATCAGAATACACAAATATCCCTAGCTTTTCTGTAATGAAGGTACTTATTAGTACTTCATCATGTCATTCTTTGTTATTCCCTGGTCTTTTTTTCTAGGTATCGTGAAGATCTTTTTTGTTCCTGCATATTGTTCACCATGGGAAACAATAAAAAAGAATGTCTCGAATGTCTCTCCAAAGTCTGTGAATATGAAAATAATACAGGCAGGAAGAAAAGCAGACTTTCTGACTGGAGCAGATGTATTTATTTTGAAATTTGGAAAGGCACTGAGTGGGTGCTGACCCAGTGAGGACAGCAACTGACCCTCAACTGGGGGACTTGCTCCTTGCTGACCTGAGGCAAATCCCCCCCCTCCAAGCCCCACGACAGGGGCAGGTGTAAGTCATATTGGGGACCGTGCCAGGAGGGGTGCAGGACCAAACAAACTTTTTCCTGTGAGATGCTCAGAAAGTTAACTTAATTGTGTGTGTGTGTATATATACATATTTGTGAGAAAGTACACTGCATCAAATATGGATGAAGCAGGTTTGAAATCAGCTGTGGGCTTCGCCAGATGATGCAGTCTTGGAGGCTGAAAAGCTTACGCATGATTTTAACAAATGACTCAAGAACAGTGTTTTGAAAGTAATGAGACCACTGCAATAGGAAAAGGGTGCTTTCTGAAGCACTCGAACTTGTTTGTGACATCACACAAGTGGAAGTCATTTGGAACTGGACCCTTAGCTAGCTTTGCGATGTCAGTAGCTGACTGGCTGAAATTTTAGATGCCAAAATATGTTTTAAAAATACTTCCATTACAAGAAAAGCGAAATTTTAATTTACTGCCTTATATGCCATTTGTATTTTGAGTTATACAATTCTGTTTACTCAATGATTCAAGGCCCTTTCCTCTGTTGTTCTCTAAGGTGCTAACAGGGGTAAGAGAAAAAACCACAAAAATCTTCATACAAAATGTAAAGGAGAGAAAATCTCCAAGGGCACAAAATGACTGTTATGTGAATTCCACTAATTCTGTTTTCTTAATTCCAGTATTCCCAAAGGGTAACGGTTCGTGGTTTAGGATTTCTTCTTCTAGTTAGATCAAACTACTGTACATTTTTCGGTCATTTTTGTTTAGACTGAACTATTTTTTAAAAATTATTAATGTGCAAATTATATTTTTGAAAGTTTGAACTTTTGTTTTGAACTCGCATTTGAAATTATGTGACAAGTTTTCCCATTGAATAATTGTTCTTATTTATCTTTTCTGACAAGTCCATGTGCACTATTCTTCATAATGAGGTATGGCACAGAGAGACATAGTGTAGCAGCTGGGGCTTTTGTTTTCACATTTGCTGGGTCTATTAATGTTGTGTGAGGCATTTTATCATCTTTTGTAGATCAAATTATCTTCTGTTATAATAAAAAATTTGATACGATAAAATTCAGATATTTTGGTCTCTCAAAGAACACACATATTTTATATTTGCAAGAAATAACTTCTATCCAGAATGGTCAAAAATGGAAATTCAGAACTGCCAGAGGTACATTTGAGTGAGACACACTTTCAAGGCTCCTATATAGCTTTCACATGCAGTGATTTCTCGATAATCTAAATAAAATAAGTTTTATCAATCTTCTTTCAAGGACACTCCAAAAACAGTCTATTGACCCAACTCTCTGAAGATCCGTAGCGAAGTTTGAGTACCACTCATTCTGAAGCCATGCTTGCCCTTATTCTATGCATTTCCCTTACACAGAAAGTATAGAACTATCTCTGAAATGCCAGAATATTGGCCCACTTCAACCAATGACTACTGCGTTAGTAATATGGATATATTACCTGCAATAATGATGATATCAGTATGGTGTGAAACATTCAAAAACATAGAAAAATAACATTAAAAATTCTGCAAAATAAAAAAATAAATAAACCCTCCAAACAAAATGCTGGAAAAATCTAGAAAATGTTTTAATTTGGTATCTTTTGGAATATTTCATTAAGCTAAAGTTCTGAAATAAGACACTTTGGTTCATCAAGGAATACGCATATTTTATACGCACAATAAATAACATTTTATTTTTACTTAATCCAAAAGCACATTTCACATCATTGAAAATTTCCTGGAGCAGGGAAAATATAGATGTGATCCATTTAACATTGCCCGTCCCAGTTTTCCCCACTGACTCACTGCTGGGCATGTTGAGCTCAGTCCCAAGAGCTGAGTGACAGCAGGGACGTGCATGACTGGCTTTGGCAGCCCTAGCCAGCTGCAAGGCAGCAAAGCACCCATGCTAAGTGGCGTGTAGGCATGGCATGCCGCAAAGCTGCTTACCCAGCAGGAGCATGGGGCCTCATCCCAGGAGGTGCTGAGTAACCCCAGAGGTGCTGAGCCCTCTTTTCCCAGCTTGAGTTCAGTCCTGGGAGATGCCCAGCACCACGGTGGGCTTGGCAGGTTCAGGAGCACACCAATCGTATTATAATTTGGGAGATGAAGCATGCAACCTCCTGCCAGGTTCAGTGACAGAGCAGAAGTTCAATTTATCTTTTTCTTGCCCATTACGGGGCCATTCAGGTGTCCCAAGGACACAAGGAGGGACTTACAAGGCCTCTGCTGCAGAACGGAGGGACCTATTGCTGAGCAAAGTCAGGAATCCTCTTTGATTTCTCCATCCCTCATGTATTTGTGCTCTTGCTACCCAAAATGAGCCCAGGAGTGGGCTGTGCAGCACGTCCTCCCTGTGCTGATGTTCTGAGCAGCTCTCCAGTTTCTCTGGCATGGAGCATGGGCACATCTCCCTCTCCACTGTGTCAGCGAGAGCACAACCCATAGGAAGGGAAAGGTATGGCACGAGGAGGCTTTGCAGTTGGTGAAAGCAGAGTGTCTCCTTCCTCCGCTTCAGATACTCTTGTGGCCAATGAATAAAACACCACCTTTTTTTCCCCAAATTAATATTTTACCTCTTTAACAACAAGCCATTCTGCTCTGAGTGCTGCACTTCTGTGAACAATGTGCATGGAACTGTCTTCTTCGTGCCTGAAAGTAAACAAATGGACTTGCATTTTAATTCAAACTAATAATTTCTTAAAGTCCATATTCTTTACAGTAATATTCATTAAGCTCTTCTATTATACCTAGTGGAAGGAGAAAACTGGTAGTTGCATTCAAAGCAATGATAAGTTACCATTTTAATGATTCCCTATGTTGTGAGTAATTTATAAATCACTTGGTATCTTCCCAGCACAGCTTGCCTTCTGTTTTTAAAATGTACCCTCTCGTATCCAACAAAAGGGTTTCAGTGCAATAAGAATTAAGGTGTGTCTCTTAGCTTTTACCTCCAAGCAATAATGATGTTGTCAAGCGTTTCAGGTGAGACCAGCCCAGAATTTTGGGGTGGGGAAAGACACTTTGTTATACGGCATCTTCAGTGCTTCCCTCGGAGGGAGGCAGAGACACCTTGAAGGGCTGAGTGTAAGGACATCTACCGAGTGTCTTTTTAAAAAGACACCAGGGGTGGGGGGGGGGAGGGGAAAAGGAACAGGCTTGTAACCATAACTCAGTTGGACTTGTATGCGAGAAGGCAGATGCCATGGATTGGCTCCCTCACCGAACGGCTGCTTTTCTGTTCCTTTTATTGGTAAGTCAGATTTTAAAACAATATTTGTAAACTTCTGATTATGCCAGTTAAATCTTCCTCAGCAAAGCATTACATTTTGCAGTATAAACTACCCTTCAAAAACATAATGTGAAATTTAGCATAAAAGATAACGCTGTGCTTATTTTAAACTGCACTTCTGAAGGTTCTATACAAATAATTCAGTTTTTCATTAAACGCTGACAAATGTTTCTTTCGATTAAGACTTTCTGCTATCTACTGATGTTCAGTATGTGACTTTCTGTCTTTAATGCATGACTTTCCAGGTGAATGTTGTCTGTGGCTGCTATTTAAGGAGTCACTGCTATTAATAAAAATCTTAAAATTATGAAAATCCTGATAACTTGACTGGATATTATTTGATTTTATGTCTATTTTTTTAATCAATTGAGAGAATATGGATATTCCTACAGCTATACTTAAGAGAAGAACATGAAATTTAGTGCCTACCTTAGCTGAGTGAAAATCAAATCTTGGCCTATTATTTCACATTACAACGAATTCCCGTCTTGTAGTGCATTAGTGTCTGAGAACGCCATGCGCTGAGCAAGTGAATGCATGATGAAAGTGTTGCTCTTTGGGTTTGTTTTTCCCACTGTACAAGGAAAGTTGTGGCTATAGTCAAGTGGCATAGTTGTACAATGTGCTCATCAAGGCACGGAAATTACTCAGAAAGGACTTAGAATATGGAGGGCCTTCTGCTTCTGCAATCTGATTTTTGTGTGGATTATTTTTATTCATCGGTGCTGTTCTTCTAAAATTAGGTAGAGGTTTAAGACTGTGAAGACTGAAATGAGTAGGATTTCTATTACAGTTCTGTCCTTCTGTGGACATTCATTTTGCACAGTGTATCAGTAAGTGTGAAAGTTCTTGTTACTGATCCCTCTAGAAATGTTGCAGTCAGGGGAAAAGTGTTGGTTGTTATAGAATATGAAATCCTAAGACTTACTTTGAAAAGGCAATGCATTAATTTTGACAGGTCTGCAGTCAGGGAAGTAGAACTAAGCAACACAGGGCCGCTGCCAAGCAAACGACGACAAAACTTGGCAAAAACAAGTTACGGTTCAGATAAGTTTCTGCTTGTTTAATGCAGCGCAGAGGTCTCAGAGACTGGCATGTTGCACATCGCATTATCACTTCTGGATTTTCCTTTAGCGTTAGTGACTGTTCATTTTACCCAGTTAGCTGGTGATGCATACTCCTGATGTGTCAAAGTTCAAAAAAAAGTTGACTGTACAGTGTCTAAGATCTGTCCATTCAAAAGAGATTTTACTCAGCAACTCTGAAGCCATTTTCATTCTTTCAGTATGTTATTGCTACAGTTGTGACTGACGCAGGATATGTGTTGGGTCAGGAAAAAGAAACAGTTATGAAAACTGCCATTATGTTTTGATTACTATCAAATATTTGAACTTTTACTACCCAGAGGAAACAATTGTTCTTCTTACGTGTTCTTCTGCACTGCAGTTTCATGGTGGCCTGTAAAACTTAGTATCATCTTTCAGCACTTTATAGAAAGCTCACAGAAAAGCAGTAGAGATTAAATAAATTATAAATTATATCTCCAATTTTAGTGTATTCTGAGAAACAATCTTCAGCTTGATTAATCTTTCACAAACATTACCTGTCTGAATGGTGTGCCTGGTTATATATCATTAATAAAGTGTATGAAATAAAACTGCCATGGAGTTTTATCTACTTTAGTACACTACTACACTTTCAAAAAAAGAAAACTTAGCAGCCCTGAAACTAATAATTTTCTATATGCATTTCACCGTTGGTGGGACTGATTCTGCAACCTTTGCTCATGTGACTTCAAAGGCGTTATTCTCATGAGTAAGGGAGTTCTGTTTGTGATACTTGCACAGACACGTTTCATGGAAATAACCTGTTTGATCAGGTATGACTCTTCTCCTGCCAGCTATCATGTGACAGCTAATAAGTTTAAATTTACCACATCTCTTATATGGTCTTCTGCCTCGCTGCATTTTCCCATGTGTTATCTATGCTGCCTTTTTTTTTTTTCCCCAGTTGTCAGGCTACAGTTACACCTCCTACTAATAAAATAGTTGCACAAAAAAATATTAAGGGGCCAAATTCTCTCCTTGCATATGCACACAAAACATCTGCCAGGATGTAGCCAGGAACCTGCAGGCTATTCTGCCATAGAATTTTGTTGTAGAAATAGGAACTAAAGCAATTCCACATCCAGGAATTATCACCCAAGATTAGGTTCTTAACTATGCAGTTTTACATTCCTAAGTAAAAATGGCCCCTAAGCAAACATGCATTTGCAGCTATAGCACTTTAAACCATATTAGAATTCAGGTTTTATTGAGGAGATTTGCTAAGGAGACTTAACATGACTGATTTGAAAACTCGACTTTGAATTATAATGGCATACACCCTGTATTGAAATTACTTTTCCGTTCATTTTTCTAATGGTTAAGCTCAGTTACTGTATGGAAATTCATTATACCTGTATGACTCAGCAGAACAGAAACAATCTCAGTGGAAACTTTCCCAAAGTGGTCAGTTCTTTGAATAAACAATTTTAAAATAAATAAAACTTTGGAATACATTCTCCTGACTGACATGAGCATGGTCACACTTCTGCTGGATTCTCCATCCTGAATGAAATACAAAGTACTGCCGTCAGTTGCTAACACAGGAAGCAACAGAAACACCTGATTTTGGCAGAATTAGAAAACGAAATACCCAAAGAATTATCCTGAAAAACTTCCCCTTTAAACTGGAAGAAGCACATTCATTAGTGACCCATGAAAATGAAGTATAGACAAAAACACACTCATATTTTGATTTAGAAATGATCAAATGTCTTCTTTTCAAAATAGGAGGTTTTGCCTTATGTTTCAACTCTGCTTCTCCTTATTTCATATGCACTGATTTATCATTTTTTAAAGAGATGCAGAATGAATAAAGGGAAGGGTTCGTTATTTCAGCCCTTTACTAGTCAGGGCTTTGGCTTAGTAAGAAAGACATAAAAGTCCCAAAATGCTGACACAACCAGAGCTACCATGGCACCTTGATGACTAACATAATATGCGTGAGCTCTCAGCACTCCTCCCATCCAGGCCAATAACAATACCGCTGTTGACTTCAAAGAGATAGAAGCAGATCCAATATGAATAATGCTGGGAAGATGTTAAAGGCGTGTTCGGTCATTTAGATTCGAGTAGGTGGAGGAGGGAGTATTCCATAATTGCGTATAATATTGCTTGGCAATCAATTAATGATTAGTTAATTCTTGTTTGTAAATTGCTTTGAAGGTGCAAAGACCCAGACACATTCTATGGGCCTAATTCTGTTCCCAGTTACATCAGAACTAATCCAGAATAACTCCCGGGTAACTCCAAGGAGTCATTTTGGACACAGCGTTCAGGCTCTGTATCATTACAATAAGACGAGCTTTCAGATAGGCCACTGTGCATATGACAGTCACCATAAACATGTTTTCTGCCTGCACCTCTCCTGAGCCAAACCAGAAACAGCTTCTGCAACGAGCCTCTAGCTTTTCTGCAGATTTCCCATTTTTTCACAGTCTCTCAGAGACTAACAGGACAGCAAATCTCAGTACCATTCTGCTGAGCTTGCCGACTCCAAGGTCTTCAGGATGCATTCCACACATCCCAGTGGCTCCTATTGCTTTAATTATCATTAATCACTGAATCTATGGAAAGTACTGTACTTAGATACTTGTTTAGAATGGAAATATGTTCACTACCTAGAAGTATGTTGGAGTTAGCTGCTCGGAGACAGTATTTCTCTGCTAGAAATAGCACTAGAAACAAAGGGTCTGCATTGCAGAGAGATATTAGAAATAGACAACAGGGGTGGGGGGAGCCTTCTAACTGCTCGTGATAGTGGAGAACCAGGAAACACTATCTGGGGAGGCAGAGGAACCTCCAACCCTGGATCAAGTTGGATAGATGTCACTCCAGAAATGTTGAGGTTTAGCTGGTGAACTAGACAACTTTGGCGTCTGCCTGCCCTCCTTCCTATAACACGGGAGTAACTGAGAGAGACATACCAAATGCAGACATCAAGTTCATCAGATCAGCCCTTTCACACAGTATCACAAACTGTACTAAGGACTCTGGATTCAAAACCATCAAGACTTCTTTGAAGTTCTTCCATTAGCAACATATAGCAGAATGGTTTTTTTTCTTAGTTAACACTGGGCACGTGTGGAAATATGGGGGCCTAAATTTACAATGCCCAGCATTACTGATGGACAAATTCCTAACATTCCTATTAATGGTGCTCAAAAACAAATGATGAAACTTCAGTGTAAAATGTATATTCTTCACTGCTTGCAAACAGAATTCCCTATAGGCTGAAATCAAGTGGCTTATGAATATTCATATCCCTAAAGAACAGGATTCTTTACAGATATAGTTCTTATTTCAGAGATACTCAGCACAGTTTTTCAGTTAGGCCTGCGGAGTAGAAGAGTGATGTGGCTGGATGTGAGACATTAATTTCACTGTTAAATAACAGAAGAGGCCACAGGATACAGATAATAAACAAGACTCCCCTAACATTGCACTGGGAGGTGTATACCCACACTTTTCTGGGCCGATGCAATTGCTTGCATGCCAGAAGCGATTTCAGCCTAAGGGAGGAGAGGATTTCACTACACTTGTAAAAGGAGGCTCTGCTCTGCCGGTGGGAACAACTGACAAGAGACGTTGAATCAGTGCTATTTCTGGTGGACTTCATCACTCTGATTCTCTGGTGAGGGTGTAATCTGCCCCTTCTACTCTCCCATGTTTCCCCAAGTTCCGAGGGGGATTAGAAAAGGACAAGCCTGAGCTTCCACTGGGGTGAAAAAATCCTGCAGTTTAAATGGAGTCTGATACTGTCCCTTGTCTGAGATGAGTAATGGCTGCACGTGAATTTGAATCCCATTCTGCAGCTGAAGGTTTAAGGTTTACCGAGACATAAACTCAGATTAAAAGATGTATTGATGCATTTAGCACAAAATGACCATATTGTAATGATTTTCCTGAAGAGTATTTCTCTTAACAATTTATGTCAATAGCTTGCTGAAAGAAACAAGAAAAAAAAATCTTTACTCCATGAACAGTCTGATAAATTTCAAGGTATATGCACAGCAAATCCACAGTCTAAATTCCCTCATTCACAAGCAGATTAGGGCAGCCGTTATGTGCCAAGGTCTCAGGGAATGTTCTGGGCAAGGTCAGATCATTGGAGGCATTGCTTTGTAAATGACAGATGGTGGACCTCTTACAGCATGTAGATAAATGGGGAAAAGAGGGAAGAGAAAAGAAGGTGGGTGAAGCTGCTGTTCAACAATCTGTTGCGTGTAAGGGGTTGTTTTAACATGAAGCAAGTGGAAAAAGTCTGTGCCCATCTTCCAGCCTTGACAGAAGGCGGCAATAAATTTGAAGTGAGGAAAGTCCCATGACGTAAAACTACCGTAGAGGAACAGATTGTCAGAGATTTTATGCAAGTATAACTAACATAAAACTCACCAGATGATAAAACAGGTCAGACAAAAAAAAAAAAAAAACAAATGCTGTTGAACAGTACTGGGAAATTATAAGGGAAGTAGAAAACTGGTAATTACAGCTGTTAACCACATTTGGTGAGAAAAGAGAAACTCTGCAATACTTTTTGAGTCACCTGGAAATTTTGTTTCTCCCAATGATGAATGAAGCAAGCATCCAGTCATGCAAATCCCATATTCTTCACCTTTTATCATCTGAAGAGAGCAGAGGCAGGTCCTAAACCCAAAAGAGATGCTCTGAAGAGGTACATTCACGAAGTGAACTTCTTTTTCACACCTTATTTAGCAATAAGATTAGTTAAACTCTGCCTTCTTCTAAATTGTGTTAATCAAGAAATTGAAGAGTGTCATATTATATTCATTTTAATTTTAAAGTAATTGCATATTGAATCTGATCTTGCCACCTTTATTACTTAAGACTTTGGTTGCTTAGTTAGACCTCAAATCAAAGCCCACTGCACACCAGGGAAATTTGCCTCATGACTGCAGTTGGCTTTCCGTCCTGCATTGAACCTCTTCAACCTCAGTGGTCAGTTTCAAGAAAACATTTTTGTTCTTTTTGGTTAAACTACATAGTTAAGTACTGCAGGTTGACTGCGGACTTTCTAAATAAGAAAAAATAACAAATCAATCTTCAGAATGAATAAATACTCCTTTTCTATTTCCTTAGACATACTTATTAATAACAACTCTCGCAACCACTTCTCTCTTCAGCTGAGGTGTTACAACCTAAAAATCTGTGTGAAAGCTGTATTTTGATGTAGATATAACTTGAAATTTGCTGTGGCACATCCATTCAAACTCAGAGTTCTTCCTGGAAAGACAGAATTAATTTTGAAGCTGTTAATTGTCAAGGAATTCAAGTGATGGATATAGAAAAAAATGAATTGCACAAAGTCCTTTATGGGAATCCTGTAGCTACTGTCTAGATAGGCTGTTGCAATAGACTTGAGCAAAAATACTGCTCCAGTCCTGCAGTATAGCAATGTATGGCAGGTGCGTTTTGCTGACTGCATTTTGCCCTGCATTTTTATATGCCAATCTTCTTATTGTTCTTGCAGGTACTCTTGGATTTCAGCACAGGATTTCATGTAGAGGTAATATATATTTCTTTAGAAACTGATTTTCTAATCAAATGAAATGTAACCAATGCAAAAATGAAATGGAAAACACTGAACTGAGACATTTCTGAACTTGAAGCAGAAAACATATTTAAATATTAAACGGTTGCAGGTAATAACATGCTCACCCTTTCAAGAGAAGTTCTCCTCAACCTAAATGAGTATCTCACACTCAGGAACAATTTTAAAGTAAACATGCACAGTCTTAGACTTTGGGACTTGCAGACATATAAAAAAACACATGATGTATAAAAATACCTTTTCTCCTTATTGTTGGAAATTCTAAATGTCTGTATTAATTTAAAATGGATTGAGGTTACTGGTCATATGATACTGGAACTCTCTGTCAAAGGTAAAAGAATGGAGTGAAAATGGAACAGCAAGGTGGAAAACCTTCAGAAGACAAAAACGTGAATGGATCAAATTTGCTGCAGCTTGTAGAGAAGGAGAAGATAATTCTAAGAGGAATCCAATTGCCAGAGTAAGTAGAAAGAAAAACAAAAGTGTTCACTGACAAGGAAGTTTTTCTAAAGACAGGCTGATAAAAGCAGAGAGATTTAAAAGTATACTTGCTTAGGGTTGTCCAAGCAAGAAATGTAGAACAGAAGAAAGATGATGTGATATTCCCAGCTCTGTTGAGACAGTCTCATCAGGTGAACCCACGTGGCTGCTGAGGAGTGAACAAAGGCTCCCCTAGAACATGGTCATCGGTCTGTTCCCTGGACAGCCCCAACCATAGTCTCTTCATGTGCAACATCTTTGTACTAGATCACGATTTTTTTTTTCTCACCCTGAGAAACCCCTGAGCAGAAGTTCAAGCATAGTGCATGACTTCTGTGGGCAACAGAATGAAGAAGATGTTTTCCCATCCTCTCACCTTACTGAGGTGACCGTACCCTTACTGAGGTCGGGCCACAGTGTGATACTCTTGGAAGTTTCTCTCTCCACTTCCCTGCCAAAAGATTTAAGAGAAATAGAAAGCCCATCCAGCACTTAAGGGCAGATGGATCTCTAGGCTGACTGTTTTACAGAACAGCCTTCCACTGGTTCTGTCGTTTGAAACTTGTGATAAGTGGTTGAGAAACTGAAATTACACAGAAATATTTTGCAGGAACTAATAACAGCAAAAATAGTCCTGCAGGTGTCCTCAGTAAACTGGCATAAATTATTACTATCTATTATTGTAGATCCGATCAGATTGTGAAGAAAACCATCCAATCACATACAGCATCTCTGGAGTTGGCATTGATCGTGCTCCCTATGGAATATTTGTTGTTAACTCAAGAACAGGAGAAATTAATATAACATCAATAGTGGACAGAGAAGTAACCCCAGTATTTGTTGTAAGTACTCCCCTTCTTATCTGACCTTTAGAATGATGGATCCAAGGTGGGGCAGGGAGAGCAGAAGGAGACAAAATTATTTGTTTCAGATTGTTACTTTGTTTACTTCACTTTTGGTTTTAAAACAAGTAAATCTCTCTGTCTAGATACGTTGCTTTGCTAAACACTCAGTGACGGGTGTAGATTTGGAACCACCTCTTGAACTTCGAGTCAGAGTTCTGGATATAAATGATAACCCTCCTATATTTGCACAAGCTGTATTTACAGGATCTGTTGAAGAAAGCAGTATGGACAGTAAGTAACTACATTATGCCTCTTATACTATAGTTGGCGAAGTTCCCAGAACAGAGTTAATACAAACCTGGGGTGCTCATTCTTAGGCTCATTTTTCTTAGGCAATGGCATATATTGGCCAGGGCTACTCCAGAGGAAGGAGCGGCAGATGATTCTCCAAGTGCTATTTGAGCCAGGGCCCGAGCTCATTGCCTAAAATTAAGCAGCGATGCTTCGTTCGCCCTTTCCTCCCACACATGAATGCTGAATGTTCCGGTTTCTAACCATATCATCATGCAAATTCTTTCAGATGTGAAAATGTCATTCCTTCTCATTGAAAAAAATAACACTGCACCGACACTTATTTCCTCTGAGGTTACATAAAATATGTTTTTTCCCATTTCTCTATTTCAAATATTTGTATTTGTAGCCTGAGTATTACAGTTGCAGTAGAATATTACTAAATAAACCCTTACTTAAACCACTGAAATGGTTATTTTTACCAACAGCACAGCAATCAACATTAGACATGCAAATAGCACTGAGGCAATGTTGCCTACCACTCATTTTCTACTTTCTAGAAATTCTCACTTAATACTGTGGAGATTTCATACATGAATATCTACAAGCTCAGTATTTACTGTTTTTACATAGTCTCTACGGTGACTTAAAGAAGTTCAGTGAAAATCTGCATTTCTCTATCTGACCTTAATTTTTAATGCATTTTGCAGTCATTAACATTCAATCAGAGTCATTACTACAAAATTAAACTTGTGTTTTTCAGATTTTCTGCTTTGTTTTTTTTAATTGTTATTCTTTCTTTTTAGACACACTGGTGATGAAAATTATTGCATCAGATGCAGATGAACCTAATCATTTGAATTCTAAAATTGCCTTCAAGATAGAGAGTCAGGAACCTTCAGGTCCACCCATGTTCATTATGAACAAATATACTGGAGAACTCCATCTTGCAAATTATCTTGACAGAGAGGTAACATTTCCCTTTCCAAACTTAAATAGCATGATGTTGTGATGTATATGCGTTATGAGAGTGGGGAAAAAAAAAGAGAAAGGTTGTGGTTTTTACAAAAATTGAGGGAGAAATTCATTTCTTCTATATGTTACAACAAAAGTCTAAGGCAAATTCCTACTTTAGGAAATAGTAGCAAGATATGAGTATTTATAACATTTCCGATGTATTGGTGGTCCTTCTAACCTGCTCATTTCTCTTTCTGTGACAGCAACACAGTAGCTACACTCTTGTTGTGAAGGCGTCAGACCGGGATGGAGCTGCAGATGGAATATCATCCCTTTGTAGCTGTAATGTTAAAGTTATCGATGTCAATGACAACTTCCCAACTCTTGCTCAAAGCTCTGTAAGTTTTTAATACCAAAAGCAACAATGCTGTTTAAAATCCCTGTTCAAAGACTGAGTCGATAACAGACCCCTTACTAACTCGTAGAGCGCTTTCACTTTTGAATGTTCCATTAGATTAACAGGGTTGTTTCTTTGAAGCGTGCTCAAAATCCAATCCATTGCTTGCGCACCAGTTCTGATAACGTACACATAGATTATTTTTGTATTCAGAGAAGTCAATCCAGACACCAACTTCTCTGTATTCAGACAAATCCAGTCATTCAGGTGTCCAGACCTGTGAAATACAGCCAGATTACATAGATTAACCGAATCTTTGTATGATATTTTCTCGTAGAAAGCAAAAATCCATCTTCTCTAAGCTGCCTCTGCAAACATTTGAGATGATACAGCTCTTCAGATCTGCAACCAGAACTACAATTTTACCAGAACACAAGATTTTCATTAAATTTGCATGGACTGTGGGCAGGACATCCTTTGAAAGAATCCCTGCAGTCAGCTGTGTTTTTCTCACATTATATATTTTAGCATTTTCTAATAGGTGTTTATATCTCATTTCAGTTTTCAGCAAGTATTTCAGAAAACTCACTCAATTCAGAACTGCTACGAATACAAGCTCTGGATGCTGATGAAGAGTTTACAGACAATTGGTTAGCAGAGTTTTTCTTTATATCTGGTAATGAAGATAACTGGTTTGAAATTGTTACGGATCGAGCCACAAATCAAGGAATCCTTAGAGTAATTAAGGTATGGATAAATATTGTGATTCAGCTGTTGAAATAATTATCTTAAAATAGTTTTAATTAATTGTTAACAAAAATAAATGAGCAGTAAAAACATTGTCACTCAACCATTTAAAATAGAAAATATTTAAATAAAATTAAAGGAACTTTTCTTTATTATCTAGTCCTCTGTGGTTTATCTTTTAGGAACTGAATTATGAACATCTCCAAACTCACTCACTGATGATTGGTGTCAGGAATGTAGCTGCCTTCCACCATTCTGTTGCACAGGACTACCGAGTGTCTGGAACACCTCTCACAATAGAAGTAAAAAATGTAGTTGAGCCACCAAGGTTTCAACCACCTACAGTTGTGTTTTTTATATCAGAAAGCACAAGAGCAAATTATGTTGTGGGAACATACACAGCCATGGATGAGGACACTGGAGCTATTGCATCAAATGTTGTGTAAGCTCTGCTCTGGTTAACTCCCTGGATGGAATAATTCTTTTAAATGAGATTTCAATGGGATGAGAAATAGGTATATTAAAGGGTGCTTTAAAAAATAGCTTACAAAATGTTAATAGACTAGCAACAGAATAATAGCAATAGAATAGTATATTCTTCAGCCCATTTTTATGCTATGATTGCTTTTGTTTCCTGACTTACTTTCCTTAGCCTTGTGCACAAGACAAAGCAAATATAATGTTTCTAACAGGCTGTAATTTAAATAAATCAGAACAGACTTTTTCCCAACTCAGCCTAAGAATACCTAAGAATATTTTTTTCTTGAAATGTTTCCTACATACAGGGAACTTGTTAACATCTCTAAAAAAACAAGCAGAAAACCCTGAGGCAATATTATACAATCAGAATAGAAGAGGTGACTAAGAACTCATTCTATGGTTTAATTAATAATATATATATATATATAAATAAATAAATAAAAATGTTGACATTTATTTCTGATGAAA
>Ga0181612_101710_pt1 | contig 16640 bp, 6 predicted proteins | sample HoacroProtozoa21_FD_119630 | JGI IMG/M metagenome (GOLD analysis project Ga0181612, IMG submission 119630) | Hoatzin crop microbial communities from Cojedes, Venezuel. Combined Assembly of Gp0051906, Gp0051904, Gp0051908
AAACCATTTTACTACCCTAGTAGAGTAAGTGGAATAACTCTTTCCTCTGTATCCTGGCTTTTGTGGACAGCAACACAACAACATTCTTCTCTGGTTTGGCCGTTGTCTAAGTGAAGTCTCCATCTCTGGAGGGATTTTATGCCTCACTCAGAGCCAACTTGTGTCACTATGTCACTTTTCATTTGCCAGTATAATAAAAATAACTAATAGTCCAACGCATCTAACACTGAAGTCAGAGGAAGAGCAAGGAAGAAAGTTAGATAAAAGATATGAGATATTCCATCTTCAGAGTGGTGTTTTATTAGCCTTTGTTCTCTGGGTGCATCTAAATCCTCATGCATGAGGCCTATGATTACACCCAGTGGGGAAATTCAAATTTATGTTGGCATAGAGAAAGAAGACCAAGTTATAATTTGTATCATGTGGCATAACTATATTAAATAAATGCTCACTGTAAAGGACATCAGGATGTGATCACTTGGTAAAAAGAGTTTATATTGCTATTTTTTAAAAACAAGGAGAGATCCATTATGACCAGAGAACAAAGACAAAAATCTGAGCAGCTGGTACATACATGAGTTATTCAGAAAAAGGTTCCTAAAACAGGTGGGATGAATTATCTTCTGGAAGTTTATTTTAGGAATGTTTTTCAAACCCAAACATATCACGGGACAGTGATGTGACAGTGAAGTGAGAACTCAGGCCACCCACACTCTTTCTTGGAAGACTGGTGCTTGGATTTTTGTGAATGTTAAAAATTGGACAGGAATCTGGGTGAATATGATTGAATGAGCACATAAAGTATGCAGCATTGCAAATTCACAGCTGCAGGCACTCAAGATGTAATTTGCGCTAGCATCCAATTAGTAGGCACCATCCAGCTAGAACATGAACAGCATAATTTCTCTGATAGTCAGCTGCCTGTCTGCAACCTGTTGTGCCCAATGAAGGCAGTCAGTGATGCTTTCTCATCAAAAAAGAAGGCAATCTGAACAGAGCACATAGAAGAAAATCTTCTTTAGCTCTCTCTGTGTTGGAGATCAGCACTAGCTGATTCGGGAAGAATAAGGTTTATCTCACCTGGCTGTCTGTAATTACACCTCCATGGCTTACTGTCAGTCTGCTTTGCCACTAAAGGTGTCATCTTGAACTCTTTATGGGACAGTCAGCTTCCAAAAGGAAATTCGTCCCACCAGTCTAAGGCACTTATATTGGGATGGTTTATCTTCTATCAGCCTAGAAAAGCAGCTTATCTTCAAGACTTACTTTTTACATAGATAGGATAAGGTGAGATGCGACTCTCCCCAAAGCAAGACAGAAACTCTTTGTTAAAGAAACACTTACTTGCAGGCCTCTAGCTGCAAAAGTGCCCCAGTTTAAGCATTGCCAAAAAATTACATAAACAAAATTTTTCAAGTGGTTCGTAACTCTGACAGTTGGATCCCAAGGACACTCCATCACAAGGTACTAGAGTTAACTTCTATGTAGTGTATTGCAAGACCACTATGAAGACATATTGTAGCAGAACCATCATTCTTTAGGTCTTCAACCACCTAAGACTTCCCCTAATCCTGAATTTATCCATTCTCCTGAAAACAAGAGTGTTTTTTACCAAAAAAAAAAAAAGTTTACATGAAGTTTTAAAATATGAATAGATAGATAGATAGATAGATAGATAGATAGATAGATAGATAGTTAGTTAGTTAGTTAGATAAATAATTTATGTGTGTGTACGTGTCTCAACATTCACAGGCAGCTTTGATAATGAAAGGCCATGTCCATGTGAAAATTTCTGAATGTCTCCAATGCAGGAAATAATGAAAACAGAATTCACAATGCTAAACAAAAAAAGGACTTTGTCCCCTAACTAGCATAGATAAATACTGTTTTTGAATCAGAGCTCACTGATGACATCTCATAATTTTAATAAACAGTCTTGCAACAGGAGCAAAAATTACAACACTTTCATGCCTTGCTGGTCTGATATCTTTGGTCTCCTACATAACACTCCCCTTCAGAGTGACCAGATGAGTTGTTCATGTACCCTAACTGGTACAACTACTGCTTAATTTGTCTTTTTACTGTAATTTTGATAGACCAGTAAATGTCTCCGGTGATGGGATAATGCAGAGAAGTAGTGTAGTCACCACTGTTAGCACTGTGCTATTATTCTTCATTACAAACATATTTAATTTGACATACAGCATGTCTTTATGGATTTTTTTTTAATAGGTTACTCAGATTGTTCTCTGAGACTTACTAACAGCTAGCTTCACAAGCTGCTTCCAACATCAAGTGGTTAATGAAGCGTCAGCCAGAAAGTGGACAAAGGCTTCATTTGTCTCGTGTGCTATAGGAAGATCAATTTCAGGAACGACAAGGGTATCTCTGGAAACCCTACATCACTCAAGCTTCTTTAAATTCACCTACAGGCAAGGAGAGAGTCACCTAATTCTTGACTGAGAAAACTTCTTGCTTTTTCTATTTTGTGACTAAACTTCTAAGGACCTGCACATCACACCTCAGGCTTTTCAGAGCTAATTTCAGATGGTCTAGATGCATCAGCTGGACCTCTTGCAGTGGTGAGATATCCAGCCAAGTGGCTTCTGGAGCCAAGAGACTGCCTCTGTGCAGCCTTTCATGGCACTGCAAGGAGGCATTCATTCCAGCTGATGCTCCCCAGGGGAACGTCACTCTTTGCTCTGGTGCACAACAGAGAAAGTCACTCCGCCACTTATTTTTGTATGGAGCAGAACATCTTGTCCTGCTCAGAGCATCTTGTTGCCCGTCCTAACTGTCATGGAGGTGTGGAAGATCAATCTTCTCTTTTTGGCTGGTAAGTCAGTATCTAGGACACTTTCCCAAGGTGTGGAAGACCTGGGTTCACATTCTTTATCCGCTGGAACTGGATCACGTGTGAAAGCTTAGATTTTCCTCTCCAGTGAGAGCTGAGGATTTCCAGGTATCTTCAAATCTCTCTTTTGAGATCACTGATTTTCATACATATATAAACAAATGGGTCAAAACCAGACAGAAAATTTACCCATGGCTCAGGAATTAAGAAACGCTTATGGAGATGTGAATTCATACCACACCAGGCAGACACCCTACTGAAAGCCAGGCTGGTACATGAACTACTTTGCAACTAGCTTAATAGGTGAGCAGCAGTATTTAACTTCACTTGAACGGGAGAAAGGAGTAGTTATGGTACTAAATCCTCAAATCAGACTGCAAAACCAAACGCAACTCATTGGGAATAAAGTAGGCAAAAATCCTGTGTCCACTGCATTTCCTCAGACATTGTAACGGTGTTCTGCTGGATTTAGACCTGGGCTAAAGCAGCTACCCCAAACCACCTGAACAAAAATAAATTCACCTTCCGAAGGACTATAAGAGTTTGGGGGAAAAAAAAGAAAGAAAAAGAACAGATCAATTTAGTTTGGCACCCTACAGAATAAAAGTCCTTGTAGTACCTTAATTCTGATGCAAGACTTGGGTAACATAATGAAGCCTGTGTCATTCTCGTTTTAGTATACTGCACTCTTTTAAATGTAGATGAGGATCTACATTTTCTGAAAGGTCATCTGTGACTCAACCACTATTTTTATGTTGTTCTGCAAATTGTTACAGTGAATCACTGTGTACTTTCGCTCACATTCATAGACATTTTATGTTTCTTCATCTCTTGTTCTCCAAAATAAAAGCAGTCTAGACTGAGAAATGCAGTGCGTAATTTGTTCATTTTATGTGAGAGAAAAGCAAAAATACCTTGATTCTGTCAAATGCATCTGGTTTCCTTAAGCCAAGTTACTTATGGAGTTCAAAGGTCAAGAAAAATTGATTAACGGAAATTTCTGCCACCCTTAATTTCATCTGCCTTTTGGTGAAAAACTTGAGTGAGTCAGACCTGGCTAAAAATGAGCTCACTAGTAAGCCTGTGGGCTGTTTCTGAGGTGAATGTGAAAAATCCTGAGCCCAACTGAGCTTCAGGAAGGAAGATTTTCCACAAAAATAAAGTATACCAACACATTACAATGTTTGAGTAACACATCATGAGTCAACATGCCATTTATGTACTCTGAGATTACCGTATTAAAACGATACTTTCTGACGATACAGTGCTGCTTCGTGGGCACCCTCAGTCGTATCTGTTGATTTCATGAAGAAAAAAAACACTTTTTATGAATTTTTTTCATTTCTTCAGCCCTTGGAACTCAACAGATATGTGTCAGATAAGATGTAAGAAGGAACGGCAGAATGGATAGAATAGAACTGATAGTTGAGTAGCCAGTTATGTTTCTTTTGATCTTTATATTGTTTGGTCCACTGCCCTTTCTAAATTGTGTTTATTGTTATAAATTGTGTTTATCATTTAAATTGTGTTTGTAATAGTACAGGACTTTTTTCCCTCTCAGGCTAGTGCAAATATAAAATCATTAATATCTGAGAGATTTAGTTATGCCCCAGTGTTTGGGCTTGTATATTTACCTAAGGAAAATATTTACTTTTCTTGAGTATTTACACCAATAAAACTGGAATCCACTGTGATCTCAGGCAGTGGCTTTAGACACTTAGAAACAGATGGCCAGCCAGAATGAAAGGATTGCAGCACTGCAATAATAGTTGTCATCCAAAACTCTGGAAAAAAACTTGTGACCTAAGCAAGGCTTTCATTTCCCTGAAAATAAAAAGTTTTATTATTGTTTTCATCAAGCAGAAAACTCTCAAAGCTTAGGGGTGTATAAGGAGGTTATCTAAATATGGTTTATGCCACTCAGAGCAGCCCGGTTATCGGCTTGTAGGTTTTGTCCTAGGCAAGCACTCATTAATTTTTACTAAATTCACCTTGTGTTTACGTAAACTGCATAGGAACTCAGGAAAATTAATTTAGGTGACTGCATGTTAATGCAGTTAATGCTTCAGTTAAGGAGGGTTAAAAATGCCTCTTCATTTCTTGCAGACACAATGGGAAGAAGGGAGTTAGTAAGATATATTCCAAAAGATGAAATTTTTAACATCATGAGAAGAATATTACAGGTCTGTTTTGAAGACCAGAAATGTTGGATCTGCTTAAGGTTTGAATGACTGAGCAAAGAAAGACTTACTCAGATTCTCAGAAGAGAAAATGCTTCTGGATGAAACCAATTCCAACCTTATATAAAGATTTGTGGTCCTGCTGTTTATATTTCTTGTCATTCTGGCAACCCTCTGAAGGATGAGACAAACAAGCCCCCCCCCAAGTTCCTTTACAGGTTGTGGCAAATGCTACATGTAGAGAAACATTTGCAATCAGAAGCTGTGTTTCTTACTAGAGGAACAGATTTGGACAGGTTTTAACACATAAAAACTGTTCTTCAGGTCTGTAACTGATTTCAGTAGCCAACCCTTAAACTTCTGCTATTACTTTTTGTGAATGATTACCATTAGCGTATGGTTGCTAGTGCTAGCTACAGAGAATACCAGGGTCATACTAATTGGGAAAGAGAGGAAACTGTGAAGATTTTCTTGCTGTCTTGTGTTAAAATCTTAATATTATTTATGCTGTGCATTACAATATGTAAGACAGAGACACCCTTGTGCTAAGCACTAAGGAAACAACTGACATTAGAATGTCCCTGCCAGACAGGACCATACAAGCTAATTAAACAAGACTGACAAGGTATAGGAGAAGAAACCGATGTGAAAACAAAGCCTTAGGTCACATAACAATAGAGCTATGTATAGCCTAAATACCCACCTTATTGTTGTAAACTGATGCTACAGCCCTTGCATCAAGCTGACTCTTCAAACGGGTGAATAAGAAACAATATAAATCATTAAAGGATTTTGTAATGTTTCCTGCAATTTTCACGAGGAACAAGATGAGCATTTGCAGTGTTAAAATGATCTGTTGTAGAACATAAAGCACTGTAATGACAGAGAGACACTTTCAACACTGGGCAAAAACTGAAATCACAAAATTAAAGGAAAAAAATGAGTGAATATTTATTTCTGGAGGAGCAGGGCTTGATCAGAAGTAATTAAGTTCAATTCTTCAGGTATTGTCACTAAAGTGTTAGCAACAAGAGGAAGAAAACATGTTTTAAATGATGGTGTAATTCATAATATTTGGTGAAGGTTGTTCTCTTTTAACCCAAGCCATTCAGTTAAGAGAGGCTTACAATAAAATGAAACAGATTCATCCGTCATTAATCAGGCCAATCCAAAAGAGAGTGCCATCATTTAGAGCATGCTGTAGAGCAATAGAGCACAACGACACATCGGAAGTGACAAATATTATTAATCATTTGAAATGGAACATAAGGTGGTGACAGCTGCATCTGTGATCGCTGCACTTAAAATCCAGCATTCCCCTTCCAAATGTAAAACAAATTGTTTGTCTTTGACAAAGAAATTGCATCAGATTTCAATAAAAGCCTTTTGGTTGTGTAGGTGATTGTGTAATAACTGGAGATACACTTTCAGAGGCACGCGGCAGATTGTTGGTGGGTGCAATGTGCATCTACAGAATGAATTGGGCAGGGAAAACTGAGGTGTGAAACCAGTCAGAACAAATGCGACCTACAAAAGTAGGGCTGCCGCTTGGACTGAAAATCCTATTAGCCCCAACCTTCAAACAGGCACTCCCTTGCACGTTCAACTTCGGGACCCATGACTGTCTCTGGATGCCCTGTCTCTGGACTCTGATGTTCTGCCTCAGGATCATAGAACTCCTGCTTCAGTCTGACCAGGAGGTTAGCCTGAAATTTCTTGGGTGTGAAAAGTAGAGATGTCTCTTCTGTTCAGAAATGAAGCACCTGCTGGGCTGAGGGTGAGATCTACAGCTACGAAAACTGCAAAGAAAGTGAAGAAAGAAAAAATGTCTGAAGTTCCTCAAAGAACAGGAGTGAGGAGGCACACCATATTTTGGGGTGACAGGTTTCAGCCTCAGAAAAAAGAACTCTCATGCTTTCCATAAAATGTGTACATAAATTGTGGAACCTCCTCCACTGAAGGGTAGGAATGGGTTCGAAATGGATAAATGTATATAGGAGGTCAACCAGAGGGATTAAATATAACAGCCCAATCTCCATCCAAGAAAACCAGTATATCACTAGCTGTGGGAACTGAAAGATCATGTAAAGAGTGATCATTTTATTCTTTCCTTCTACATCCACAGCTGACCATTTCAAGAGCAGGATACAGGGCTGGATAGCTCGGTATAACTATGTTCTGATCTTACTTCACTCCCTGAGAAGCAGAGTTGTCTGTTCCTGACAGACAATCTTAAGGTAACAAACATGGTTAGTCACCACTCATGTTCGTGATTTTTGGCAGGGAGCGTTCACCTGAGTCTCAGAAACTCTTCAAATCATGCTGAAAAAAATGGGATGAGGAACGTCTACACTGAACTCAGATGATGCAGTTTATGGCTGTCTTCTCTTGGAAAGAAAATGTTCAGAGATTAGGAGCTATGGTAGCATAGAGTATTAATAGCAATAATATTGGGCAGGAGTTGGAGTGCTTCCAGTTTATACAAGTATAAAAAATTCAGAACATTAGGTCTCCGGTCACTGACTTGAACCAAAAGTAATGACAACTGCAGTGAGGGTAGGAAATGATCGCTGGGAGTTAATAAAACAAGATACAGTATTATCTTTTTATTCTGTTATCTACTCAGTTTTGTCGAAAATAAAACTCTGAAGGGACTTGCAATTCAGTCTGAAAACGCCGGTTAGCAAAGGGCTTTCTAATCCAGTAGGGAAAACCTTCATAGGAATGAGTGGTAGAAGGTTCCACACAAAAATTCCTCTAGGTAATAAGGTACAAACTTCAAAAAATGAGGGTGCTTAACCACTGAAGCAAATTTCCAGGGGAAAGGACAAACTGTCCCTCAGCTGAAGGATGGAAGCATTTTTAGAAGATATTCTTCTGTACACAACAGAAGAGTAAATGGATGAATTTTATGGCCTGAGTGTGCAAGATGCAGGAGGTCAGACTAGAAGATATAATGGTTTCTTTCTGGCCCTAAAAATCTATGAATCTATCAAAAATGTATTAGAAGCTGGAGGTGGCACCAGTATAATCCTGAACCCCTGCTGCGAGCAAGACCTAAATGCAGAATTCAAGTCTCCAAGCTTGTACATAAATGTAAAACACCATTTACTGTAAGCACAGCAGTGAAACTGATACTGAAGCAGCATCTTCTGAGAGCATTGGCACTGCTTCTTGCTGTAGAAGTTTTCAGCTCTGATCTTGGCTGAGACCTTCATTATGAATGATCATAATAATGGGACTGAATTATAGTGTTCTGCAGAGAGATGAATCAACCCCTACAGATATTTCCAAAAGACTATCTCATGGCTGATGGAAGCACGATCCACGGCACACAGCTGCTGACTGTCAGCTCTCCACAGGCTGTCACAGCTGCAAAGCAGCCAGTCCCAGGTGCAATATGGAAAGAGTACTTCTGAAGCAACATCAATGCTGATCCAGCAGCAGCACTGCATCGCTCTGCCTGGCCCCCTCTGCACCCCTCCTCTGCCTCTACTCAGAGCAGACTTTGAGGCTTGAAGTGAAATGCCCAGACATTGTGACAGAAATAATTCTTGCCTTGTCGTTTCCAGAATAGTTACACTTCCTCTGTGAAACATGGTCTTCTGCCCAAGCACCCTATCCTTGGGATCACCAGGGGAGAAGAGAGGGTGCTTTTAAGATAAACTTTTCTCCCTTCTTCTTCCTCTCTTCCTCCTTCTTCCAAAAGTTGCCTGAGCTGGGCAAGTTCATGGTGCAAGTGGAGGTTGTGATCCTTGAATGGAGATGAAAGAAAAAGCGATTCCCCTGAGCTAGGGAGGTCCTGTTTCCCACAGAGGACAGGACGAATAGAGATCCCTGAGCCCCACACTTACCATGACAGAAATGTTTGAGGGACTAGAAGAGGAAGAGCAGTATTCCTAAAGGTGCAGACCCCGACCCGGGCTTGCACTGAAGACAGCAAAGAAACAGTGGTAGATACTTCATAGAGATCCCTCTTTGATGTGATACTTATATGCAGCCTAAATGATATTTGTTGTATCTTTCACATGTCTAACCCTTCACCAGTCTGCCACTGAAGAGACCCTGAGCATCCCAACGCAAAGACCTTCTCTGTGGGTACTTGAAATCACTTGAAATCATGCACTGGGGAGCTATGGGGAGAGGTAAATTAAACAAGTATCTCGTAATGATAATAGTGATTTGAAGCAGACATTTACAAATGAGCTTACACAACTGAAAGCCACTTTTTGACATTTTTAAAATTTAAAACACCTTTTAACATTAGCACAAATAAAAAAGATCAGACCAAATTCCCAACTTTCTTTCTCTTTGAAAAACAGGGAGAACAAATTCCTTGTCTATGTCTTTAGTACTGAAAGAATTAAATTTAGATCTTTTTAAGATCTATTATCTGACCCTTTATTCTTACATGTAAATGTCAAGAAATACCAGCTCACAAACTGAAAAAATAATTTTGTCTCTCTCATTCTACATCTTTTACCAATAAAGAACAAAGCTTTTTTTTTTATCTCTTTAATTACACTCACAGACATCTGCTTAATATTGTGGATAAATATGAGATGAGCACTACTGGATGACAGGCAATAATACTTCTTTACAAATGATGATGAATAAAAAGAAAGATGAATGTGTACAGATAGCGTATCAATGTAATGGACTGCTTTCTAACAGACATTTTTTATTTGTGTTCTTTGCTGTACTGCACATAAAATTAAATCTCCAGTTCTGTTCCACAGATGCTTTTGCATGAGAATAAATTCATTCTTTTCACTGAGGAAGAGCCTGGTTCAATTTAAGGACACGTTGTCTCCTTGAGCCTGAGTATTTTTAAACTATGAGCTCTTTAGAGTTTTTAGAAAGATGATCCAGTATGCTTACAGTGCTTTGCATAGTTCTAACAATGATTGAAATATTGCACTTCTGATTGCAAATGCCATCCTCTCTCAGCAAAACAGAACAACCAGCTTCACAAGAAGAGACCTGCTGGGTCAACGAGACCTTGAACAGCACATCTTATAATAAAATCCTCTTTACGCGCATATCAGATTCCAAGTTAGACATAATTAGATTTTTCTTTACATCTCTGCTGACTAAATTTTCTCACTCTTTCAGGAACCTTCCACTAATCCCTGCTAAACTTTTACCTTTACAGTCTAGACACCAAGAAAACATACACATAACTCCTTAACATGTATGTAAGTCAAAGTCACGATAAAAGGTTCCTAAAATACCCATTGTCTTGAAGAAAGAAAAGAAGACAAATCTCAGCTCTCATCTAAAACCCTGATTCTGAGCAAAAGAAGAGGTATTGAAACCCAGCCCTGCTCCAATTACTGGAGCCCCAGATTTATCTGATTTCATTTTAAGGGCAATTAAGTGAGATGCAACAATTAGGAGCAGCTGTCCTAAGTTCTTTCTATAGTCACCAGCTTAAAAACAGACAAGGTTGCAGAGGGTGAGTTAGATTTTAAGGCAGAGATGCAGCACTGTAGAAGTGCTCCTTTTTTATATTCATTACACAGGAAACTCCGAGCTCCTATTCTCCTGATTAAAGGGGTAGATTTCTAAATATTGATGGATGAGACATTAGTCCTCAGTATTCCTGAGAATTCTCGCTTTTTTGTCTTCTATGTGAGCAGATTATCTGAGATTTTGCTCCTAAAATAGACCACATACCTGAATATACCATGATACCAGCTTGGGGTGGGTTCATCTTACCTGACCTGGGATGCAGGCACTCCTCGCCCTCAGAGAACATACCTGGTGGATCAAATTAACAGCATATCCTTATATCTTTTCTACTTGGCTCCTGTCAATTACTCCTTATCTACTTCTTATTTTATGGTTTTCTAGGCTGTGGGTCCATTCCTTAGCTCATATAAGTCGCTTCTGCTCCGTGATGTGCAAGGAGACTAGTTTATACTGGGTGACTGCCTAATGTGGACAGATGAATTGCATTCTGTCAGTCAGAGATCTTTACTATTTCCTAGCTGAACTTTATGTTGTAAGAAAGAAGGGAGCACTTAAAGATTACTGCTTGAGAAAAAGTAAAAGGATCTGGCCCCACATTGCAGCATGCACTATCACCTGGGGCATGCAGGACTCATTGAGGTTAATTGAAAAGGTGGAAGGAAGCCATCTAGCACTCCTCTAGAGCAGTGGGAATGATTATTTCAGACAGCAGTCTGGTGTTATTTCACTTCTGTGGAGAGGTACTGAGGGTCAGCCTCTCTGGCTAAGGCTCACCGGGGACTACAGCAAGTACAGACCCGTGCAAATAAGAGGTGCCTCTGCATGCACAACAACCCGAGGAGCTCTGCAGAAGGAGCTCGAGTCGTCTCCCCTCTGTGACAGCTCTGGAGACCTTTCCTTCACTTTGTTTGGAAGCGCCAGGTGCCCCAGCCGAGCTCACAGGGCTCCACAGAGCAGCCAGCAGCGGAAGCTCGGACTCATGCAATGCAAATGTCCCCCCTGCATTCTGGCTGATGGGAATGCCCTTTGCTGAACTCTCCTGCTTGACATCAACTTGCAGAAACCTCTAATTTAGTGCTATTGTCAGAGCTTTTGATGTAATTTTTAATTTTGATAAATGTATTTTCCTCTTATTTGAAAACACTTATAATTTAATTAAGAAGACCCTCTACCAGTGCCCTAAGCCCCCAAGCACAGTTGTATTGCTACAGTACGTTATTCATTTACCAGAGCAATTTTACTCTAATTTCACTTTTCCCTTGACCTCTCTTATCAACAGTCTCAGAACATCACTGTTATGGTATTGGTTTCCCTCCACTCTGTGCAATAAAGGTAAGGCCGTGGCTGTGTGTTAAGCACAGTGTTCTCAAACGAAGGTGTTTTTCCAAAAATAAGTAGCCTCAAGGATAATTTAAGCAATAGTTTTGACATACTGCAGAATTTTTTTATTTTGTTGGTTTGGGTTTAGTTTATTTGCGTTTTGGAGAAAAAATGGAAAAAACAGTCTTAACAGATTTCGAGTCTGGAAGCTTTTGCACACTTTTGAAACTGCCTTACTGGCTGTGTACTTCTAAACGTGAAGTGGGAAATCTTCAGAACCAAGTTTTAAGCCTGCCTTTTGTGTTTAGTTAGGCATAATAAGAAAAAAACAAAAAGTGCAGAAAGACCTCATACTGAGAAGAAGGATTTTAAATTACTATGTTATCTCTGTCTCTCTCTCATACATTTCATCATCTGAGGAACCAAGCATAAATAATAACAGCAATGTTGGCATTTTTCTGTTTCAAGGCATTTCTCAAATATTAATCTACAGAGTATAGGAAAAAACACAAGTATTATTAAAGACAAAGAGATAAATTACTGTTAAACATAGGTATAGAAAAGTTAAGACTTTTTACAGGGACATTGGAACAGAAGTCTAAAGGGACCTCCTGTATCATTCAACTCAATCTCTAGCTTCTCATTAAAATTTTTCTACATAAACTGTTCCAGGTCTGTCTTAAAAATAAATAGGTTACTGGCCTCCAGGTCTCTGAACAGAAGTTTGTTCCAGTATCCCCCTGCTATAGTCAGGCAACTTTAATGCTCTGATCTTTTCTGGCCCTATGATCCAGAAGACAGGGAAGGAGCATGATCATGTAGTGATGATCTTGCAACTGAGACTCAGCAATCTAACTTGCTTTGTGCCTCGCCTGCTGCAGGCTCTTGAGCAGCACTCTTTGCCCTTATCCCAGTCTTTGCTCATCTCTTTAATTAGATGGCACATTCTCAGAATGATACTGCATTGTTTCTTCCTCATTAGCATCAAGTGTGTTTCAGTGAGGCGTTGGCGTTGGGCAGTGTATATATGTGGTAAAGTGACACCATCTCACCTCCAGACAAACACTTGGAGAAGGTACTTCTGAAGTTTCTGTAGGTCTAAAGCTACCTTCAACCTACCCTAAACTTGTTGTTCACACACATACATGGCAATAAGAAATTAAATGAATGAGGGAAGGGGAAACATGTGCTCAAAGAATGCTTAAGTGTTGCTGAGAAATGTATAAATACTTAACCGTTTCAATATTTGGAGTATGTTATTTTATTAACATTGGGTATTTGGATCATCTGGTTAGTTGTTTCTCTATTATAAAAGGGAGAAAAACAGTAAAGTACAAAATATATCTGTTTTCTGTTGGATCATCTGAGTTAACTAAATGCATTTTCATACCAATAGGCTGAAAAATACGCTGAAAATTTAGATAGCCTAAAGAGCATCCAAACACCTCTCACAGTATTTAACAAAAAGTTAGACTTCATCAAGGGAAAGCTTTGGCTCTGGCCTTCAAGATGCTAAAAAAATAATCTGTCACATATTAAAGTAACTTTAGTTTGAATAAATTGACAGGGGATTAACATAAACAACCAAATCCAGACTTAGTCAGCTATCCTGCTCTCAAATCTTCACCTTCTCAGTCCATTAGGTCTCTGCTCCATTAGGTCAGGTTAGACGGTGTTTTAGGTGAGTTTAACAAAGCACTTGAATAAGAAAGTGTACTAGGAAGTCCTTCTTCAAATGTTATTTTCTTCTGATGACACTTGAATCAGAATTCTTCTCGACAGAATGTATTTAATCTGATAATACTGAAACGGACCAACGGAGAGAGAACTGAAGATGTTTTAACTTCTGTAAATGTAATAAAACTCAGTCCTCTAAAGCCTTTCATACTAGTAATGAGTTTGCAGTTTTCCATTCCTAGGAGATTATACTCCTAAATTCATCTAGAATTTGTAGACTTCATCAGAAAGGAAAACAACAACAGTTTTTGTTAACTTCTTGGTCTCTCTTGTTTCCAGGCATTGATCTTCTATGTTTATTATAGGCTAAATTCTGTTCACAGTTGTAAAACCAGAAAAAGTCCAGTAAATTAATTCAAAGCTCAGCTCATACTACTTGCTGCAACTCTTGAGAAACCAAAGGAGCTTATCTGAGCGCCAGCTGAGCAAGTTACCCTAAACTCATTACGCCTGTAATTTTCATCATGAATGTGATTGGACTTGAACCAAAGAAGTACGGCAAGAGGAACAAGCAGGGCAAAACCATGCAGAATTTCAGAATGCTTCTTAGATGCTGGCTGCATTATTTTGTCAATAAGCTAATCAAAAGTTCTCTGGAAAGCCTAGAAGAATCTAGTACATAGCTCCAATTTTCAGCAAAGCTTCACAGCTGAGACTGAAGCAGTTTCACAGACCATAGTCTGGGAGTCATTAATGTTGGGAAATGGTCATACTCATACCTCCTCCCAGACGGAGTCCAGGAAGCATAACTGTGTTTCTGGCTTTATGCATTCTCACACATAATGCGTTTTTATCATAAAAACAAATGTAGCGTCCAAAAAAATAGTGTTTTATTCATAGCCTGTTGGGAACCAATTTACTGCACTATAAACTTGAAAATGAAGATATAAAGTGGCACTAGAAAGCCACAATTATGCAAGCCAGCCACTGCAACCTATGACCATAAGTACATTGGGCATGCTGGGACTGGCGTGCGCTGCACGACTCCATGCTTGCAGAGTAAGAATGGCTGGTACAGGACAGAAAAGGCTGCAAGACCCGCTCTGAGGACTTCCACAAAGCTCTGTGTCTGCAGGGAAAGGTTATTTCAAGCAGACTAATGGGACTGTGAACCTGGAAAATAACATGCAAAAAATTAGTTTTGAAAGCGTAATGTACAATAGGGGTAGAAAATCCTAAACATCTTAAATGGATTCTTAGCTCAGGACCCAGGAATTCTGGACCACTGGCTGCACTATCATGTAGCCTGGGAGCTCTGAAAAAAACTCTTTTCTTTGCTTTGTTTGAGTCTGACTCCCAAAGTGATAATTCCTGTTCTTAGGAATTTGTATGAGTTGAAACAGGAAAGAACTCCAGTAAGAGGCGAAATATGTATACGTCTGAGATACTTTTTCAATGGCAAATTGTTTCTTTTATCTTGCTACATCTAAAAAGCACTTAATAAGCCTGGAAGAAAAGAAACAGCAGCCATTATGCCATTAGAACATCTGAAAAGTGACAGGCTATGTGCATCTAATCTGGTAGTACAGCAGAGAAAGGCTAGACTTGGGTTAGGTTATTTACAGTGACACAGACATACGCACTCGCCTAATTTTTGTTAAGCATATATTTTAATTGTACAGATAATATACATATATCAGATTTACATTATAAAGACAAATGGAAAGTCACCTGTAATGCACAGGAATATCTGCAATATGCAGGGTGGTACATATTTAATACTGTGTTAAGCACATGAAAACTCCCTCATTCTAGGGACATCACTGTGGTTTAATTACTGTAAGAATGAGTTAATGAATGACTTCTTTGTCAAAGTGATAGGTGTATTTCCTTACTGTAAATTTTCATTCCTGACTTTCCCTTGGGTGCACTGCAAAAAGAAAGTACTGTCAATAAACCAACCACAATGAGAGTTAAAAGTAAGGAAGAAAGAACGAAAAATAGCTGGTTGCAAACAGCAGAAGCCAAAGCCCCAGAAAATGGATTTCTGTATGGATGAAGATAGTCTTTCAGTGTCGGTCTCTGGTGGAGATTGTATTAGCGTATGATAAAGTATTATCAGAATTAGCAGTAATTAGCAAAAAGCACAAGGAGCTTGCAATGTATTAATAGAGGAGTTACATGATCATAATTAAAAAGTGTGAAGGCATGAATAGTCACAAAGCCATGAAGTCAATGAGGTGATTCATTTCAGCAATGAAAGCAGGATTTGGCAGGAAGTGGCCTCAGATAAGCCCTGTGGCCTTGTTGACGGCGCATAGAGGAAGAGAACGGGGATTTGTGCTGTTTTCCTACCTTTGTGTCTGGCTTCAGAGAAATCGTTTGCTCCATCCCTGCCTTGCATCCCCAACTCTGACAGTCTCTTATAGTAATTAACTCCTCAAGACTGCTCCTCACTTTGGCCTGACTCTCACAGTTCAACAGGAGGTATGTAGCTGAAGTGTCCAAATCAGGAACCAATTTTCCAAAGGCTATCTAGAGTCACTAGAAAGAGGAGTCACAAAAATTCGTACCTGCCTGAGGCGATTTTGGTCATATCTCTGTCACCTCTTTTCCAGGAACTATAGGGCACACCAGTGTAATCAGGCCCCTAAAGTGGATCATTTCTGCAGCCAAGGGGAGATGTAGTTGTTCCAGGATGCTGTGTCGATGCTGAGTCTACCAAGACATGGCAAGTTTCCAATGTGAGCTAGTAATTTTCCAAAGTTTTATAATGCACACAAATCCAGATATTGTTCCCCACCCTTTCCAGGATAAACACACATAAATATTCCGCTCCTACTCTAGATTTAATAGCCATTATTACTAGCAATTAAGGGTTTGTTTTTTTTACTTTCCTCATTTTTTTTTAATGCAGATAAAACAATTATTTCTTACTTAATACATTTGTGGAAAAGGCTTAGATGTTTTTGCTAAGTTCAAAAAAAAGCAGCTTCACAAAATCACAGAATCACAGAATGGCAGGGGTTGGAAGGGACCTCTGTGGGTCTCCTAGTCAACCTTCCTGCTGAAGAAGGGTCACGTATAGCAGGCTGCATAGGATCTTGTCCAGGCGATTCATGAATATCTCCAGA
>Ga0181612_157937_pt1 | contig 16639 bp, 7 predicted proteins | sample HoacroProtozoa21_FD_119630 | JGI IMG/M metagenome (GOLD analysis project Ga0181612, IMG submission 119630) | Hoatzin crop microbial communities from Cojedes, Venezuel. Combined Assembly of Gp0051906, Gp0051904, Gp0051908
ATTGATAAATATATTGAACAGCACCGGTCCCAGTACGGGCTGATATCACATATCAGGCCGTAAAGGGGTTCCTAGCTGAAGCATGGAGGGTCTGATGTATTGGTGATCTGTGTGTGTGTGTGTGTGTGTGTGTATATATATATATAAAAAATGTAACATAAACATGTTTGTACTGATTGGGTATATTACAAAGCACCATTATGTCAGGCCATCAAAAGTACAGTGGAGTGTAACGTGCCCTTTGAAGCTTGTCTGTCTTTCTTCTACAGCACGAGTCTTGCTCTGTATCAGATAAGCAAGTAGACATTTCCTAAAACAAAGTGAAGATGCTCTTGACTCCTACTTACAAAAGATTCCAACAAAAGTTATTCACAGTATAAAATATTCATGAAAAGGGATTTAAAATTTCATCCACTTCATATTATTTTACCAGTAAATTAAAGATAGTGACCTCTAACAAAATTATAAAGATGGTTAGATTAGCAGGGAAAGAATTTCTGCATGCTGAAGCTGCAAAATAGTTCTCTCTGGCCCCATTAAAAGGTTCAAGAGTTGTAACAGGGATGTCTAGATTTCTATTAAAATGGCATATACAGTATGATTACAATACATTATATCTCTGTATATTTATTCATTTCCCCCTAGTCTTTTGAACTTCATGATCCTTTGGTCAATTATTTTCAGAGAAGGAAATTGAAACTTCTCACATGGCAACTTTGACAAATGTGCAGCATATATATTGTATAGCATTCTCATGGGAGAATTTCAGAAATATAATTAGTTCCGTCAACATGCCATGAGTTCATCATCTTGGGCCTTCCTGAACCCTTTGTCATGGCAAATATGGAAAGGATTCTTTCATCTTTGTCCCTACTTAGAAACATTGTCTAAGATCACTCTTATTACTCTTCCTAATTACCTTTCCTATCACCTACCTTTCCTGTCTGAATATGAGTTTAATAAAACGGTGTAACTTCCCCATGCAAAAATAGGTGAGGAAATGTATATATGTGTGTTAAGTGTGTACACACACACACACACACACATATATACATAATTTAGAGGAAGAACTACTATCTTAGCAGGCAATATATTTCTTCCGTTTAGCAGCAGGCCATAGATGATGATAAAATCATTAATTCTGTCAATATAAATGCTAAATAGAAATGGGAAATTGGATCTCTGCCTTGTGTCACATTTTCTCCAATAGGAAATTACAGCAGAGAAATTGAATCTGATGAAAATTCAGGGTTTATAGCCCCTCCTCAAAGGTACAACATGTGATATACAACATTACACCTCTTAATTAAACAGTGCTATTGTTTAGCCTAGAATAAATGCATTCTTCACCTGGCCAAAAAGCAAGCTACAAGTTCCCATAGGGATCATGAAATAAAGAGGCCATAAAATTAACCAAAATAAAACTGACAAGCCTGCACTAATTGTGTCTGGTATTATAGCACTGCAAAGGTGGCTATAGGTTGACAGATAATAGAAATGAACTCATTAATAAAGCACTGAACGTTTTAATGTTTGTAAAGAGAGCATTTTTTATGTTTAGTCTAGGTATTGTAAACACTGTACAATTTTCTAAATTACCATCTTAGGTATGTTTGTAAATTGAATTTATAAAAGCACCATTTCTGGTAGAAAATAGCTACATCATAGCTGGGGGAGCTGGTTTTAGACAGATGTAAGCTCTTTGACTTTCATGCTGGATGATTGCAGGGGCTTGCAAAAAGTGTGGTGAAGAGAAAGAAAGGGAAAGAGTGCACATGAAATAAATAAATCTGGTATTATGGTGTGAGCTCAGTCACAACAAGAAGAATATTCAAAATCTTCCTTGTATATCTGTGATTATAAAGTACTGCTTCTCCAAACACACAGAATACTTCCTGTTAGTCATGGATGTGATTCACCTTTGACCAAAGATTGTACAAGTGAAATGTCTTTTTCAATTTCTCCGTCTGTGTTTTCTTTAATTAGTTTAATGGATTTATTTTCCTAGTAGGAAGCAAAATATTAAACCCTCACCTTGTAGAAGGCCAGACTATTAATATGGATTTCTGAATATAATAAATTGCTTTTTTTAAATGTAGAAAAAATATTTCTGACAAAAGGTTTGTTCATGCTCTATTTGAACATTATTTTCCTAAAATCTCAGTCAAGACCTGCAAGAAAGAGAAGTGCTGCTCTATGACATAAGATAGTTGACCCATGAGCGACTTTGTTTTCTGTAGACCTAATCACGATGTTTTACAATTAACAACTCAGTAACAAGAATTATTCTTTTCACTCTTATCAGCAGAGTGAGTAAATACAAGCAAAACGCAGTGTGGGGGGGAGAGGCAGAACTTCGCAGCACCTCGTTGTTGGGTTACAGAAAGAAAAGCCAGGGTCTTTCCATAGTTGCAAAGAAAAAAATGTCAGTCTTGACTAGCAGCTTCTGCAGAGACCCTCCACCATCAGGCAGCAAGCTCCCCTTGCTGTTTTCCTAAGAAGGCCTCAGTGTTTTTGCATCTGATGGTCCAGTCCTGCAGGTCCTGTGGCCTGGCCATGCACACGTGGGGCTCTTTGGTACTGCTTGGCCTCCTTTTCTGCACTGTTGAAATCCTACAACCCTCTTCCCAGGGTGAGCTGCTTCAGCCACTGCCTGCTCCAAGGAGCTGAAGGGCCCCCAGCAAGCACAGAGCTGGTTTCACCCTCCTGGCCCGCACGGGCAGGAAGCCTGCCTGGCACAGGGAATGAAATGCCCCTGGGACCAGGGGATGCTTGTGACCTGCTCACGGCACCCAGGGCAGGAATCATCATTGCCAGTGGAGCCAGAGTCATACTTCTTCAGCTTACACAGTGGCAGAAACAAGGCAGGTACCAGGGATTTAATACTCCCCTTCTACTCCATTCAAGCACTGGTGAGAGTCCAAATTGAAGACCCCAGACAATCTCGGTAAAATACCAACCTCAGTATTTTACTTAACTTCAGACAGATAAGTGTGCTGTTACTTCACGTCCAAGTTGCCTTCCAAGTTTTCATATGAAGAGACAGCCAAACTAGTACTCAAAAATTGCCTTTACAAGCAAAAAGTCTGGATTAAAAATCATCCTAAAAGCAGTTGCTTCTTGCAACTCCTAAGTAACACTAAAAGGTATTGTTGAACTCCCGGATGCACAGAGGCATTTTAAATGATGCATGTTTCTTTTACTAGCTAACCTTTACTGATCTTTCAAGTCATGTTATCTTTAGGAATCAATAAACTACCAGCAAAAGAAACTAAAAAAACATGGAAATTGCTCAAAGACCTTTCTGTGACTACGAGTGCAAATGATGGAAAACTCTCAACTCAAATTACTGTTTGAAATATCATTATTCATAAGGGCAAACAACCCTTTTGCTGTGCCCATTAACCTAAATATGGACAACATTAAAAAGCATCACAGCTGAACTACGAGACCCGTCGAAGATGAAGTGGTTGTTATAGCTGTGTTCATATTCAGTATTCTCGAGTGCACTGCAGCTATGTGGCTGGAATACAGAGCAAGCCCGATCACTATCAGAAAAACAGATTTGGTAACCAACCTAGTGTCAAAGATGTATTTTACCGTGCTTTCAAAACTGAGGGATTGTTCCAAATCCCAGTGTGCTGCACGGAATGTAAATGTGATACTGTTTCGTTTGACTAAGCTTTTGAATTGATAATGCTTTTTACCATGTGTAGCATAATAAAACTTGTATAGAACGGCAAAATATTATGCGCATGGTAAATTTAGATGTGAAGTTAGAGACTTTGGGGAGAAAAGAAAAAGCAATGAGAGAGAGTAATTAAACACAAAGTAGTGTTTTCAAAGGCAGTGGCAAGTTTTGCCTTTCACTATACCTTTAATTCAAGCTTGGTGGTTGTGAAGGACATGTAAAATCAAAACTAGTGTGAAGAAGGACGGTTACTAAAGGATTTAGTCAGCCGTGGGAAAACTTGTAAAATTTCCAGTTTTATCTTTCTTTCGGAGTTTCTTGGTCAATGTGAGGATTGTTCCAGCAGGCCGTCCACAACTGTTTTCTCGAGGCTCTTCATGAACACTGTAGGCACAGCCCTTCCTGACAGCCTGGCATTATCAATCCACAGCTTGAATTGCTTCTAGGTCTTCATTTTTATTTGTATCCGTAAGTTCTATCGTGACCCTTAAAAATCATTGTTTTCATTCATATAAGCATTTTTTCCAGGCAGTTCTCTGAGATAACTGTAGAAATATTTCCCAACCAGCTCCACTATGACTGTCATCTGCTAAAAAAAGTCTGAAAATTATGTACATCAGGAAAAAAGCTTGGTGATACTACACTTCACCATATATCATACTGATTTTTATATTAGTTTAAATCTATTGACTTCAGTATTTCTATCTGTCTGTACACCGAACTTAGAAAATAACTTTCAATTCCGTAGCTATTGTTGAGCTTTGAGAGTCTCTAGTCTTCTTTCAGGGGGCTGGGACTGAACTCCAAGCATTCATGAATCCTTCGGGAAACCTTTGGTGTGCTTGGCCTAAGGGTGGTATTGGGACTGGAGAGAGGTTTGCATAGATTTTTTGTGCCTTTATGTGTACAAAAGATTATCAGTCTTTATTACTCACACTAGAATTCTTTGATGGAGTGCACTTTCTCTAACTCCCTGTACCACATCCCTTATCTTGCAAACCTAGGGATTTCTTGAAATCTTTCAGAAAAGATGTACAGCAAGACCACATGAGCAAAAAAATTGTGGCTTTGAGGGGTGCGGGAGAAGTAAACCTTTTGAACTTCTAATCAGAGTTAGCTGGGAATATTCAGATGTGGGTTTTTTTTGGTTTACCTGCTAAAATCTGAGATAAAAATGTTAATCTGTACTTTCTCTGGTGTGGTTTCACTGAGCTGAATATCCCCCAAAAAAGGGTCTCTGGGCTTCTGGATAAGCATTTCAGAGTTTTTGACTGTGGCAAGTTATTTGCTCTAAAAATTAAAAGTATGTTGGAAACCAAGACCTCTGGATTCTAGATCCACGAGCTTGAGAGTCATCGGGCCATACCAATCCAAGGGTATGAGGTACAGGATATCTCTGTACTGGTGAGTTATCCTACAGTAAGAAAGTTTAGCTGACTTTCATAATATCTTAAGTCATAATTTCTCTATTTGTTTTCAGTGGGTGATCTTTTTAAATTAAGTCTGTAGAAATCTAACTTTTGGCTAACTGATATCAAATATACAGGTTAATAAAAAGGCAATGCCAAACAATATCAGATACATTTAGAATTGGTGTTATGAAGGAAGTAGGTTTTTTCTTTGGAGCTGTCTATTATGTTATTTATGAAAATCAAAAAGTTTGCATTTCAGCTGAATAGGAGTATGTGTGCATACTGATAGTGTTTTCCTTTTGCATTCCTATCCATAAAACCTATAAATTCTCCCTCCCTGCTCCTTTTTTTTTTCCCTTTGCCTCTTGGTATGTAAGCTTCTGGGAATGTATATGTCCAAGATTTTTCTTGCAAAACAAAAGATACAGAAATTAAGCTAATTTTTTGTAAAGAAGTAGGACTTCAGGAAAAAAACATTATTGCCACTAACAATATAATTGTGTTTCCATTGTTCTTTGTTTCTTCTGAAATGTCCGAAATTATTTTGATGCTTGTAGAAATTTAAAATGAAAAACACTGTTTGTGAAATCATCTGTATCATAAGTATAAAACAAGTCTGGAAAGTCACTAGAAGATTACGCAGTATGAGTGTCATCTTGTGCGGGAGGCATTTTGCCCAGGCACTTTCTTTTTGTGTGTTAAAAATACCTTTGAATTCTGCACACTAGTGCCAAACAAAAAGAGCAAAGAAATTCAGGCTCACTTGGAGACCACCTCTAGACTGATAGGAAACATATGCTCCAGAAGCAGTACTCTTTTTCATTTGTTCAGCCTGGCATAATCCTCACATTCCCAGACTGACTCTTGTCAGGATTTAAAGAAATGTATGTGGGGGCAGCTGGAGTAGTTTCCGTTCCACTTTATTTAAGCTGTGCCTCTTAGCCTGCCACAGATTTGGCAGACAAATGCCAACCTTCTTCAACTTTGGGTAGAGATGGCTAAACCAAAGCACTTATATTGATTTTAGGATGATTTAGTACCCCCATGCCAGGAAGATGTCTGTGGATTCCATTATTCATGCCTCTACAGCAACGGTTTAAATTGACAAGGAATCACAGTTCAGACTTCATCTCTAATCCATATTAATAGAATAGTATTGCTTTTCATTAGCTTTATAGCCGTTAGTGAATGATTTGGTATGGGCTATGTGCTTTCTTGGTGGCCTCAGACCATCAGACCCTGTATTAATGGCATTTTTTTTCTGTAGGTGAGATTTTCTTGACTTGTTTGCTCTGAAGCAAGTTGAACACACCCTTTCATTGAGTTTCTTTATGAACTGTATTGTACACAATACAATATAATTGTATTACAGGGCATTATCTCCAGGAACAAATTTCCACAGACCTCTAGAAGTATTCCTGCAATTGCCCGGAGGAAAAGGAAATGCCAAGTACTGGGCAGACAGGGCAATACTGAGATCAACATGCAAGGAAGAGCAAAGAGTTCATGTCAGACTTAATGCAGATAATGTGTGTATAATGTTTTGGAGTTTCTTTTTCACATTCTTTGGAAGTTTATATGTGCAAAGAAGGCAGGACAAGATACACTCATCAGAATCTTAACATCTGTGTGAGAGCATTGCAGTTTAACTAAAGTGAATGCTATGAGACAATAACCAACATAAATACCCATGTCACATCAGGATACAGAAATGACATTACTGTCTGTGATTGTGTTGGACATAATGAAACAAGTATGCTTATGAGAGGAAATGTAGCCTTGGATTCATGCCAGACTCGAATGCAAGGAATGAGACAAATATAAAACCAAATTTCATTTCCATTTGATTGTATTTGTGTTTATGAACTGTAAGTACTTACAAGATCACTTGTGTTGAGTTGCACATCTGTCAGTCAGTAAACCCAAAACTGAATGATATTAAGCAGAGTGAAAAATTTTGATAACAAAATTGCATGTTGAAATAGATTCTGAGAATGCTGTGATTCCAATAACAGTTTTCACCTACTCTGGATGCCCAGGGCATGGGTAGATATGAATTTTCTGGTAGAGACAAATACTCCAATATATGTGGAGTCAAAGGGTTATCCTACTATGAGAACTCTTGTATGCCACATCTTCTGACCTGACTGTAAACCTTAAGGTAGTAAATGTATTTCCTCATTACTTTGTTTCTGGAAACAAGAGATAACATAGATTTCTTTATTCTTTTTACTTTATTCTCCAGTTTCCTGATTTTCTAATATTCAAGACTGAGGATAAGATGGTCCCTTTATAGGTTCAGAAATCAATTTCTTCCATCAATATTTCATGTTTTGGGGAATGGATATATTAATTTTGACTGTTCGGAATTTACACTTCTGAAAGCCTGGTTCTGTTTCTAACCTTTATATTTTGACACGTAGGCCATGGTTTTGGTTCAAAAAGGGTACAGGGTTCTGAATGCAGTCTCTGTTCCTTTTAGAACAAAATCAGGTAAGAATAAAAAAGTGAAGAAGGGGGATGGAAGTGCATCTAAATGACCTGCTCCTTCTAGAATTCAAGACTTTGTTTTATATACACAATCTAAATATGTGAGGTTTCTAGCATCAGACTCTGGAACTTCACATGAAAAATTCAGTTTGGGGGAACAGAGGTCACCTGTAGAGATTATGTTGGAGTTTAGGACAGAGAGAACGTGGATGCCTTCCAGTTTCTCACAGGTAGTTTGCTTCTTTGTGTTGGATTTCTGTATCATTGAGGATAATAACCAATGCCCATGAAACTCAGTTTAAATGTGTGTAATACAAGTGAAAACAAACCCCCCTCTCTCCCCAAATGTTACTCAAACCTTAATGAATTCTTATGCCAGGCCAAACGTTCAGGAGGGAAACCAAATTGCCCAAAAGTTCTTTACATTTTTTTGCTGCTTGTTCCTTGTGTTCTTTTTTTCACATGGTATCTGTTGAACTTCTATGTAACAAGATAATGACAGTTTTCATCTATACAGTTAATGATTAAAATAGCCAGACAGCACCAGGAAACTATCAGTGGAAGAAGATCCTTCTTAGAAAATAAAAAGAAGACCTATCCATCCTTTTGTCTTCCCTTACTTAAAAGACTCCAGTCTTACACTGCCCTGGTTGAGGATTCATGATGAGCAGATAACAAGTACTTTATTTATCCCACATCCTCTTGTGGTTAAAAATATACATTCAAAGTAAGATATATTTCTATCACAGCAGGACCGCAAAGTCAATAATTCATCTATCTCATCTTTTAGGAATCTTTAAATATATTTTTGTGTTTGTTTCACATCAAAAGACTGACACACGGTAATGGTTATACTGGCTGGTGAACCAAAAGGATTTTAGGGGATGTAAGTTGAGCTGAGAGTTTTGTGTTTCTCCTGAATAATTTGACCACACCGACACTAACACTAAAAGCAGAGCTAGGATAGGCTTTGCTCATGGAGTTGCAGGTGCTCACAGTGTTATTAACTGTTGTAAGAGAAACACAACCCTTGAACTTTTACCAGGCATGGTAAAGAAGGAAACAACATTCACAGTTAAGCTGGAAAAGGTGTTTGCTAGTGCTGTGCCTTTGATACATCGGGTGTAGAGACTGCTTAGCTCTCTCAGTGAGCAGTGGGCCGTGCACCCAGAAAAACAGCCCTCAGGAATGTCTGCTGCTTGGGAGTCACTGTGAACACGAATATGGCCATGGCTTGGTTTGCTATGCCTGCCCCGATGACCACTGTAATGAGAGAGGGAGAGCCCAGCCTTGCACTCACCCTAGCTCAGCTGGATGATTTTCTTTCTGTGGGAGAAAGAGCTGAACAGGCTGTGCTTCTGTGAATTGCAGCCACACTCCCATTTTGTGCAAGGGTGGGCTTTCCACATATTTCCTCTCTATGCGCCCCACTCCAGCTGAACTTCAGTTTAGGCAGGATTCTTGTATTTCTTTGGATACTGAATCTTTAAAAGTATTATAAGAATGGAAAGAAATTAATGATATATTGCCAGCAAAAATATATTAATCAATTTAAGAGTAATAAAAAGCCATTAAATTAATGCAGAACACTGGTTTGGAGGATTGAAGGGGTGTATATTTTCCAGCTCCACTTCCTTTGTGGATGCTGGTAGTGAGTCACAAGAGCACTTATTTCACAGATCCACAGATCTGGACTGGGTTTCAAAAATAATTGGTGGGTGTAGTCCCCTTGATCACACAAATAAAAGTCTTGAGGCCAATATGTGGTATAACAAGTATAGCTGGAGAGGTTTTGGGTTCTTCTTCAGTTGTCGGTTGAAATGAAAAAATAAGGGAAAATTTATTAGTTCTTGTAGAATTTGAACAGAAATTATTCAGGGCGATGAGAAAAAAGAGAAAGTATTTTGAAACAAAATCCATATTTTATTGTGATGTAGCCTGAAACTTTTCCATTAACTCAAAAGAAACTTGCTTTTTCATTCTGTTTTTCCTATTAAGGTCAGCTTCTAAATGAGCAATGACACCTTGAAATGCTTTTAATACCGCCCGTCTCTCCCAAAAGTTAAAAGGAAATATTTTAGAGTTTTGAAATGTTTCCCACCCATTTCTTTCAACCAATACTATTTGAGGAATCTGCCTTCAGTTTCTCAACAATTTTGGTTTTGGCAGAGTTCAGTTTTCCACTGACTTCTCCAATCTGTTCAAAAAAGTACCCAACTTTGATCCTGTGTTCCTTCGTAAGGAATAGGTGTGTCCATCTGGCAACAACTAATGCAGAAAATGAGAGATGTGTCACTGCAAGTAGTTAAGGGAAATTCTTAAGGATTTAAGATGCTCAGGAGGGAAGGGGGATGTTGACTTTAAGTTTAGTCTCAAATTTTATGTCCCTGTGATTTCTGAAATTATCTAGAGATGTGTTCTTGACAGGGTATATCACAGTTAGTAATACCTTCTGCAATACATATGGTGGAGAGGCTTATGTTGTTGCGAATATTGAACTGTTCTCTTTTCTCCACATATGTTAGCTACAGATAGTATATAGAGAGTCTTGAAATTTTTTCCCTGTACTAGGGCCTTGTAGGCTTTCAAGGTTGTTAAAATAAGATTTTCCAGAGTGACGTGCAAAGCTAGGTACAATCCACAACACCTCCAGACATTTAGTATCCACCTTCTGAAAATCCGCATCTCCTCACTTTTTAATTCTCGGATTCAGCCCTCAGCAGTGTTAATCATGAACATCTTGCAATAAGAAAAAAATGTGAATGAACTTTTAATATAATAAAAATCCTCAGCATAATAGAAAGCCACGGAGAAGTAGGTGAGAGGACAACTTAATAGCTGTTATCATACTGACTATTGTTAATATTGTGTTGTCTCACAACATCACTTTGTATTTCAGATAGTGACTTAAAATACAAATAGTATTACTATGGGTTTTAATTCATTACTTCTGAAGATTCTTTCTTGTAGTGCGAGAATAAGATTGGCCATATTAATGCATAAAGAAAAATGTTATTTCATTTAGGCCCACAGAGTGCTTTTCATAAACAGGCTCAGCACTGAGGACTGTAGCTGTAACACTAAAGTACCATGACAGGTTAATCATACCTGAAAATCCTGCTATGAGATAGCATTTTGATGAATGAATTCTTTATGTAGGCAGATGAGGGCCATTGCCTCTCTGTACATTTGGAGGGGCATCGATCTTTCAGTTGTATTAAGGATGCAGTGTTCTTAATTGAGTAATTTGGGATTTTTTGTCTTGTTATGGTTGCTTTATATTTTAGCAAGAAATGTTCTCATTTGTTGAAGCTTCTATAGCAGTAATGAGATTGTCATTTAACCTAATTCTGTTTGTTTTACTGATAGAAATGTTGTAATATTGCCATATTGATTTTGCTTATAATAAAATGCTTCTTATGTTATCTGTGGCAGCTGCAAGAAAGGGGACTGATTTTCAGCCAAGAAAAAATACTTAGAAGCTTACCATTTTTCACATCCAAAGTGGCAGAACAAAAACATAGGAATGAAGAGAGACCTTCTTTATTTTAAGGGTGAACGACTGGAGAAAAAAAGAGTGGGGTTGAAATAGGCGGGAACAGGGGAAGTGTTTTTGATATCAGAGTGTTTTGTGACATTTCTTTCTAAATGTTTCCTTATCGTAGATGAACCCCAGTGGCAGGGTGGCAAACTCCAGGTCTCTAGACTCTAAAAACTCAGCAAAGGTGATAGCTGACAGACTATTCTTTGATGACAGCTGTCTCTATAGCCTCCTTGGCAGTCCCTCCTTGGAAGGCTTCCACTAGAGACTGCAAGCTTTCTCCGATGAGCTGCCAGATAGCTTTCATGTTTTGTGAACTGTGAAAGTTGAACTTTCTACACGTGTATCTAAGAACAGAGCTTGTGTCCCAGCAAATTATTTCAAATGCTCTGTCCCTGCTAGCCATTAGATATATGTTGATTAAATAAAGCCAGGTTTATTTGCCTGGTGGAATAACATTGTCTCTGGCATATAAGATAATGTTAATAAAAATTGAACTGCTATTAAAATAATATCCAGGACCAGTATCCTCTGTATGATCTAGTTAGGCTTAATGTTACCTGACATTAGAGAAGAACATGTTACAGATAAGGGATGACACCTGAGGTGCCTAAGAAAGGGAAAGAATTGTCTCAAGAAAATAAGTTACACTGACATAAAAACAGCCTAACAGAAAGTTTGCAGCAATGCAGTGTGCTCAGAGTTGTCTTTGGCATATTAGCCAAGAAGAGTGTGCGCTTTCTACTGTGAGAGCCTCTCTTTCCCTGCAGGGCCTTACTGTTTTCCGAAGTATTGACACGTGTTCTTCTATGGCAGCCAAGGTGAAAATGGTGATATAGTCCAGGCAGTACTTGAATTTCCATGCAAAGATCTTTCAACTTGAATTACTCATACAGGACACACAAACCTGAATTCTGTTGGCTTCCTCTGCTCCGTTAGCAGCTGTTTGTCCCAGGGAACAGACTACACCAGCCAAGGCTGATCTTTCTTCCTAAGTGCAAGAGAAGTAATGCTCCTCTTGTCAGGTCCAAGCAGATGTCTTCTGGAGAGAGAGATAGGGAAAGATCATTATACACGCATATGGTACCTGAAATAAAGCTTGGGACAGAATTTTGTCCTTGATTAATAAAAGGAAATTAAATGAGTTAATAAATAAAACTTAATTATATTAGAAATTAAGTTGGGTTTGACCAACTTCACAGGAGCTGATACTTGAAAATATGACAGTGACGAAGTCCTCTAGTCACTTTATAATTGTGACGCAGCTACTGCTGCCCTGCAGCATCTCTAATGCTTTGCCAAATCTGACTGACCCCTGTTAGAGCCAGGTCCTTCCTGGTTCCAGCCAGGGCCCCAAAAGCACCAGGAAGCTCTCCCACCCCTTCTGCTCTCTAGAAGCTGGGCTACCTGCGCTTGAGGCCAGCTCTGACAAAGTAGGTATGTGTCAACATGAAGCCATATACCTTGCTGAGGTGGACCTTGCCTTGCTGGCTTGATATCCTGGCTTGACCTAAACATGGTGATCACTGCTGGCCAGCTCTGGGTGCTGTCAACAAAGCTGCCCTGCTCACCTTGCTGGGGTGCTGTGGGACGGTGCCCCGGCTGGTGAGGGGACTGCTCATCTCCCTTCCCTGGCTGAGCAGCTGGCCCTCACTGTGCCCCGATGTTTTAACTGAAGGCTGGGTAGCTTGCTGAAAGCTCTTGGAGCACCACTGAGGCATGTTTTTGTTTTGGGAAGCTGAAGATCTTCTAACCTAAACCTTTTAATAACACCATCAAGGCAAGGGCTTTAGAAACATTGTTTCTCTTTAGACAATTTCATTTTTTGTAAGTGTGTGTGTAAGCACACATGCATTAGGCTCTATTACCAAGAAAAGGAGTAATATACAGTGTTATGTAGGAATGTGAAGTACTCCAGAACTCATGAAAAGACTGAACAGGATCGGATATTTGAGGTAGCTAACATAATGACTAGGAGATACGAATTGAAGCCACCAGGCAAAATAAATGGTTAGAAAGTACTCAGGAAATCTGGATGCTTTCAAGTTCCCTACACCTGGCTAAAATAATCCTTGGACTGAAGCAATCGCACAAACGTTAGTAGTAATCTTTGTGAAAGGTAAAGGAAGCTCTGAAATGCTAAAATGGACAAGCATTTGGACCACCCATGAAAAAAAGGAAAAAGTGAAGGAGTTTAGTTATCATGAACTGACCAGCTTTATTTCAAACTCTGGAAAAATCAAGAAAATTATAATTCTAGGTACCTGGAAGACACCATGGAAAAATATGTAACAGTCAAGGTGGATTTTTTTCAAACAGTAATAACAAATTAATTTTCTTCCAGAAAATGAGAGAGACAGGTGGCATTTAATGATTTTTTTTTTTTTAATTGTATTGCAGCTGATTGGAAAGCTAGGGAAATACAGACCAGCTGGTACTCCAGAAAAACTAGATGTGATAAAAATAGTCCTCAGTCCTCCCATTTCATCCCTGAGCCTAGACCAGCTGAACAACCACAACCTCCAGTACTCCTTTACCTTCTCCAGCGACAGAAAAAAAAATCATCTTTCTTTATCTATCAGCTATTAGGATTACTGGGCATGATTCTCTCCTTCGGTATTCAAGGATCAATTCCTTGCGCAGTATAAGCTGTTCTAAACTGAAATTGTGATTAAACTTTCGAAAGAGATAGTCACATTTTTCCTTTTGCCATCTTAGCCTCCTTTTTTCTCTCTTTATGCATCCTCTCAGGTAATGAAAAAGGTACAACTTCACCTGGATCTTCAGTTCCCTGATTAGGTTGACTGTGGGGTTGCAAAAATGCTTGTGCCAGCATGATGGTAGAGAGTGGTAGAAGGATAAAGGTATAGCATTGTCTTATGTTACAGCTTATGTGAAACCTTTGCCATAGCATAACAGATTTCAGGCCTGACATGTCAGCTAAGCACAACTAAAAGATCCAGGGCTACAAGCAACTCCCTTATTGTCACTTATGTCCCTTCCCCCCTCCCCATATCAGATGCGATTAGTTTAAGCTTTGCATGTCTCATACATTTTTCCTGTTCTGCGTTTAACCACAATATCCTGTTTCTGCAGGTGCACATCCTTCTTTGCAGCCATGGTTGTGTCGATCCTGGGGAATATTTTCCAGAAGCTTGTGGATGCACTCACTGTAAGTTTTCTCCCATGTGTACAATAACTGCTTATAGCTCAGCACTGTTGCGTGCATTTCTTTCCATTTCTATATAAGTTCTTTCCAGCACATTAGGACTTAAATTGTCTTCCTGTCATAATGACTGGTGCCTATTCTGTTAGAATACTTCTTCCTGAGCAATTCCTCAGCTCAGTACTTTCGTCAGAACAACATACCCTGTATATGCTAAACAGAATCACAAACAGGTGAAATCAAGAGCAGTGAAGTATGAAGTAACAGAGCAAGTTGACATTTTGCAAAGAATTCCTTTCATATGTTAAAATTATGATGTTTGAGAAGTTTTCGGCTCTTCCTGGCTTTGTGATCTTTAGAAGGTGATATTCAAAGTTGGAAAGGTGAGTCATAAAGAAAGTCAGGTCCTTCTGTTCCAATGTTCTAAAAATCAATGGGCTGATGAACCTTCCAAGCATGCATTCAACCTTTTGGTATGCAGAAAGTTGTAACTTCTTTTATAGGGAATCTCTCATTTGAATATATGATAGAATTGGGCTGCTGGTTTTGGTTTTTTTATAAACTTGAAAAGTGTTTACTGTACTGCATGAATTTTGTCCCAGTCCTGCCAAAATAACACTGTCAGTGGAACCTTTTATGTAAGGTAACAATACAAGTCAAGAAGACCCATCAAGCAAAAGGGAAAGAATAAGGGATTAAGGATGCCTGATGACCAGTAGCTAAGGCAAAAGCCTCAGAGAGAAATAGTTTCTGACGCAGGCTTTTTTTCCCAGTACTTATGTCAATGTGGACTTAATACTGCTTTGGGCATCTATTGGAATGAAAGAGAAGTACTGTGGGAATGCAATTTTTAGTACCAGAATCCATGTCTGAGTGTTGCAGCAAGAAACAATACTCAACTGTGGGATTTTTCTTTACTGCACATTTTGAAGTTGCAAAGGTAAAACAAGTTATTTAGTTTTTATATGAGGGAAATACTGTATATTGAATTCATATTTTTAGAAAGAAAGTTTTACTGAAAGCACTAGCAAAACAAGTAACTTGGTGTCCGTGCCTGTCTCAGGTAGCAGTTTATTATTTTCCCCATCTAGAGTGTGATTAAATCATGCCTTCATAATTTAATCCTCTGTATTCAAATGAAATATTTTCTCCCAGGCTGAGAGAATTTTATGTCTTAAAGTTGTATACGAAGTTGTATTTGAAAAAGATGGCATCGTGTGTAGAAAAGACAACTGTCTTTGAAGTAATGAGCTCCAATACAAATGAGTAAGAAAGCCACACCAGAGAAATTTTTATAGCCTAATGGAAAGAGCACAGGAAACGAAATCGAGAAATTTTAATTACCAGTGCAAGATATGTCTTACTAGGGATAACAGAAATGCAGCAGAATCTTAGTGATGACTGATGGACAACTGTTATTAGGGTGTGTACTGCTATAAATATATGAATATAAGCAGATTAGGCATCACAAGAGCAGAGCAGGGAGCAATATTCTACACTACTGATAGGAAAACCCTAAAAGAAAGGAGAACTAAGAGTCAAATGGAAAACTCTGGGTTGAAGTCGCTTGAGGATAACAAAAAAGTTCTAATACAACAAAACTGAAGTCTTTTGAGAAAGCACTTCTGATTTTGTTATAAGGGTGGTGAGGCACTAGAACAGGTTGCCCAGAGAAGTTGTGGCTGCCCGTCCCTAGAAGTATTCAAGGACAGGTTGGATGGGGCTCTGAGTAACCAGGTCTAGTGGAGGGTGTCCCTGCTCACTGCAGGTGGGTTGGACTAGATGACCTTTAAAGGTCGCTTCCAAACCAAGCCATGCTATGACTCTATGATTGTGGCTAAAACCATAAGCAGCATCAGTGTAATCTCATTACCGAGACAGGAGTAATGGCAAGGATTATAGAATCATAGCATAAGAGTTCTCATATGACTCATTAAATACACTAGACCCCACACTATACCCTTTTAAAGCTTGGGTGCCTGTAAAGGTGTGACTGTGGCAGGAGTTTCCAGCAGTAATATCTGAGAGGAGATGGTGAAGGTTTTTTGTTGTATTTTTCTGCCCTGCCCTTACCCCAGTACAAGCCAAAAGGAGTCTTGCTGGCCTGTAGCAGGGCTGCCGAGCACTCCGGTGCAGGCTGACTTTTGTTTTCTCTTTGAAAATATTATACTAGCTAGGGGCATCCTGTCAGCATGACTGATGGTTTAAAACTACCTCCTGCCAGCTGAATTATTTGCCCTCTTAAATCACTACACCAGAAAAAATCGTCAGGGTCCCGAGGGCACTAGCAGGCCCTGACCCCCTTCCCCAGGCCCAACCTCCCCCTCGGCCCAGGATCC
>Ga0181612_113224_pt1 | contig 16636 bp, 9 predicted proteins | sample HoacroProtozoa21_FD_119630 | JGI IMG/M metagenome (GOLD analysis project Ga0181612, IMG submission 119630) | Hoatzin crop microbial communities from Cojedes, Venezuel. Combined Assembly of Gp0051906, Gp0051904, Gp0051908
AAGATTAATTGCTCTTCTAACTCCTGTTGGCTCTGCTCATTGAATAATATTCTGAATGTTTGAGCTGGAATCCAATCTAGCAGACAAATCATCAGTGCAAGACTAACCATATTTTCATTACAGGCCTCAGATGTGTACATTTAAGCAATATTTTAGTTTAGAATGACGTTCTTATAGGAGCTAATGGAAAAGCCAGAAGTAGCTCATCCAGACTTCTATCAGACAAAGATGGAAATAAAAGCAACTGGAAGAAAATGAGGGCACTAATTTAAAAACAAACAAACAAACAAAACTCCTCTCTTTCACAAGCCCACATGCATTTTAAGCAAAAGTACATTATTTTCTGGTCATTTTAACTCTTAATGTTAATTTTAGAACTCAATGAGGACCACTTTGGACTTTCACGGTGTCATTTTTATAATAAAAGAGAACCTGAAAGTGATCACTAAGCCACAAATGGCTATTCAAAGGGTATTGATGGTTATGGAAAGTAAGAAGTGAATTCTGAAAGGAATTCTAAATACCCTTCCAAGTAGATTATTTAAATTGAACTGTTCCTCTGAGTGGACTGTTTATTCAAGGTAGCCTTAATTTAATTTCATTTATTTTAATTTCCAAATCTATAGTTCATGAATACACTTTCAATCCCAGTCTCACATAATTTTTTTCTAACATTCCTGTCTTTAAAACAATATGTGTGTAGCAATGTCAGCCATGCTATCTGGTTAAATACTGTGTTCCTGTGCTTTGATGCTCTAAAACATTAAATAATGATAACTATTTTTTTTAATAAAACATTGCTTCATTGTCTGGTTTGCAATTGAAAGTGGCAAATGACAAAATCTGGTTTCTTTGCAAGTAACTACATGTACTTTATGCTGAGAGTGTTACTATTTAGCACAGCATAAGCAAAACGCTTATGAAATATTTCTGCAACTGAGTTGCTGAAGTCTGGTGTTTCAGGTTTGGGTTTGTCATGCGCCTTCTTCCCTCTGAAGAGAAGTTATGTCTTACACTAGAAATGGCAGTGCTGCATACGGAGGAGGTGGAGTATCCCATCAGCTTCATGAGGACTGAAATCATGAAATGGATGACAGAGCTGAAAAAGCTCTTATCAAAGACAGCTCTGTATTCCTGCAAAACTGGTGGCAAGAGATTATGACCTGAGATGCAAAGAAGGGCTCTAGCATATAACTTTGTCCATGGCTGTACAAATCCAGATGCTGCTGATCTAAGCAGTTGTGTCAGAGAAAGGCTGTTGGCTAAAATCCAGTCAACACAAGAAACATCACAATTGCTTTCGGAGGTCGATCTTGAAACTCTTAGTGGTCCATGTTATCTATTATTGGTATCAAGGGTGAGGAAATCAAATATATTATTGCTGCTTTGAGAGTAATGAAACATCATCAGATATTAAGGTGTCAAACACCACATACTGGGTGATGCAAAAAAGGAAACGTTGGTTCTTGAAAGTATGCAAGATTTTCTGAAAAGTTCAAGCAATAATAATATTTCTATACAAGTAATGAGTAAAATTTAATTTGTATACATACTGTATATAGCTCTGGCCAGCTTGGCAGTGCTTACTAGCAGTACACTGAACTGCGTGAAATCAGACTCTATCACAGTTTATATCAATATTTGTACATAAATACTACTCTATAAAGTACCAGCAGGTACCATGTTAGAATAATTATCCAAAATTACAAAGAATGTAATTCCAAGAGGACTTTACTAAGATGTCTTAATTCTGAAACAGAGAAATGGCCTCAAGATGAGCAGTGTGGTTCAACCTTCTAGCTAACAACATGTATGCCAGTGGCTGCAGATGGCAACGGAGGCTTATTCTATATTGTAATGAAGCGATATGCAAGTAGGGACTACTTTGTAACCATAAGCAGAATTAAACGAACTGGGTGTTTTTTCCTAACAAATTGTCAAACCGTAGCATAGCAAGGACTCATAGTTCAGTACTGAGATGATCTGGATAGGAGACTTTGTCCTTTATACATAAGATATGCTTTTAAATCTATTAAAAAAAAAGTATAGCTTCATAAAAGGAAATAAATTATTCTTATTGAGAGAATGTCATTACAGTACATCATGTTGATAAGATTCAATGTTGTGAGAGATCTTTTGCAGACAATATGAGCAAAATGTGTGAAGTACTCATCTGGTGATAAGTGTCTTGGAAGAAATTTTACTTGTGGAGAAAGTTTTATTAAGGAAGATAGGTAGATAAATGTGCACATTCTTAGCCACATTTCTTTCTCTCCCATTTTATTTACTCTTTTAGCTGTGAACAGGTGAAAAGTGTAATATCCGTATTCTCACAAATATGGTGCAGCTCCGGTAGACGTATACATATGTCTATATGTATATTAATGTTGGCTTAAGCAAACAAGAGTGAACAAGGTAAAGAGTAGATTAAATTTACCATTTAGTGTGTTACTATCAGTAGAATGGAAAAAAAAAAAATTCTATTCTACCAGAAGTGTTTCTAAAGATCTCTAGGGTGTATCCTAAATCACAGTAAGTACAGATTGCAGCATCACTCCACCATTACAGTGGTATCATGTTGTTGTGGTATCCTTCTACGTTTAAGTTATTTTGTCCCTTGATTCCTATGGTTTTAAAACAGAGGTAATGGGATGGAGGATCAGATGCAATATCTCTTACCATTTCTTTCGTGGGTTTTATACCAACAAACAGAATTCCACCACAGAGGTGAAAGTGTTATTCCCTAGTAGGCTTGGTGGATAACTTTTGACCTTTTATAGAAAGGATGAAATTTTCTGAGCACCTTTTGTAACTAATAAATTCAGTGGGTGTATTCCGTAAAGGTAGCAATGGGCACATAGTTTTGTCAATATTTATTTAAATGCTGATCTCACTGTTTCTCTTAGATCTGACTATTGCAAGAACTCTCATAAGGAATCCACATCATCAAGTAAAGTTTTCAGCTTATTAAAGCCAATGGCAAAACTCCCTAGGAGAAGCAGGGGCAGATAGCAGGGGGAGGCAAACACTCCTCAGGCCAGAGCAGTTACGTTTAAATGCAAGTGTGGTTTAGCTAAGGTGGGAAGGGAGATGCATCTCGCACCTCACTGGAGCCACAGCCAGGTTTGGCCAGTATGTATTCTCAGGGCAATTGTCTGTATAGTGCTTACCTAGGGTTGCCAAATGGTTTCATGGTGTATGTTCTCCCTTGTTCTTTCTGCATACAGCTCTGTCTGAGCTTTCAACAGAGGACAAGGAAAGTACTGCTTATTCCTCAGCCTCCAGAAAACCAAAATCTAATTTCTTTAACAATAAATCTGTCATAAAAGGTTATGGGAGAGAGAGGTGGATGTGGAAGGAGAGCCGAAAGCAGGGAGCCATAGCAACTGAACCTAAATCTGATCCAGATCTGAATACAGATTACTGTAAATCAGTGTCTGGCAGATAGGCTACACAAGTAAAAAGAGAGCATGTTTGTTTAAAAAATTTCTATTAATTTGCTTGATTCTTGGAGGCCAGGCTATTATCTTCTAGCTTTGGGGTAATAGTATTGCATACTGCTCTAGTTTTGTAGTTAACATACTCACCATACTTTGCAGACAGACTCAAGGAGCAATTGCTTTAGGCTATTTTATTTTTTTAAACATTTACGACAATAATAATTAAAAAAACCCCAACCCCAAACCTTTCTCATTAGGCCTTTCATATGGTGTATCACAGACAGAGAGCCAGAACGGATGTATTATAGACATAGAGGAACTGTTAAAGTTACAAGTTCTAGTAGCAGTTTCAACTGAATTACATTTTCATTATTTTTTGCTCAGTTGCTGCGTTTCTGACCCTTGTAGCTACCAGACTTTTGAAGTGTCATATCCCAGACAGGTGAGAATCCACGTGTCAGGACACGTGATGGCAGTACGCGTCTGGCACATCAGAAGAATGAGATAAGAAAGGGCAGCATAACGCTAGCCTGACGTGTTGGATATGCACTGGAGGCAGGAATCTGTGAACTTTCTCGTCCACAGTAGCCCGGCTGCGGCGCTGACCCCACACTTGTGCCACGGTGGGAGCTGGTCAGATACCGTGAGCTCATCCATAACAGCAGAGGGCAACCACTATTGACTAGCACACAGAGGTGGCGGCTGCCGCAACATGCCACAGTTGTACAAAGTGTCTTTAGCCGTAAGCTGGTAGTCAGCAATATGAGTCCAGTGCAGAATGCAGTATACTTGACAGGTTTATGTTAAATTATCTTTGTAGCCTTGTCAGAGTGGATCTTGCTGGATACATCGTGGGTTTTTTTGCTACACTCTTGTCTGATCGTTTCCACCAACATAGGTCAGAGCAAATGTAGCAGACTGGTTTCTGAGCCTGGCTCCCTAGGTTATTATGTTTCTCAGTCACTGTTGGCTTTCCATCCTCTCTCTCATTCCCAATAAATGTGCACTGCCTCACACACACGCAAAGGCCCATATACACAACTGCTATCACTCATTGTTTCAGCCCATTGGCTTTGAAATCCATTTCTGGGAAACCCCTCAAACCATTACATGACTTAATTTGGTACCTGCTTTTGTCACTAGTCACTTATTTTGCCTGGAAACACATCCGTCACCTCTAAGCAGATTTGTGATAGACTATGGAAATCAGTACTTAGTAAAAGATCACACATGTAATATGTATCATATAATAATTTTTTGCATTAGAAGTGTATAACTGAAGGTAAAATAACGTCTTTGAAGAGACAGGAAATAAAATGATAAATGCAGTACAAGTCTAGAAAAAGTTCTCATCCCTCTTTCTGCGTAAGTCGTGGGCTAAACTAAGGATAATCACTTAAAGCAAAACGGAACTTTTAGCCTGTGCCACTGCATGACTTCATGAAAATCAATGGAAAGCTTGTATTTATTGGGTATGCAAAGCCTGTGCAAACTTGTGCAATGAGATTACTTCCATCAGTCATGCAAGTGTTGGAACATATGTAGGAGTACTCTCTAAACTGAAACCCCACTCCCAAGGTTGTAGTTACATCAAGGACTTAGTTTGAGAATGATTATATAGGACTAAAAAAACCAAAATCCCCCAAACAAGCAAGACAAACCCCTTTGATAAGCAATCTCTTGAAATTCTTGGGAAGGAGTGCACAGATTGTAATTGTTATTGCTGTAGTATAAAGCACAGCTGAGTTTGTAGCAACTGTAAAGCTTCTTGCTGCTGTTGAAATAATTAAGTACCAGTCTCCTGCTTTACATTTAGTAAGGGCAAGGCATACTATTCAGTGAAAGAAAATCTTGCCAAAATACTTAAACTATACAACAGAATATCAGAGATGTATTACTGCACATGGTACTGGGATAGTAAATACTCACTTGTACCTGATAGACAATTTAAAAGGTTTTAAAGTAGTTTTCCATTGTTTTATTTCCATTCATTCCTGATTCGTACTTTTTTCCATTCCTTCATACTGTTATTAAAATTATTGGAGTTCTCTCTCACAATAAGTAGCATAATTGATACTAGCAATTTTTTTGATTCCTACAGTAACTCCTATCTGAAGATCGCTAGAGATTTTTAAGGGAAAATGAAAATTCATACCCCAAACAGGAGTGTTTTAAATATTTGGAAAACAAGTAATAGGAAAGATAAGACATACCTTTTTTCTTTTTTTTTCCTTTATGGTACAGTTGAGTAACTAGATAAAATGTAGTGTACCAAGGAAAAAAAAGAGACTCATTGAAAAGAGTCCTATTCTTTGAAGATACTGGTACTGTCAAAACTAAGGAACTCCCCTGCCCCTGATCATTTCAGAAGTCATCATTCAGAAAATGTGCCTATCATGGTCAAGGTAAATGTAATTGAGCAGTCTCGCGTGCAGTGAAGTGTTTACTTAGAACTCAGAGTGAAATCCTTTTTGCAACAGTCGTATTGTCTCCACAAAACAGTGTTATTTCTTTTTTCTTTCCTCTTTCCTGTTTTCTTTATCTTTCTTCTTTTGATTTTTCACCTTTTCTCTCCTTTTTTCCTTCTTCTATTTTTTCTTAATTACAACGCATATTATGTAATAAGGTAAAAACTGAGCAAAGTTTTAGACAGAAGATCAAAGAACATGAATGAAGACCAAGGACCAAGTTCTGGAGTCACTGGTCGAATGACTGCAGAGATTGGGCTATGAGATGGTTGTATTCGTTAGGGCAAAATAAGAAAAACCTGGAGTCCTTGCTATCAAAATCTTACTCAAAATCAAAATTAATTAGGTCAATTTCCATTTGGTGAGCCAAAATGAGGGGTGTAGCAATTATTTTTTGATTGTGTAGATTGGTTAGGACGGTGACCCAAATATGAAAATTAAAGAAATTTTGACTAGCACAAGATCTTAATGTTTCTAACTGTTGCATATCAAAGTACTTTTAAGAGATGTTATCTGACTGGTTTAAGAAATTGAAGAGCTTTGCAGCTGTAGTAAATGTTTTTAGACTTCAGTGTAGGTGATAGATGTTTTATGTATGCTTGTTGCAAACATGAACACTGCTAATTAGAAGCTTTGGCAGAGCTGTTTGTATCCATAGCTCAGAAAAGGACAGCAGACAGCAGAATGCACAAACCTATGATATACCAGCATTTCCTGCTAGATGCCCTAGCAGGTGGAAAGATTGATGACTTACTGTTTAACATACTATTAAGCAGTTTGACAATGTAACTGTTTATACTTATTGACCACAATCATATTTTCAGTCACTCTGTACACTCACCTGTTCCACAGACTTGTTTGAATTTCCCGACACTTACCTTAGACTGTTAACAGTTAAGCAGACGGGCAGTCTTGTCTTTGTGCTAGTCTGAACAAAGGCTGTGTGCCTAATTAATTTTTCATGAACTTTCTTTTTGTCAGGCTCTGTTTAGGGCATCAGCATTTAATTGTTGTAGTTCACAAGCAGAAATACAGATGACGATTGTGAAGAATGTAATAGTACTTTGGGAGTCAGTGCCTGCCAGGTTAGGTGACAGTATCACTGCTAATCACACGAGGAAATGCTACTTTCCTCTGCAAGTATTTGGATATCCACAGCCTGTGCACACGCTTAGAAACAGAGGAACAAGTAGTAGGATTCAGGGTTATAGCCTGGTTTTGCTATGGACTTTGGTTAGTTTCATACTACTGCTAGAGGTGTCTGTTTGAGGAATGAGTCAGGTGGGATTTTTTGGTTTTTTGGTGGTTGTTGTTTTTTTGGTGGGTTGTTTTTTTGAATAGTGAACATTATGACCTTTTTGTACACCTGTTATGAGGCAAATGCATTTGTGACTATTTCCAGTCTATTGCCAGGTATTAACTAGAATATCAGATGAGCTGTGGAAAGAAACATTCGAAGAACAGTGTTACGAGACCGCAGCTCTCTGCTACAATTTATGCGGCTCTAAAGCAGGGCCAGTCTGCTTCTGCATCCAAATTGAACCACAAAGAAAAACGATTACAGGTTTTCCACAACTGTGACATTGAAAACTGTGAAAATGAAAATGTGCGCACGTTTGGGTTATGAGCTATGTAGTCTTTTAAACACCCTGGTGCCTCCTTCTCTTCATATAAGCAGCACAGTGCACATGTGACCAAATTTTAAGTTCCAACCTCTTTTCCCCTCATCTGGGGCACTCATGAAGCTGTGAAATGATTGAGCTGCAAAACTTTTACAAGTGGATGTGCTGGCATGTTCTTGTCTCCTCGCTGGAGGTCCCAACACTCATTTTGGTTATGTGATGGATGAGATATGAAGGAAGATGGACATTAAAAAAACAAGTAATAAACAGGACGTGGAATCCTCATGAGAGAGTATGACAAATGCTGTTTGCTGGAAGAGTTCATATTTGAAGGGTCTTTAAGCACTTCTGAAAAATAGGATGGCAAACTTGTGGTACATACCAGATGAATGAATTTTTCTGGTAATCTAACCACAATCTGTATCTTGCAAATGCCTGAATTACTTCAGTCTCCATTTATGGCAAATGTTTGTTGCCCTTCAGAGAAATTTATAATTGCCACAGCTAGTTCATGCAGTTGACACGTGGGTGTGCATACCTTGCATTTCAAACGTAATAACAATCTTCCAGGAGAACTATTTTGGGAGCAGGTGAATTTGCATACCAATAACAAGAAAGGAAATTGCATGCACCATTGAGACACAGGAAAATAGAAAGAAACTAAATTGGTAAGGGGAGCAGAATAGTCAGGCTGTATGGTTTGTTTCTGGCTGTAATGATGCAGAAGGTTCGGTAATGAGGCCGACACCCATGTCAGACAGAGTTCTCTAAGTACCTGCGTCATTTTAGTACTCACAATGACTGGAAATGGACTTTTTTGTGCTTTTGAAAGGGAATTCGGCTATGCTGTTTTACTGTGCACCAAGACTAGTTACGCTGTTGGGGTATAATCTTTCTTTTGTATTATTTTCTCTGCTGCTATTTCCATACAGCTTTACCCAAGGTGATAGTCTCTACAATCCTAAGAAGTAGCAAGGACTCAAACACTATAGCTTTGTAAAATCTAAAGGCAAACTTTTGGTGTTAACCTTTACTGAAGTGAGCAATTTTAACTCATGTTGAAATAGAGTTCACAGTCATCCTTCTTTCTTAGTCCAAACAATAATCTCATATGAGAGCCTTTGTAGGCTTTGTTAGGAGGAGGAGTTGATAAAATTGATAAAATTAATCAGATACAAAGTTTGGTGCAGTCCTGATTGTTGGTCAAGTACATGCACAAAATCTTGTACGTACGCTGTTCAGAGGAACAAACAGATGACAGTGTTTATTCTGAGAAAAAACAGCATGAGTCTCTAATGTTAACTATGCCCAAAAAAGCTGTCTCTGTACCTCTGGTAAGGAACCTAATTCCTCAGGTAGGGTTTATGAGTGGCTCAGCTCTGAGGACTTCTGCCGTGGCCAGCAGCTTCTACTGTGCCCAGCTGTTCCTCTGAATCAAGGGACTTTTGTGTAGAAGCATGAGCCTGAAAAAGCTGTGATCTGTGACACTTCAGTGATCGTCAGTGAGAGATCTGCTTCATTCTAGCCCATAACGCTTTTCCAGTATACTACCATCACATTCAAAGAAGTCTCTTGCTAGACAGCTGTTAATGAACTATGACTTCATTGTATGTATGGCAGCTAATGAAAGTTACAGATTCCTATGTCCATCTGGTTTCTCTCTTCGTTGGAGTGGGATATACTTACAATAGGTTCTCTTAGGGATTCAGTCTAGTATATTTACTGACAAATGTGCTGTTTATACTTCAGAAGTAGTAAAAAACTGGCAAGCAGAATTGTCTGGATCCATTTCAAGAAAGAATACCTTTTGTCTGTAGCTTGGCAAGTTTTATTACACAGATGAAGATGTTCTAAAACTTCTTATAAATGATACACCATTAAATTTGGGTAGGTTAGAGAAGAAAGATGATTAGTCGGTAAGCTTCTGTTTGAGGAGTTTGAAGAAAAAGGAAAAAATTCCTTTTTCTAAAAAGGTAACAGAAAAAAAAAATAGAATTGCAGGCATGTAAGTGCAATCTGTGTATATATGTGTCTGCATGTCTAAAAATGTTTGTCCATGTGACAGGATGAAAATAAGTATTGTGGTATCTTTCACCTGTAGTCAGACAATCTGATAGAATAGCATAATCAAAAGGTGGTAAAGGTCTATCAGCACACATAGACCACTGCTTGTCAAGGAGTTTCCTCTTTGGAATACACACCCATCTTTTCTCTTGTTTAATTTTCACTGTGTCTCACCGTCAGGTCAAAAAATTTATTTTTCAGGTTTCAGTGTCTGTAATCCTACTGAGTATCCAGCCTAAATTTTAATTTTCTGTATTTTCTCTTACTACCACTGTGGGCTTTGTACCCCTTTCCGTTAATTGTTGGCTGATGTCCTGAGATCAGAACCTGTGTAATTATTTGAGAATGAAAAATTAATCAGTCTTACAGTTGCAGTGAAAAGCTTGTCATTGTGATCAACATGTAATTATTGCTAGCCTGCCGGTATTTAAGTAAATGCAAACTGCCCCTTTCATCTGAACTCTTGACTGCTGATTCCTGATCACACCCTCACTGTTTTGTTATGGGCTGGTCTGTGGTGCTGTAGGCAAACAAGTTAATAAAGTCAAGACTGGTATCAGTGGGAATCTGCTGGGCAAAATACTCCATGATTTCATAAAAGGAGGGGTATTTCCTGGGCATAGTACAATAACAGCAAGTTTTCCATCAGGCCAGCAGGTAGGGCTATTACTGACCTTTTGGAAGCCCAGGCCATTGCATGAAAGTGATGAGCTGCTGTGCGACATCTGGATAATACAAGAACTTCCAAACTGACTGAGACCAAACGTTCCCCTAGCCCAGGATCCTTCCCTTGACAGTGGCCAAAAAAGAAGCGTGTGAAAAAAGTGTAAGGAAAGGGCCAGTGGAAACTGATGCTTTGAGAAGACTCCTTCAGCCACCAGCAAGCTGGGGCAGCTCAGGGATTCCTGCTCTGGGGCAATTTAGTAACTTTATCAGTTTTCTGGAAATGTTGACTGCAGTAAGAACTTGTGACTGTTCAAACACCCTGATTCAGTGTTTCAGTGAAAATATCAATTGATGTTTTAAATGATAGAAAATGACAGAAACCTGGAAAATATTGATGATTTCTCCTTGACTTTCCATGGAAGCACCCAAGGCTTCAGCACTTTGGGGCTGGTTAAAGCCATTCTGACAATGGAATATATGAAGATTTAACACACAAGTAAAAGGGAATAAAGTGGCAACTGACTATTTTGTTGATTGTATCTTTACTTTTGTTTTATTTTTTTACTAGGAAACAAGGAATAAGGCCTGGGAAGCTAATTAGGAGAAAAAAAAACCCATAAAGAAATACAGACAAAAAGAGTTAGGTTGGGGGAGCGTATTTCACATTACAGAAAATTGAGTCATAGATCCAATCCAGTGCAGGATTGGTTTTAACAAAGCCTGTTATCTTTAATGGGACTGTTTATGCCTACAGAACTGAGTTTACAAAAAAATCTTTTCTGATTTGGGTGCTTACAATAGGCATTTGAAGACACAAAACATGCAAATTCTGTGAATTTATTAAAAAAATTTACTAATGTTACCATGGATAGATATGAATTAGTGAGGCAGTTGTTAAGATTGTAAGAAAATATTTCTGGGGTAGATAATGCATAATAGATTCCAGTTCTCTAGAAGAATTTAATGGAATTTGTCATGAGAAACCATTGTTAAAATTAATGGCTTATGTTGCTTACAATGATATCTTATCTAGTAGCCAAATTTGGTTTTGACTCAGAACAGATTCTAGCTAGTTCTATCATAATTTCCTAAATTGTGTTTTCATGAAGCATACCATAGCTTCAAGATCAGAACTATTTTTTTTTCTTAATTGTGGTGAAATTTTTGTTAAGTTGCTAGTTTATCCTTCTCTCAAAGAAAGCAGAAGTATTTTCATCCTTTTCAATCATGTCTCCTAAAGGTAACTTACAAATAATTCTTTAAAAAAAAAAATCTGATTCATGCATAAGATGTTATACTTTTCTCTTTGGAATAATTGTACAGACAGGAAGAACAATTTTTCCAGGTATTTATTTCTGTAATATTGCTATTTTTTCTGTCAAAGTTTTTTAAGGGGTGTGGTTTTTTTTCTTTCCAACATAAATTGAAGCTTATAGAAACAAAATTTGTTTGCCACATGCAATATCCATCCAATACATGTAAGGAAAATCCTGAGTTTGGAAGCTGGAGGGTAACTTCATGAGTTGTTCAAAGGAAGGGTTTGTTTGGCACAAAACCATCCTCTCACACCAGTTACACATTTGCAAAGAGAGCTGGATGCTTGGCTACTAGGTCCATGTTTGGACACAGTGTCATTTCTAAGGTCATAGTTTTACCCTTATCAGCTGCTTTTTCAAAAATGCCAGAACAGTATTGACAAACAGTGCAGAGCCACTGGTGATTTACAAATCCTCTGTCACAGTTCTTTTCTATTACTAATAGTAGTTTTAGTTGAATATATTAATTGAAATGTCCGCTCCTGAGAAAAAAAGAGCCCTGTTTTTCTGATCTGCCTTTTCATGTGCATCAACCCTTAAATCACAATCTTGAATTACATTGAATCTTGTTTTTTAAAAAATTCATTTATTTATGAAGATGTTACTGTAGCTATTGTGAAAAGAAATTTGATTTTGCATTATTTTCATTTTCAGTCAAAAATTGGTAAGGATTGCAGCTTGTGATGTCATAGCAAACTGTATAGCTCTGCCTTTGATATCAGTGTTACACAGATGTCTTCTCCCCTGGCAAAACTGTGTATTGCAACAATTCAAAACAAGAAGAAAAAAAAATCTGATTCCTTCTTTCCTAGAGGCTTTCCATCATTTACATTCACCAGCGAAAGGTTGGCATGTACCTCAAGGACTAATGATAATGAAAAATGTTGTGTTAAAGAAGAGAAATCTTTCATAACTTGCATACTAACACACTGAACTCATTACAGCTTGTCTTACTACAGCATGCTCTTTTATGTCTGCCGTAATGCACTTCTTTTTCAAGAGACTATGACGTGCACTGATTCTGTAAGCATTTTTTCTCTTCCTTATTTTCAAAAGCTGCCTTTGGTTGTCATAAACTAGTCGCTTATGGCATACAAATTAGGCACTAGGGTTTTCTGCAGTTTCTGACTAATACAAGATCTGAAAAATTATATTTAATATGTATCTGGGGCAAGTAATTGTTTTCCATTTTCCTAGAGCAGAGTACTTGTGACGTTGTAGCTCAGGAGCTGCCAGCAAACTCAGCATTTTTGTTAAAATACTGAGCTGTTTGTAGCAGAGGCTGTCTTTTTTGCTGTGATTCAAGTTTTTTGTAACGTGCAGGGAAACTGTGTTCATGGTTTGACATTCTAGGCATTATTATGTTATGAGTAGTCGGTAATAAACATAGATTTTTGAAGCATTTATAGATAAACTGTAATAATTCACCCGAGGTTGAAACTTGTAATTTCTTGGAAGTGAAACATGGCTTTGTTTTTGCTATGTACTATTTATATAGGTGTGGCCACAGCTGTGGGATACACCTTCTGCATCTGCCATGATACCCCTAACTTGCCATTCGGTAAGCTGTTCAGTCCTTCTGTAGTTTTCTCCTGAAAAAAAACCCCAGTATTAATATTCCTAGCTGTATTTGCTGGAAATAACACAATGGATAACTCTTTGCTCTCAGTCTGCCTTCTGTTTCACACACAACTCCCACTGAACTCTTGACTCGATAAAAAACATAAACATATTTGACTTTAAAGCAATCTGAAAGAGAAGAATAGAGGAAAGGTTGGAACTGAGCATATAAATGTCTGCAACATATCTCTAAGAAACTATACTTGCAATTGATTTTAAGTGACCTGTGTCAAAATCTTGATGAAAATGGAAAAATATCATGCAGACAGACAAAAAATAATTGAATGGCAGTTGCAGGTTTCCAAAGAGCTCTCCTCCAGTAACTATGAAAGCAAATTTCTCTGATTAAGTCATAATAAAAGTATTTTTAAGATATAAAAGCATCCCAATTCAGTTGTCCTAAAGGATTTGTCTGTCAGGCATACACCTTGTATTTGAAGCTGTTTTTTTACATTTTTCATGGAGTATATCCAACTTGATTCTTTATAGTTCTATAAACTCTGTGTTCTATCCCTCTTTCAAAGATAACAAAGCCTTCTCAAAAGAAACTCAGCTACTTGACATTACGCTTTAATATAATGAGATTGACCTAGACTGCTGTTCTCAGCAGAAAAGTGACTATAAAAATGATATGACGAGTTTTCTGAAAGGCAAAAAGAAAATTCAGATTCAGGTTAAATGAAGGCTTAAACTATCCAAAAGCTGTCTTTAGAACACTGAAAACCCAGTTTCATTTAGTGGCATCTCAAACTCAGTAAGGTAAACAAAATTTTATTTTATTCCTATAATTGAACAAGAACATGAACTAACTTTCATTTATATTTCAATACACTGCATCAAAAGATACTCATCAACTGCCCCTCTTTTAGATGGCATATCCCTGAGCAATAAGATCAATTTTCAAAAACAATTGAACAAGTCAACATAAGCTGAATGAACGGTGCAATGGCAAGAAATATGTTACTTCAATTCACCATTAAAGAAAAAAGAAAACCTCGTACAACTCAGTAACATCTGTAAGAACCTGCTTGCCTTTAAGCCAGCTGACAAATTACAGATTGCTTCTACTAAGTGGTTCTTTTTGGTAAAAAGAAAGGCAAGGGAAAGAGTATGATGGAAGGAATAGAATGGGAGAAAAAAGAAAGGTCAGGTAGGGTGAGGCTGAGAAATACTTTGGAGAAGAGTTTGGAAAGAAGTGGAAGAAAACCTCTAATAGTCCACAGTTAAACACTGATGTTGACTTAAGTGTTCACGGTGGTATGACAGGTCTGCGTGTACAGGTTACCAAACAGTTAAAAAATATCAAGTGCTGGTACTATTGCACTATTTGTGAAAGTCTTTTTGTATTACTTAGCCTTGCCTCATTTTCAGACCATGCAACAGATTGTTAAGATCTAGTAAATCCATTGAGAATCTGAAACCTACTTCTTTTCTGTACCTTGCACCAAGAGCAGACTGTGCCAGATGGGGCTAAACAAAAACTTGAGATCAAGAAGAGGTAGGACAAATATTTACGACAGCAAAGATCACTGAATTTAGTCAACGCAGTCTCTCAGTGTCAGGTGGGGATTGCTGGGTCTGATATGGTTGCCTGCTCCAGTCTGACTGCACATGGTTTGTACTGGCTTGCAAAAAAATTCCTGTCCTTCGCATGCCTGCATTTAAGGTCAACTAAAATTTATGTTTGTTTGCCTTAAAATGCTCTGATGCATACTCTGGCAGCTCAGAAGCTGAACAATTAGCAAAAAAGACGTATTTGTAGCATGGCTGTGAGGGAAAACAAGTGGTAAATCGGTCAGCCACCCCAAGACTTAGCTTGCCTTTGTGAAGGCATGTTAAATCGCACATAGTCAATTATTGATGCTCAGCTGACCTTTGAGTAACCCGAAGCTACAGTAACTTAGTCAGCATATGTAATCTTAGCTTTCATTTAAAGAATTCCAGATTAAGCCAGTGACAGAACTTTGGATCCTGCCATTCTCAAATACCTCCCTGTTAATTATATACCTTATATGCTTCAGTGAATATGAATGCACCAAGCACATTTTTAAATTCTGAAATTTTCCATTAAAATTTGAGCTGACACATCCCACCGAGATAGGGATTTAATCCTTCAAACTCACATCATAGTTGCAGGTCTACGTCCTCAACTGACTTCTTTTTTACTTTATGGAAACTTAATGCAAAGCTTATTTCAATTCAAGTGCTACACGCCAATGACACATCAGAAATAGTTATGATTTTTCTTTTCATTAAGAAATAGAAAAATCAGAATCTGAATTTAAATGAAAATGTTAAACATACTGAACCAATTCTAAGTATTTCTTAATGGGAAATTAAAGCATGAAATTATATCTTCATGTAAATGGAAATTTCAGCTTTATGTTAATGAAAAATAATGTTTTCACCATGTAAAAGCTTGTCTGAGCTTAGTATGAATTCAGTAAGGATATTTTAAACAAATATAAAGCTCTGATGAAATACCTTTTCAATCTAAAAAGTCATAGTAGAAGAACCACTCTGAAATGTACTAGACTGCGTTTTACTGTTTCCTCCGCTCTTTATTATAAACAAGTGTTTACATCCAAAGCAACCTCGGTAAGTGTAAGTACTATTGTTAAAAAGCAAAAGGAACAGTCAAGATACACTCAATTACTTGGAAAAATACCAAAAAAACAGAGAAGTTTCTTAACTTTGCTGTTACTAATGTGTGAGGTGACTGAATCAAGTGAAGATACAGAAGTGTTCCATCATTTTGTGTCCCATAAAGGCAAACAAAGACATTTTCTTTAGATAATTTTGCTGATTGGAAGAACATTCAAAAAACCTGGAGCACTGTGGAAGATTGAAAGTAGTTTGAATTCAGTAGGATAAAGCTGAATTCTTTGGGATTATCAGAAACAACAGCAGGAGGACTGAAAACAAATCTGGGAAAAACGGTCTAAAGTACGTGCTGCAGTAAGCCAAGACAGAAGCTGTGTGTTCAGCATAGTCATAGTTTCTGAACTGGGAATACTGAGTCACTCAAAAGTTTGGAAGAAACCCCAACTAAAAAACCAGCAATCTTAAAATTGTAGTGTCAAATATATTTTTGCTACCTTCTTTTGTATTCTAGTTTATAGAATAACTGTAGAATTCTATTTTCCAATTTTTTTTGTCTTCCTGAACTAAAGTGTTAGAAACTTGCTGACTGCAAGTCAGCAAGTTTGCTGATGACACCAAACTGGGAGGTGTGGTAGATAACACCAGCAGGCTGTGCTGCCATTCAGCGTGAACTGGACAGGCTGGAAAGTTGCGTAGAGAGGAACCTCACGGCGTTCAACACGGGCAAATGCAGAGTCCTGCACCTGGGGAGGAACAGCCCCATGCATCAGTACAGGCTTGGGATGGACCTGCTGGAGAGCAGCTCTGCGGAGAGGGACCTGGGTGTCCTAGTGGAC
>Ga0181612_118279_pt1 | contig 16636 bp, 13 predicted proteins | sample HoacroProtozoa21_FD_119630 | JGI IMG/M metagenome (GOLD analysis project Ga0181612, IMG submission 119630) | Hoatzin crop microbial communities from Cojedes, Venezuel. Combined Assembly of Gp0051906, Gp0051904, Gp0051908
ACATCCCTGTGGACCCCCCGGTCAGGTCCCTTCTGCTGGGTCCCTGCCCATGCAGTTTGTCTCCCCGGGAGGTGACAGCACGCGTCCGGCCCCTCACGCCCTCAGGAACGCTCACGGCTGCAGCCTCCCGCTCAGTTTGCCGTGGGGCGGCTGGAGTCGAACCTCCCCTTCCAGCTGACTGAGCGTGACGGACATGGCAGCAGAGTAGCTCATTGAACCGGAGGTATTCCAGGAGGAGATGACCCGCTGTTGATCTTACTCCTCTCATTTGGTTTTGTTTGTGGGGTCATATAAATCCTCTTGTCCACGTCACTGCTAACGTCACGCTACCACGTGCCACGAGCGAGCGCGATGCTCGGGCTCCTCACCCTGCTTCCCCTGGGCTCGGAGGTCGACATGCCGCTAGCCTGCCCCATCCCTCTCAAAAAGCACCGTGAGGTTCTGAGAGAAAAACATAACCTCGTGCTTCTCCAGGCCCTCACCTAAGCAAAAGCACTGCCAGGAACCACAAGAAAAACTGGTTTCAGGGAAGGAGAACTTCAGTCTGCCTTGTGTCTTGGCCACAGAGAAGGGGTTGTGCAAAAATCCTGGCTGGATTGCTTCCATTTTCACACGCTTCTTTCTGGAATCTCTCCATTCCACTAAAAGCCATCCTCTAGGCAAGACCAAGAGGCTTGGGCGAGCATCTAGTGTCTGCCTGCGGTGCCGACCGCCGCTCACGGGCTTTGTGCTGGCAGCAAGGCCCCATCGTACCTTTTTCTGAGGCTCATCAGGAGCGTCTGTGGGAGAGGTGCAGACGTCTTCAGATTCAGAGTGATTAAACTCACACGACGAAACACTGGCCGAGTCCATGCTTTCACCAGAGCTCCCACCTGGAGTCGATTTGGGTTTCTCCTTGATGGGTGTGCTATGGGCCATCATCTCGGAGCTAAGAAACAGCCTAGTGTGGAAAAGAAAGCATAACGGCCTGTAAGCAAAAGCAGAACAGAGCTGGACTCAGCAAAGCTGTCGCTGGGTTCAAAAATCTTACAGATTGTTTTGGTTTCCTATCTGGAGCGGCCTAGTGTTTCCATTCCCTCTGTGTTGTTTGTGAAGAGGGTTTGCTACACACCAACACAAAACCTGCTTCCTCTGCGAATCGCAGCCGGTGCCCAGGTACCACAAGCGAGACCCCTCTTGGGCCTGGTGCGTTGTCAGACTCGCTTGCCAGGAAATGCTGGATCGTAAACCCGCCGCGTTCACAAGCTCAGGGATGAGCGCAAGCCAGAGGCACGGCGGCGGGCTCCGCCTTACGTGCTCCCGCGCGCGGCTGTCGCACCCTGCTCCCTCTGACAGAAGACAGCACAAGACCTACTTTGGCCATACACCGGGCAAAGGCCCTCAAAAGGCAAACTCATCCCTGCTGCAAATTCTTTCACCCGGGACAGGTGCCACAGAGACCAGTTTCTCTCTAAGAGCCTGAATGGATGCGTACGCAAGGAGGAGATCACAAGAAAGTGTAAATTAGAGGCTCTCCCTCTCCGAGACTCCTTGCTAAATGCGGGTCAGGTTAATTTAAAGGAGCATCAAAGGAAACAAACTTGTATAGTATATGAAGTGGAGAAGCAAGGTGAATGAGATGCTATGTCAGCATGCAGTTAATGATTTAAAACAATTTAGAGAGGTGTCACTCCCTGTTTCTGGGTTGAATTATGGCAGTCTTTTCTACAGCATTAATTTGCAGCAGCCATTCAGAGTGCAGATGAAACAGTTGTTTAGACAAAGACCGCACAGTGCAGACAAACACAGTGCAGTACCTTACAATAATAAATGAAATGTAGTCGGAAATGAGAGAATAAAGCCTGTGCTCGGCAGTGACAGTTCCTACGCAGCGCTTAGGCATGTGCCGTGGGAGCCACAGACGAGAGGCTGCCGAGGGTTCAGGCGCTGTCATTGTCAAAGCTCACCTTCTCACTACGTATCAACTCGGACGGACTAACCGAAACACTTCCCAAGCAGCTGCCCACGTTGTTTTGCGCATCAGAACTCAGAACTCTAGCTTGACAACATCTGTTCTTCTTTCAGACCCTAACCTGCACAGCGCGGACGCGAAGCGGACGGCTGCTGGCTGCTCTGAGGAAACGAGGTACCCGAACCAAGCCGGAAAGGAGAGCGAAGCACTGACAGCGCTGTTAAATTCATCATTTCCCCCCTCATCTTGATCATGCCACTGGTGTGTGGGGGTGCCTTCATATCTCTTCTCCCATCAGGTTCAAATTTCTCACCTTCAAGATATTTTTACTTCAGCCCTCGATCTCTGCTTTCATTCCCTGCAGCTCTCCCCGAATCCCTGCTAGTCTGTTGCTTCCCGTGCCTGCTGAGCCGCGTGCCCCTGTTCTCCACCCGCCTCTGGTTCCAGTCTTTGCGGTACGAGACTAAATTGGACCAAGTCCCCATGACTTTTTTCCTTCTCTGACTTGAAGGCAGTTAGACAGATTGCCTTTTTGCTAACCTTAATTTTCATATTAAAATCCTGCAAGGAATTTTTGCATGCGTATAGCAAATTAGACTAATAATAGGCCAGACTATATCCTCATTTACTCTGGTTTGCTACTGCATTCGAAGAAGTTATTACACAACAGATACTGAATTTATAATCCAGCACTAAAATTGCTCCTTTTTGTAAGACCATAGGAAGGCTCGATTATTTCTAATCTCTTTCATCATTAATAATCCTCATGACTAGTTATAACGATGGAAAGGGACAGCTTCGGGCAGAGGTGTGTGTTTCTAGCTGCTGGTGTCTCCTTCTGGCAGCGCAGTGGTCTGGATCCCCAGCCAGGTTTGTCAGCGGGCGGAACGAGGACCGCTCGTTCGAGGGACTCAGGCTCGTGTTAACACATTGAACGCCCCTTGCTCTGTCGTACTCACAGGCTGAATCTCTTCACCATGCTTTTCCGAGATTTCGGCGATGTGGTGCTAGTGTCAGCAGCTGCTTCAACCTCACGTGAAAGGCTGTAACTGCAGAACAGAGGCCACGGGGTTAATTTTTTACAGACAATACTATTAGTTATGTATCTCAAAGTAGCAATATTCAAGAAATGCAAGAATCCTTCAATTATTCCCACTTCACAGAAGGCTGCAAACCCATAAAGAGGAACAGAGCTCTGTCCACATTTTACCATGCAAAGCCCACCCCAAGCGCCCGGGAGACATTCACCCGGTGAACGCTCAGCGAGCTCTGCGTTGCCTCAGCTACCTGCTGCCCGCATCCACCAGCTCAGTGCCTGCATCCTGACGTCTCTTAGGGTCGACTTCTGAGCCTGTGTCTGGGCAGACAGACAGCCCAGACACAGCACACTATCATATTTCAAAGTCAGAAGCCTGATTTCCCATCTCAAAACTAAACCCTGCTGAGCGTTCACAGGTTTTCTACAGCTGTTTAGCGGAAGGCAAACGTATTTCCACTCACCTCGAGCAGCAGTGGAGGTAAGCTCTGCAAGAGGACAGCGGAAGGCTGACAGAACCTACCTGCCGGTGGCTTGGGGGTCAGAAAAGCCTGCTTTGCCAGCCGGACTGAGAACCTACCTCTCCTCCTCAGTTAAATGCTGCTGTCTCCTGAACCACGCGATGAATTTTTGGTCTGGTGTCATGCAATAGCTGTTACATGCAGATTGCAAGAGCTTAATTTGGGCAATTACTTCAAATTCCTAGGAAAATAAACAATCAAATAGGAATTTAATTAGAAAACAAGATAAAGCCAAACTCATTCGTAAACTGAACACATGCAACAACAGAACCAGGACAAACTCTGTTTGACGTGAAGCTCGGTTTCAGTTGCGTGACTGTTTCCAGAACCAGTTTTTCAAACAACGAAGCCTTTCCCCCCCCAGCATCCATAATGTGCATTGAAATGCGAACATTTTATCAGACACACACAGCTGAGAAGGCAAACACAAGGCGTCATGCTTCACCACAGAGCCTTTCCCAAGTACTGAGCGAAGCGTAACGCCGGTGCAAACCCACCGAACGGCAGCACTGCTGGTTGTTCCTCTGGGAACACAGGCAGCAAAGGGTCAGAAGTTCTGCCGATCACCCTACCCTGGCCAGACCAGCTCCGAGGGAAGAACCACGCGCTCTGCTTAGGTGGTTCTCAGGCAGCAAGCAAGGGTAATAGTTAGGGTTGCCTGCGATGAAAGCCAGGAGTCTGATCTTCCCTGGATTTGCACGTTGCGCGCTCACACTTGCACCAGAGGAACATAAAATGCTGCCCTTCACACGGGTGACTAGAATGCGCTGCTCTTCTGTAACTCCACTTGCATTCACACTTCGCCAAAAGATTTCTTAACCCTCCCTTCTGTCAGAGCAGGTTATAGAATCGGGATGCAGGGACGGAGCCGAGTGCTCAGCATGGTTCGGAGGGCAGCTTTGCCGCTGGTTTGGATGAAGCTGGGCTGGTGGCCACAGAGATCTCATTGTCAGTGTCCCGAGCCATGCAGTTACACACGCAAGGCAAGTCCAAGAAGTGGTTTGTAGAGCTGGGAGCAGTTAAGGGAAGGAAATGGCTCCATCAGCCAAATCCGAATCTGCTTTCAGGCCCCAGAACGGAGATTTGGCACGACTTCATTCAGCCAGATGTAACCCTAGTGCCTTTACTCCTGCACAGCGTTATCTCTGACCAACAAGGAGCAGGCTGAAAGACTGACAGCGTGTGTGTCTCAGTGCCGGGTACCTAGCTGGCTCTCGGCAGCCTTTTACCTACAAACAGTTCACTGCAGCAGAAGGAAAACATCTGCAAACTGCATCTTCTGGAAAGCAAAGGTCTCATGCCGCCAGGTCTGATTCACTCTTCACCACCCCACAGCACATCCAGGCGTAACGTACCCCCACGAGCACCAAAGGGAGGGAACGTGTGTGCCCCAGATGTAAATCCCAGGGGAGCAAGGGGCCTGCAGCTCCTCTTCCCCTGTTGCACACATCTAAAAAGTAGGTTCTGTCCTGCACCACCCCTCGCAGTTTGGCAGAGGCTTACGGTCTTCTAGGGATCTATTCTTTCCTCACAAACCTGCATTAAAATAAGCGGCTATTGTATGTGCCTGAGCAAAGAGAAACGGCCTCGCCAAGAGAACACTCTAACAGAGGGCATCAGGAAACTGAAAATCGCAGAACATTCCATTTACCTTTCGCCTCTTTTCAAAATTGATCAGGCCACCCTGTTGGAAGGAAGGAGAAGGGGTCAGAGTAAGAAGAGCACATGCTCAGTTGAATTTAATCACAAACAGGGTGAAGTAGCGAGGCTAATGTAAAGCACAGACCTGCCCTGAGCAAGGGCAGTCTAAAAATACCCGTTTCCAGATGTGGTAAAAGCCACAGCTCTCATATGCCCAAGGCTCCAAAGGGTAGCTGTCCTCCTGGCCCAAATGGCCATCTGCCCGAGAAGAAAAGTCCAACACAAGAATGCCCATAAAGGCTGTGTCAAGACCAGGTCTGAAGAACGCTCGCAGGATTTTGCGTGCAAGAAACACACTCAGCTTTGCCTGCGCTGGGAGCCCAGCGCTGTTCCCAGGGAGTTTCGGAGACACCGACTGAACGCAAAGCATGCACAGAAGGGAAACTGCCAAAAAGAAACTGGACATGGAGCAACCTTCCACAGCCCTGCTGCAGGGCAGCTTGCAAAGCAAAGAACCACCAAACCAACCAGCCACCGTGACCAGCCCAGGGAGAAGGGGATTTGCCCGTTCTTAGCAGAAATGCCGGTACCAGCGCAGCGAAGGCTGGGCACCCACAGCAGGCTCCTCGAGCATGTGCTTTAACAGGGCCAACTTTCACAGGTGTTTGAAAACCTTTGAAACAAACACCTCTGAGAACTGGCCTCATCCTCAGCCTCTGTTAAAGGACCACACTCTCTTGCAAGCGTTTTAACCTTCTTGTGCTAGATTGGTTCCCCCTGCTCGTTCAGCTAAAGACAAATGAAAAAAAAAAAAGGTCTTTAATCACTTTGGGGCTCAGACACGTCCAAGTCAATACTGTGAAGCACTTCAGTGAACAGTCTGAAGAGCTCAGTTCATGATTCTGTGTATTTTACCAACTATTCACAGAAATCTTTACACTAAAATGTTCTTTTCAGAAAAATAAAACAGAATAATGGAAAGGCTTCTTTCTTCATCTTTTCCTACCTAAGAAAACAAGGCAAAATAGAATGCTAAGCTCGTCCCTTGAGATAACTGCACTCAAATTCACGCAAGATTCTTGTTGCTAATAAAACTGCATGTTGCCTCCTTTTTTCTCTGAAAACAGATTCCTCTATTTTTTAAGAGCTGCACAATAACCCAGTAGAAGATACAGGAACAGACACACTCAGTGGCAGGGAGGATATTCAGGGTTAAAAAAATTGCCCCCAGTTACCTCGATATGGTCCTGAAGGGCTGTGTCAAGCATGATGAGATCAGTGAGGAAGGTACCAAGATAAGGTACCGTGCCTCGCATTACCCCCTGCAAACGACCAGAGCAATGTCGAATTAATCAACTGAGAACAGTAATAATTAGAATTCTAGAATACTCCTGTACAGGAAAATTAAATAAAAGTAGTCTGCTTAACCAAGCAGCGGTCTTATAAACTATGTTTTCTTTCATTACATCATCCTCAGTATCTAATCTAAAACTGAAATAAAATTCTGCTGAGAGCGGGATGCTCTCACAGATACTGCCAAGCGGTTTTATATGAATAGTATTGCCCCCATACACTGATTTCTAACAGTGGGTCGCCAGGAAACCCTGCTGAGCACCAGGGACAGGGTCCCTTGGTTACCTGCTGCCAGAGCAAGCATTGGGGAGTGGTCCTGGCTAGCCTGAGTAAGCAGTTCCTCTCTCCCTGCTTCAGTCCAGCGGATTTTTACTTAATGATGTTGTTGTACTGTGTGACAGTCAAGGCAAATCAAGTCACAGGTTTTTTTCTCCAAGAAGTGACCATCTTCCCCAGCTATTCACTGCATTTTAATAGTAATTATTCAAATTTTATACCTTCTACAACCTCTATACTGCTAGCAGTATATTGTACAATTCAGGCTGTTTCTACACTTGTGAAGGAAATATTTGTTTCTGCCACCCAAAAGGATCTGGTTTTTTTCCAGTCAAACTAAAAGTCAAACAAAAAACCATATTCAGCACATTTGCCTCGCTATCCCAGATTTCTCTCCCCCTGTCCTTTCAAATCCTTGCCAACTTTGAGACAAAAGCCATTTTCACCAGCAGACTGGAAACTAGACACATTTTCTGAAACAATCTCTGTAGAAGTCTGTGCAATTTTCAAGCTGGTCTGTCAGAAGCTTCATAGCTTGTTTACAAGTAAATGAGATTTCTGCTCTGGCTAGAGACAATTTTTTTAATGTATTTTCGTTATGTATTTTACTACATGAAAATTGTGTGGATTCCCCTGTATTTCTCTCTAAAGGGTAACAAGAGTAGTTAATGGAATTCTTTCTTGTAGGACAGAAACAAGACGGTTGAAAACGATGAACACATGTTTATATTCATCAATCATTTATTACCCTTTTATATGACCGGTTTAGTAAATTTCTGGAAGACTTGAAACTAAGGCCAGACCCTTGGCTCAGTGTCCATCCCAGCAGCTGGGTGGGATGGGAAGCAAAGGCAAGTGGGGACGGGAGCAGCAGCCTTATGCACCCAGTTGTCCCCTTGCAGGGCCAGGGGAAGGCTGGCGCCAGGGAACGTAACATGGCCCCCTCGTACGTCCACCGAGTCCTGAAATCGTGGAGTGTTCTCAGCATCAGGTCGCTGAACGCACTGGCTGTGCTGGTGCTTTGCGTATCCATTTCCTCCTGCATTTCAGGTGTTGCTGGAGTGAGAGGACAGCTGAATTGCAGAACTGAAGAACCACAGCTGCTACAGCTTGGCAGCTCCGCGCAGGCCATAGAGCTTGAGCTGGGTGCAGCACGAATCCCGCTTCGCACTTGTTTGTGTATGCAGATGTATGTCTGTGCGGGAGCGTCTAGAAGTATGTATACACACATGCATAGCGTTACCTGCTCACTGTGATCCACAGCGTAAGGGAAATACAGCTTTGGGCGTATATATCCAGGGACAAACATGCTGGCTGCAAATTCAGTCCAAACCTTTCTCTTCGCTTGCTTTGTAGCAGCTAATCGATAGCATCGACGTGATGGTTTTGCTTGACAGAGGGCACACTGAGGAGCGTTACCTACTGCGCACTCGCTTTGTTACATACCTTTCTAGATTTTCCTTCCTACGCAATTCACCGATTACGGTTAATCACATTACCAGTTTGAAAAGGGTAGGAAAAGACCCCAGACATACCATATCTTTTTGCAGTTGCAGTCGTCTCTGTGTCCTTTTCTGATTTTCTTTCACACTGCTGTCCAGATTTGCAAATTTGGATGTTCCTTCCTGTAAGGGAATTAAAAGGCAATTAATGGAGGAGCTAAGTGGTACGCTGGCCACTATGTTGGTGTAAAATAATTGCAAATACATTTAAACAGGCAAGGTAGGCCAGCGAAAATATTTCCTGTGCAGGTACACACGTATATATGCACACATGCTAATTTTCTGGGACTCCTACACTGATTGGGAATTTTTGACGAAATCCCACAAGATGACCATTAGGGAATTTTTCTACAAAATAGCTCTACTCTGGCCAAAGCGAAGTGCTGTTGAAAACCTCCTGAGAGTTCAGATCGGAGAAGCTTAGAAATACATGAGGTGTCCAGGTGAGTCTCAGAACTCTATCCTGACACTCTTGACTGCAGGATTTCTGTTTAATTTCCTGATCACGACTGCTACAAGTAAACATCTCTATCTTCTGTAGTGCTTTGTTGTTTTTCCTATGCTGCAACGCAGGGATCCAGCAACTACCCTCAGTGGCTTCCTGACTAATCCAAAACCACGCAGGAGATGGAAGTGGTAGGTTTTCATCTCCACAATTCAAGCTCTCCTATGAATGGGTGAGCTATTTCACAATAGATCTGCAGCCTTTATTTCCCTAGATCCATACGGGACGCTGGGAGTTACTGTTATTTTTTCCAGTGGCCGGATAGATGGGGCATGAATCATTATCAACGGCTTTTTAAGAGGCGCAAAACAACAGTCTGCACTTGTAAAGATCTCTCGTTGCAACTTTTTTCAGTCACAGTTAATGGACAGGTCACGCAAACGCTGTGTTTCCTTCCTTGGCTGAAAAGCAGGAGCAAATGAAACAGGATTGTTGTCTCGATGTCTTCAAGGTACTGAAAGGCAAACTCGAGATCCTCTAACAGCAGCTGGCAGGCAGGCACAGAAGGTAAAGCTGCGGCTCGCAGCAGAGCCGTTGTTTGGGGAGGAGAGAACACAGTGGTCCCCATCCACGCCGGCCAGCCTGTTTTGTATGGCATTGTGTCTGCACTGCACTTACATTTGCAGGGTTGATCGGCAAGGTCAAACACGGCTTCCCTCGAGAGACTATTTATAGCGACAGAAAACAAAAACTTTGAGGATTCAGTGGACAGTAATCCTCCAATCGTTACAAAATGGTCCGAGAAGTAGGAGAGAGGTTCTAGCTATTCTGCGGAATTTTTCTCCGCTCGCTGCTTTCAAAATGTTTTGCAGATCTACTTACGGCAGCTGGAGAGAGTGATTTGCTGGGAGCCAGAAGGTCCAGGCTCAGAATGAGTTGTTTTCTCTTTTTAATATTTACTTAAATAAGCTGCTCTAAACAAACATTTTCCCTCTGTGCTTATTATTGTCTCACCTGCTTTAAAATTTAGCCACAGATGTTGATAAATGGATGATAAACAAAACAGACTGACAGGTTTGAATGTGTTCATCCCATCATTCCAGAGCAAAACAGACACCAAGGTGAGGTACAAACGCCAGACTGACTGGATAGAACTGCCAAAAAGTAAACTGGTTAGCCAGTTTGTAGAAACTTTTTTATATAAACAGAAAAAATGGCCACAAACATTCCTTAGTTTCTACAGAATGTAACCTTTCCCTGCTATTCTTCCTCGCTCCTTTCAAGCTCCGGAGCTTGTTGGGGTTCGCTCAGGAGAGCGCACAGGTCAAACTGTTTCAGACAGAGCCTGCTTTGTTGTCCATCTGACCACACACAGAGCAGGAAGCCTGTTCCTTTGAAATTCCCAGCCCTGTTTTCGAGTTCCAAGAAAGGTACGAGATAGTTGGATAAACATCTTGGTTTAATTCCTCAGCTGAACCTAAGTGGCATTGTTCCAGTGAAGTCAAAAGCACTACAGTGGTGCAACCCAGTTGAGAATCTTGTTTGGAGATGCTCTGCGCTCATCGGTGCAAACCTGAGCCTTTCCAGGTCTGCTCAGAGGGTGCCCCAGCTAGCGGTTCATCGCTCTATACAGAGCAGTATATAAATCCAAAGCGCTAATATGTGACTATATATGCTAGTGTAGGTTCTCTGAGGAGCAATAAAACCACCTCGTACAGTAGTTCAGGGGGAGATGAGCTTTGGCAGCTGGTTAGAAAAAGGGCTAATCTCAGCTTTGATTGGGTCACAAGCCTTGCAACTCAAGTGAATTCTCACCTTCATTAGCAGCTCCCTGCTTGTCAAATAATTGTCGTGGTCTGAGAAGATATCAGACAGCTCTTCGAACATCAGCATTATATCCCTGTACAGGAGAAGATTAAATCATAGGGGTTATTACTAAGCACTCTAAATCAGATCAGATTACTACCTTTTCTCATGAATCATGAACAGTTGGGCATATAAAAGATAACACCAACAAAATGCATCCGATGAGATGCGGTACATCCACCGGAAACCTTCCCAGGATCTTCTGACGCTCCCAGTAAAGTCAGGCCTTACTTGACAGCATCACAAAGAAATGCCATAGGCATGGAGAGCCTGAGCAGGGCTTTTAATCCCACTGCAGGGTCTGAGATTTTTGTGAGAAAGTGGATAGATGGGTATAAAGGAACAGAACAACAGGCTTACTTTGGAACACACACCCAGGTCTTCTTTAGCCAATAGATGGAGTTGGACTGCAGGGCTGAAATGATGGCCCTCAAGGAGGAAAAATTCTTCAGGATCCTACATTCCTGTGAAAGGAGCGGTTAGAAATATAGGAGCATTAAATGTCAGCATTATGAATATGTTAGTGCTCTTCTGTTTGACCGGTGTCACGCTTGCTATGCATTCTCACTGCTAAGCAGGCAGCTGTACAAATATTGAGGATCAAAAACATCGCTCCCCCCTTCAGCCATGAAACACTTGATGGGCTTTGGCACTTCTATCTTGTTAGCCCCACTTTCATGTATTTGTGGCAGTGTTGCAGTGTTACAGCTTCCAGATCTGCTAGTACAAATAAAAGTGCAACCGAGTCCATGAAGGCAGGCTAAAAAGCACAAATGTTACTCTTCTTAAAAGGTCTTTATAGTTACCAAACCCTTTTACCCCTTAGGGGAAAAACCAGGCTTTGCCTCTTTCTATGTGGTATTTCAAATGTAAACCCTCAATCATCTAAGTGCCAATTAAAAATACAGACATTCAAAGGAATAACCTGTTATTCAAGTATATGCACACTGTTAAAGAGAAAGACCTTCCCAGCTTCTCTAGAGCTGGGATCAAATCCTAACAGGGAGACTGGTTCATAGGCATTTCTTACGCAGCTTCTCCGCGGCAAAAGCTTTGACGGAAAAGGATACTGAAAAACTTAATTCCCTGAAAAATAGCACAAATTCCTGGTAAAGCAGATGGAAGCAAGGAGGAGGGGGAAAGTGTGGCCTGTGACTTTTCAAGGACCTCCTGTCAATCTGTTGGTGGCTCATGAACCAGAGCACGGGCACCACAGACTTGAAGACACTCTTGCAAGCCCAAGCTCTCCAACAGGTGTCTGTACACGCAAATTGAGCAGACAAAACACATGCCAATTTGACTGTTGCATGCAGATGAGAAGGTATTCAAACTACAATTCCGCTTCTGCAAATGTTTATGGGGCTGATTATTACACGAATAACGCTGATTATGTTAAGGATCCTTACAGTGAAAATAGACATCGTTTATCTCCTTTGTAGGACTCAACAGATGTAAAGCAACCTTAGCATAAACAGAAGCCAGACCTGAATATATCAGCAGCTCAGTTCAGGAGTTGCATTAAAATTGGCTGAACAACTAAGGCAAGTACATTTGCTCCCACTTCTTTACCTAGAAACATGTGCAGCTTGGGGTCACGTTTCACAGAGTGTGGCTTGGAAGACTGACGGGGCAGACAGCGCTTGAAGCAGGTTGGCAGTTAGGCTAGATGGATACCAGGAGGTATTCCAGGACACACAAGACCTGAAGGCTATTCTTGCGTGGTCTGGGGCCAAAGAAGCCACAGAACAGCTCTCCTTCAGACATTGACACATTTGAGAACGTGACCCTTCTTTCTTTATGTTCAACTTGAAATTCAGGCTGGGGAGAGCGTGGATTTAGAGGCACAAATTCTTAGCATTTCTTTTTTTCAAATACAACCAGAGTTTGGACTGCAAGATCCAATTTGGAACCATCTTGACTTAATTGCATGTTGCATATTTTAGAGCCCATTAGGAATTCAGTATTGGATTTTGTGTTCTCAGTGATTTAACTGACTGCAGACTAAACTTTAGCAAGCTTTCATTTGTATATAAGACGACTTTTTAAGACTGCTTTGAATGCTTTGTTTCATGCTGTGTCCTTCACAAGGAGAAAACCAGAAAGAACCCTGTGCAGAAGCAACTCTGATATAAAAAAATTAAGCATAACAGGAAATTAACGATTTCATTTTTACTTTTTATTTTTAAAGAAAATATTGTGTGAGTGAAATTGGCTACTTCTGCTCAGGAACTTTAGATCTAGGTGGAGCAGAGAGGGCTGGCAGTTAGAAAAAGTATTCAGTTTATCTTGCAAACCAAGAAACTGGATCCAAAAGTCACAAAGAGATAACAAATGTGGAACTCCATGCTGCTAAGTTACAGAGTTAGCTGTCAGTGAATGACTGCACTTTAATGAGTGGATTATTTTCTAATTCAGGCATCTGACTATTCAAAACACTCATTTGCATGCACAAAGCAAGAAACTTTCTTCAGAAGTGGGCAGCTAAGTAAATATGCAGCTAGCTGTTCTACATGTGCAATTATTTTGCAGAGCGTGCACATGCATTTTTCATGTGCTTAGCTAGGACTGGAGTATTTAATTGTATGTATGAGCTAACTAAAGGGAGAAGCAATGAATCAACAGAGGTGGAGAACAAAGTTCTCCACCCACAGAACAAGTATGATGAGAGTGGTGCCTGTCCTGGCTTCCCCGGGCCTCCCTGCTGCCCCGTGATGAGCAGGAATCGGCTTCGTACTTGCTCGTCCAGGCTGCAGCCCCGTCTGCCCCATAAAGGCCCCTTTAGCGGGTACCCTCTGCAACTCAAAGATCTGCATACAGAAAATAGGAATCGAACTTCCTAATCTGTTCACACGGGCTGTAAAGCAGCCGTCAGATGATAACAGAAACGAGTCGATGTACGTGCCAAAAGAGAGGTGGAAAACTGCTTCCCCATACCAGTTGCCTGAACCACGCAGTTGCGGACGTTCAGGTGCTGGGACTGACCATGCTGCCTCTGGAAGCGCAGGAGGTGCAGCGTCAAGGTTGGAAAGCCTCTGTCTGGCTTAAGCTTTTTATGACTGCTTATTTTGTATAGCTCGGAAAGTATCCATGTGATTCCTAAAACGAGAGTCAATGCACGTCCGTATGAAAGTGCTTTAATGTTCTCTTCAAAAGAGAGATCTAGTTTAGTGCCAGCTGCCCAGTGCTCTGAAGGGGGGTTAAAAAGACTGCAGTAAAATATTAAAGATAAAATCTAAGAAATTAACAAACCAGCGTTATGTAAAGAAGGCATGCAAAACCCTGTCATGCAAAGATTAAGAAACGCCTGATCTGCTACAAGACAAAGGAATTGAAGCAAAGAGTAAAAAGGCGTTGAAGAAACCTATGAGACAACGATAAAGCAGAAAGGTAAGAGGACAAGGAGACTGGTACTGTACTGTAACTCTACTTAGTTTTGCTGGTTACTGCTTGCAGCTCTCAACCCCTCCAAACCATCTGTTTTGTGTACCTAATGTAAACCGTGAATAACTCGGTAGGCAAACAACTTTTCAGCCTCAAGATTTTTTCAAAACAAGAGAGTACAAACTAAAATTTCATTTTTTTCCATGTTAAAGAGGCTACTACTTCCTAGAAGTTAGCTAGCTTTGCTGCGCTTACTTTAAAATTTGTATATACTTTACTTTCATATATACACGCAGATATATAAAAATGTATGAAAACAGTTGTGCTGTCTTCCACCACACCTGATGTCAGGTCTCGTGGTGTTCACAGACAGAGGAGAGGGAGCACGATGCTCACTGACCGAACATGAATGGCCAAAAGCAGGTGAGCGCAAAGCTTATTCTGGCTGTACCCACTGCCAGTCCGTCCTGCTCCATTCTGGGTAAACTTTCCTCTGAAAACAAGTCTAACCTTTGGATGATATCAACCATTCCTTCACTTCTTTCGCTGATATAAGCAGTATTTCCTTCCTAGGGAAGCAAACTGGTTGAATTTACACCTATCTCACCGTAAATGTTACATTATCAAGTACATGGCACTCCCCATCTGCAAGACACAGTATCTGCCTCACCCATTAATTAGCACTCCCAACCCTGTGAAGAGACAAGCATCAATCACATTTCCATGGCGGGGAAGGAGCTAAGGAGAGGAAGGGCAATACTTTATCTGCTATTACAAAGTAAATCCGTCAGAAATAGAAAGACTTAGAGGTAAGATGTTCACTGGCCTGGGAGCAATACATGCAACCCCCTTTTTCTCCCCTCCCAACTCCCGCACAAGAACCATTAAACAGTCTAGAATTAATGCTTTACATGTGCAATATAAATCCACTTCTCAATGATCTTGGCTCTTTGCTGTGCTTTGAGTTCTTTGCTCTCCAGGATAGTGCTGATAACACATTTGGTAATGGCATTGAACTGAGAGATGGTGGCTCTGATGGTAGGTACCAGGTGCTGGTTTTCTTTCTTATCCCTTTGAGACCAGATGCTTCCCAAGCAGTGGTAGGGTACAACTTTCTTGAAGAGTTGCTAGAGTGAAAGAGAGGTGCATAAGTCAGCAGGATTCTCCTAGATCTCTGTTGTCCATGAAAAGAAATGCATTTTTGCAGTACAAATTGGATTAAATCTAATATTGTACTAAAAGGTAAATATTTGTTTTCGCTTAGTTTAAAATACACACTTCGGCATAGTCTTTACAGGCTTGATGCCCTCAAAGAACTGGCAGCTAAATAGTCCTGGGAAAATAAGAGATGCCTGCATATCAGTTGTGTGGCCAAGGGAAAATGATATAACTTTTATATATAATTATTAATTTATATGCATAATTTTATATATAATTTAAATATAAATGATATAATTAAATTAATTATATCATTTATATAACGATATTTTGAAGGAGATTGATACAGCCAAACCAAACCAGAGCGCTACAGTTAAGAGTACCTGTACATCTTTAGGCCAGGAAGCAACATAGTCGAAATGTGCTATTGCTCCGGTGTCAAATGTTAAACCTTGCAAAAAAAGGCCACAGAGTACACATTCACAATTATTTTTTTTCTTTTTTAAAAAGAAAGCCAACATTCAGAATGACTGAAGGAAAAAGCCCAATGAACAAAGCAAGCTTGGATAACCAAGCAGAGCTGTGTTCTGCATCCCAACAACAGACCTGTTCTGGAACACTGTACTTCTATTGACATAACTTAAAAAAAAAAATATTTAGAAGCCCAGCACCACATCGCCTAGCATTTCAAGTAGTACATATACTCTACATACTGCATCCATGTATGTCAACTGCTCTGCCACAAGGTCCTCTGGGAAAGAAGAGAATTCTTCTGGACTGCTGATCTCCAGTTCCTCTTCATCACATAAGTTAGAGGGGAAAGTGCTATGGAACCCATCTGTCCAGGATGGAAAACACAACTTAGTAAATTTATACAGTAAAACAGTGAATCAAAGCAGATCGATGTTTGCTTATTTTAAAACATCACTGTGTATTTTAAAGCAGAACATCCAAAGGGTCCTGCCTGATGTAATGGCCCTACTGTGCTGCATATTTTAGTGAGAAAGATGATGACCAGAAGATAAAACTGGCAAAGAAAAAGGTGGAAGAAACAGAGAACTAGAGAGAATTGAGCTGTTTGGAGTCTCTTAGCTGAGAAGTGACAACCCATTTGCTAACCATTCGTCTGAAAAACACAACCACCACCCCAACAAAAATTCTTTATTATCATTGCAGAATTTTGTTAATCTACTTTTCAGTATTTATGCATTTTATAATCTGGGGCAAAAAATATCAAACTGCAAAGGGATGAGACTGCAAGTATATCCCCAAAACATTGCATTAGGAATGCTCTTGCATCCAAATTTCATCTCCCATGTGTGGAAATAAAAGGAGGTATCAGATTTTCTTGGCACCGTATGTTCCTTCACAGGGCTACATGGACTGTATTACAGAATCACACAGAATCACAGAATGTTCAGGGCTGGCAGGGACCTCTGTGGGTCACCCAGCCCAACCCCCTGCCCAAGCAGGGTCACCCACAGCAGGCTGCACAGGACCACGTCC
>Ga0181612_128115_pt1 | contig 16635 bp, 9 predicted proteins | sample HoacroProtozoa21_FD_119630 | JGI IMG/M metagenome (GOLD analysis project Ga0181612, IMG submission 119630) | Hoatzin crop microbial communities from Cojedes, Venezuel. Combined Assembly of Gp0051906, Gp0051904, Gp0051908
GTTAGCAGTGTCCCTGCTCGCTGCGGGGGGGTTGGACTAGATGACCTCTAGGGGTCCCTTCCGACCCAAAACTTTCTATGATTCTATGGCACAGAGTGCAGCAGCTTATTACCCAAGGTCACGAGGGTTGGCAGCAGGGCTGGAACAGCAGTGCCCAGATGAGGGTAATATTCAGCAGTCCCCTAATCCAGAAGGCAATCAGAAAACAGAGGCACTGCTGCCCCTCGAGAGCCAGTTTGCCCCGACAATCTATTTGCATCCCCAAAAACATTCTTGATCAGCTAATCCGGAGGCCATGCAGTGAGGAATCGGAACCACATAGCACATTTAAAGTTCGTATACTGAGCACTTAAGTAAAGGAAACCGTAAACCTGTCTCACTGCATCTCCATTTTCCCTTTATACTCCTCTACAGATGCACCCTCTTCACCATTCTCCACCTCATTCAGTGTATATGCATTATTCAAAAAAACAATACAACCAAAGCGTGGAAATAATTTTTCATAAACTACATAAAATCAACCCCTATTTAAGAACACACTCTGTGTTTCCAGTGTTTGGTTTCTCCACTCTCACATACATTACAGCTAGCCTGAAATGGCACTGGGACTCTGTTGGGTATGATTTATTGCTTTGATTTATTGAACTGAGCAATGACAGAGCTCCCGCTTGACAAGTTTTCGTTTCTTCATGGCAAGTAATTAGCCTTCATATTGCCAAAGGGCTCTTCAGCTGCCCTGTCAACGCTGTTCCAACCTAATGAAAATACACCGTCTTATCATAGTAAGACATTTACATTATTCACATACTGCTTTCCAGTGGCCTCTCATTAGCTCCAGCCTGCTTAACTTTGCTGGTTTATTTGCTGCAACAGAACACAAAAACATGATGCTCAAGGAGGAAGGGAATCATTCAGCTGCAATCTTCCCTCACTGCTGGGTTAAAACAAGGTCTTCTGACACCCCCATGCCAATGATTTTAAACAGGCTGTGTGAGGATATACACCCCAGCATACATTTCTGGCTGTATATTTACTCTTTAGCCTTCACAGAGCTGCATCTTGTCATTAAGCATAGCTCCAAATAACAGGTAGCGTTATAATCCACACCTCATCACGGTCATAATCTCCCTCCTACTTCTTCCTCCTGACAGGTAGTTTACAGCTATCTGATCCTGAGACTAAACTCGTCTTCTGCCAAGCTGCCAGCACTCTAGCCAGCACACAAAATCTATAACCATGTCCCTGCCTGTTCTCTCACTACCTGGGGAGAGGATAACTGTCAGCAGTTCAACAACCTTGCTAACTCTTTCAGGCTGGCACCAGATACTACAGGCAGATAGTCCAGCTGGGGTGCAGGAGGAGCTATGAAGGCATGCTGGCCAAGCCACACTGCTGCCAGATCTATACCGAGGAAGGTGGTCTGTTAAGTAATTTCATCAAATCCCACAAACAGTGCTTTGTCTGGTGTGGGATTAACATCCCACTGGAGATTTGCAAGCTGTAAAGGGCCTCAACACCTTAGCACATCTCATGCACAGACCTACCGAAACCGACTTTAACACAGCCAGTGCAGCTGCCAAGAGCAAATTTGTCTAGCAGCAACTTCGTCAGCAAGGTTGTACAACATCACCTAGGATCACAGGTTAGGAAGACAGTCAGATTTGTGTGCAAGAAAAAGCATATGGTGAGAGTGAGCAGACAAGTTGCCACAAAATATACATTCAGCTAGGCTCTCTTATAAACTGTCTAGAATGACACTAGATCCTTTCAGATTTTTTTTAGCATTCCATTCCACAGATTAAGATTATATTACAGCACACCAAATCATTTCGTCTTTTGCCTTGGTCTTCTCTCGTCCTGTTTTCCTCACCTTGTAATAAATTTTATTGCTGTTTCTGGGACTAAGAACTCTGTTCCTCATCAACACAGGACTGGTCTTTCCATTGACAAAGAGTCTGGACTGCCAGAGAGAGCAATTAGGAAGCAAAACATCATTATGAAGAAAAAGTAATATCTTCATCTGGAATGGGTGATGGAGAAATATGAATTTAACCTTGTAGACTTCAAAGTTGTCAATGAATTGCTTAATACATAGCAAAAATTTCAGTCTGCTACCAGAAAGTAGAAAAAAGAGTGATGAATCTTACTAGGAAACCAGAACCCACCAAAGATACTTCTGCAGAAAGCTGTTTTCTTTGCTGAATCTATCTTCCTAACTGCCCAGTGGAAGATTTAGTGTGTTTAAATTCAAGAAGAAGGTAACTTTCATCTGGATGACTGGAGCGTTGCTTGGTTTATGCCAGATGACGGTTTAACCCTAGGTGGATGCAAAAGGGTAAAGTAGGGAATATGGCCCCCACAGCCATGCTATTCCGTGGCCTTCCTCAGAACCTGCCTTCCCCAGGAGATGTAAGTAGAGGAAAGCAAATTTTACTGCCCTCTGCTTAATCCGAACAAAGATGGTGAGGGTGAGGTGAAGCACACTTTCAATCTCTGCCATCCCACTGGATTGCACATCTGAGAAATACATTTGGTAATATTCATGAACTGGGCATAATGATCCCAGCACGTTCCCCACCACAAATGAGAGATAACAGAAAAAAAAAAATTGTTCCCTAAATCCCACTTTCTTCCCCACAGACTCTTTGGGGACGACAAAGACACATGTAACTCCCAATTCTGGTTTTCTACTCCTGTCTTTTGCCATCCATAGAAGGAATGCCTTATCATCAGTTCGCTTGTTCATCCGATTTCACCTTTCAGGACAATCAATTCCCTGACGTAAAACTACATGTCCAGAAGAGCAAAGGCCAAAATGGATACAGACGTCTGTCTGCCTGTGTTTATTTCTGTTGGTATTGCCTTTGATACTAACACTGTACCTTCCTTTCAGTCTGCAAAGCACCTGGAACATTTTCTACTATATGCTTAAAAAACACGAAATACTCATAAAACATTGGGAAGTGGTGAGTAACAAAAACCGAGCTGTCCTACAGTCACATATTATGACCAAAAAAATAAGTGTTGATTAAATTCATGCTATACAGTTTAAGTGTTGCTATTCCAGCTGTGAGCAACTAGATACTTCATCTTGAGCATGCTTTTCAAGGCAATACTAATGCCTCAGGAGGGTCTTTAGTCATAGTTGCCTGCTTCTTTCAGAAGTTTCCCCCAGTGCTATTATGCATATAGGCACCTTGGAAACTGTGTCAGAAAGCAGACAATGGGCTTCTAATGTTAAGGTCAAAAGCTGCAGACAAATAAGGTTGTGGTGATCCAAAAGAATGTGCTATATTTCTTCTAATTGCTTTTTTGATTTTCAGTCTGAATGTTCAGCAACAAAAACCTACTGAAATTTCAGGGTAGGGGAAGGAAGAAGGGTAGTAACAGAAAAGTAAATACTTTCTGTGGGCCTTTTTCAAGTCTTCTTAAGCCCTAAAGGAGATTCAGTGGCGAAGTCTTCAAAAGGAGAAGAGTAGGTCCCACTTTTCCACCTGAAAGAGTAATCAAGAGAAGATAAATATGCTAAATTTTCCTAACATTTAAACTGTAAATACAAAAATTAAAAAAGCAAAAAATGAAGGTTACAGGAAAAATAAAGTACATTTGTAAGGATTTTAGTTCCAGAAGAAAATCCACCTTCTCTTCTTCCTTTTGAACAACTTATTATCAATTTCATATAAATCTCGCTGTGGGTCATGTAAGCTTCTATGCCACTCCTTTAAGCTGTAAGGAGCTTTCTTATAGGCTGAGGACTGTATGGCAGATAAAAAGGCTCTTCAAGATGTGCGGATTTTGCAATCTCATTGACCCTTTTCTCTATTCTGCTTTTCCTTATGAGGCTTTATTACATTTCTGCCAACTCTGGCAGCCTCATTCCTCCAACTCTTTTTCAGTGGCATTTTGCTATTCTTTCTCTTTCCTTTCCTGGGAAGTCTGCCTTATACTTTACTACTTCCCCCTTTGGTCATATCTTTCTTAGTTCCCTATGGCGAGCGGTTGCTGTCATTCCCTGTTGGCTGTAACCTAGCCCCAGTCAATGCTGGCATTTTTCTTCTCGAAACACATTCTACCATACAACTCAAAACCAGAGCTTCTTTGGAACAGTCCTGAATCCAGTTTCCTCACAGCACTCTGGACTACTGCTTAACTGTGAAGACGTATACTCAGAGACGACATTTCATATACAGACAACTGATCTCTGAAAAGGTATTTGTACCCAGCCTGGCCCAAAAACTTGTGATAGGAGGGTAAGAAGCTATGTATCAGAGACTTCTTTTCAATTCTGAATATTGTTCAATAACTCTGAGACTAAAGGTCAAACTTGCAAAGGTGGGGTTCAGTCAAGATATAGATGTACAGGTACAGATGCCAGCTTAAAGGCAATGGCAGCACAGAAGATGAGCACTATTACCAGATTTTGACAGGCTGCGACTGAGTCTTACAAGCTTCAGCATGGGAACTAAGACATCCCTCAGGATAAAACTGATGCCCTTCAGGGACTGCACCAGAGATATCGAGAACTGATTCTCGGAGAGGCTGAGTCAAGAGGAACTGCAGGTAATCGGCATCACTTAACACCTTCTTCCTGCAAACTGCCTACAAATGTGAATCATTCCTGACTATTTGGCCACTGTGAGTTACCAACTGTGTACATCAGAGATCATTAAAAGTACACCTTTCTCAAGCATATTCAAGCAAAACATATTGCTCTATGGAGTTTTTAACTACAGCTCTGTTTTCAGCTCACCAGTGTGCTACAGACCTTTGTGCAACACACATGAGTCTAAGTAATAAAAAGATTCTGTTTGCAGCAACAAAGCAATTATTATATCTCCTTCTTAATTAGTGTAAGGCTTATACTGAGCCAATTGTTATTAGAGCATTGCCAAGTAACCAAACATTCTGCTTTTCCCTAGATTTCTTGGTCTTGCAGGTTTCTTCCCCTTTATATTACAGTATTGAAACAGACTGCATTGTGCAGGAAAAACCACAAACTGAGGAGGGGAAAAACTCCCAATATTTTAATCTGTTTTAATAATGTTTTTCAACATTTTCCTTGTTTTCCTGTCTAAACCTCTGACAACAGAATGACTTAACACAAAGAGTTAAAAAAAAAAATTACCACCATGAGCCAGTGGCTTGGTTATCATTGAGATGCACACTTCTCTAACCCATGCAGTCCAGTGAAGGAGTCTCCCAAAATGCAACAGAAAGGATTTCTGCCTTATCAAATGCCTTGTACTCCAGCAATCTCATACACAGACACATAGCCCAAGAGCTCTGAAAGGCAGGACAACAACAGAATGGTATAACAGCTCCAAGATAGTATTTGGATTCTTTTCTAATAAACAGACTTTTCTCATCACTTGTCACATCTAGATTAGATGTCCGACATGTAAGAGGTTTGAAATGTTATATACAATAAACACTTTCCATCCTGTGAAAAGAGATAGGACTAAAACTGTAAACTATCGTATATCCAGAACACCAACCAGAAGAGCTAATAGAAAACTCACTTCTGTAAGAATAACTCCCTTATCCTCTCTACGGACCTGCCACAGAAAGTGTATTAGAGAAGTAAAAATGTAACAGATGGTAGCAAGTCTTGCTGGATGACATTACTTGTAGCACTAACATGATTGTGAGATTAAGAAAGTGTGGGGATAACATACCTTCCTTTTGTTGCAATATATTTGTTTTGTCACAGAAATTCTATTGGAAGAGATAGACAGAGGATGAGTATGCTTCTCAGCAGTCTTTGGGTCACAAAGTAGGGAAATGATGATAACATGACATGCTTTTTAGAAAAAATGAAGAGATTAGAGATGCTGTCACAGAGATTATGTAAAGTGCACAAGAAATAGTGCAGCTAATTAATGCATCTAATATGTACTGATAATGCCCATTTAACGTATATGCCAAGAGTCCCTATTTGAAACGGCTGACATGGAACTCTTATAGGAGTTAAACCAGAAGTTTCTGTGCCTGGATCTCCAAGTACTTCCAAGCAGACTGGAAGCTATCACAGACAGTTAAAACAAAGACAGGTGAAAGTGGAAATTACTGGCCCACATCAGACAGAATGACAGAAAGGGAACTTTAGTACTACTCTGAATATTTAAAAGTTCTACTATAGAAGGAAAAGACAAAATCCCAGTATGCCACTAAACCTTGATGTCAGCATTCCTCTTTGAAGCATATATGGCTTATAAGCATTCTCTGATGCACTTTGAGCACTGTTATCTGGTATACATAAACACTGAGCTGCTTTTACAGCTGTTGAAGATGCTTATATCCAGCTATGAATTTTGGCATTACCCATTCCAGTCCACAACTTCAAAACAGAAACAAGATTTGTCAATAATACAGCACTGGATAAGATTTATATAATTTCAAAAAAATCAGCTGATCTCGCTTGCATCTTCTCATAAAAGAGTCCCTGATGTATCCAAAGGACCTTACTATCTCAGTAGAAATCAAACTAGAGGAGATATTGTACATTTACTCAATCATTTATAAAAATAAATCATAATTAGTGTAATATCATCTGTTGATTCTTGTTATCTGTTACAAAGAGATGAAGAAACAAATGAAAAAGGTCATTTTCATTAGAGGTTTCTTCAGTATAATATTCTAATCAGTACTCATTTCTTAACATATGCAAGATAACCGTATAGTTTTATGAAGTAAACCTGGGACATAATTATATCCTTAAATAAAACAAAAAACTACTTCTCCTTTGCTTGTCACTGGAAGGTGAGAAAGCACACAAAAAATACACACAGATCCAGCTGCTCGTATGCAACTTCACAGCCTCCTGCTTTTTGCAGGTCATTTTAACAACACATTTACACGTCAAATCTGAAATGTCACTGCTCTGAAGTGCCAACAGGGAAAGGAGAAGTAACATTGGAACTAAAAAACAGGGCCCATATGGACACGTCAATTTATTATTTACAAAGCCAATTTTGATTTTCCTTCTCTGATAAGGGCTTCATCTGTGATCTTTGGTGAGTCATTTTAAGACGTATCTGAAGAATGACTTTGGTTCCAAAGTCCTGCCTAATTTCCACTTCAGGAATGCAAACCCAAATTACAGTCCTCAGAATCATCACTCAGCTGTCACTCCAGACTCTTAACCTTTTTACACTGAAACACATTTTACCAAAGATAAAAACCTTTTTAAAATTTCATTTCCTGGGAGTGTTCAGAAACAATCTACTTCAGCTCGCCCTCCTCTAAACCAGTCTGCAGAGTTTTTCCACAGATACATGAAAATAGTATACATAGTCAAGGAAAATGGCAGTAGAATACAGCTTTCTGTCCTTCTACCAAAGCACCAATACTGGGCTGGAGATCAGCATCACTTTGTCTCTCTAGCGCAGTGTATCTTTAATTTTGCCATATAACATAAACTCGCATCTGCAGCTGACAGTGATCTTCTTCCTCCATCCCAGTTTCCCCAGTAACTTGCACCCTAATAGGTTTTGTCTCTTCAGAAAGTGGAGGTGTCAGTGAAAGTGTGAATTCATAGTTCCTATAACCTGGCCCACTTTTCTAACCAGTTAGCTACTGGCTAAATAGAGGGCACCTTCTCCAAATGCTTTTGAAAGACCTCTGCGCAGTTTTTGTAGCACTATTCCAGGAGCAATGCTGTGATCCTCTAGCTGGCGAAGTTGTCTCCCCATTGATCTCTGGCATCTTCTACAGCCCTTCTCCACCTTTCGTCCTGGGAAATAACAAAGACAGCAGTGTGTCCTGTGTGCTCTCCTCTCCATCTGCTGAGCTCTGCAAGGGAGTGTCTGCCTTCCCCCTCGCTTTTGATGGAGACAGTAGGTGCCTGGGTTAGCTTAGATCACAGCATCCTGGACGAAATGATTAGCAGTAATGTTATAGCTGTGGCAACTCAATGGCAAAGCTAAGCTAAACTGAGCATAACAGTACATGGCCAGTTAGGCAAATATTACTCAGGACAAAACAACTGAATACACATAGGTACACGTGACTAAATTCATAGAAGTATGTTGATTACCTTGAACTATTCATGCAACAACAAACTAGATTGTATAGCACAGCTAGTACAAACACATCTGAAAACACCTTAAGGAACGGTGTTAAAGCAAATGGGTCTAATCATAAAATGGGCTTAAGAAGAAAAACATGAAGGCATCCATGCAGGGAGAAAATGACGGGTCAGGAACTGTATTATTTCACTGCATGGGTCCCTGCACTGCGAGATGCTGAATAGCTGAAGAAAGAAACTATTGCTGCTTTATTACCACACTCCATGCAGATATTCATGCAAAGATAGCCACAGCTTTACTGATTTCAGTAGACACAAGACGACCTAAGATGGTGGGGAAAGCAGTTTTAGAAAAACAGAAGTAAAAGGTCTGGCGAGAAAAAGGGTTGAAATACAATCCCCTGGTTTTGCTCAGATACAGCTGTTCTTTCTTTTAGCTGGACTGCAAAGTGTGTGTGAAGTATTGACATACAGAAGGAGAAGAATGTGTATACAGGCAGCTAATGTGGAAGACCTTAGCCTACAAGACTGTGTTGATGGACTAATCTTCAAAGGGTGGAATATGAAGATTCCCCTAACGCAATAATAGCAGTAATTAAGAACAAAAAAACTGAAAGAGTGTAGGAAGAGAAGGAAGAATAGAGAGGGAAGAATACAGGGATGTTAATTCATGCCTGGCCTGTTACAGAAGCAACCCCATCTGAAAAGTTTAACTCCCATGGAAAAAAAACCCAGCGATCCAACTTTAAATAAAAGTTTAAAAAGAAAGAAGTGAAAAAGAAATTACAATTTCACCTTCAGATAAAAGCTACTAAGGGAAAAATAAAGTACAGAATGTAAAAGGGTATTTTCTTTAAAAAAATACGTATTTCAGTTTTTGTATTTCCCTTGGGGTTTGCATATTTCGGTCACACAGTTATCCAATTAAAATGAAAACTCTGCATTATCCTTTAGGCGAGGACAGCTGCCAACTGCTAAGTTTTATAAAGTCTTTAATCTCATCCATAAATATTTAATAAGAATTGGTTGGTACACAAGCCAAAGTAAAGTAAGAAATCAAAGGCATGAGCTCTGCAGTAACCTCTGTATTGTCTGAATGGAGATGAACTACTTGCACAAAATTATGACTTTTCTCTTTTTATGTTAAAATTACTATTAAAATGTATTCAGGAAACTTTTCTGATCATTTTGCCATTTTCTTCTCCTCATGTAATGTATAGAAGAGAAGCAAAGAACTAAACAGATTTCAAAACTGAGAGAAATCTCTTCTCCAAACTGAGTTTACAGCACAGCAAAGTACCAATCTTTGCCATTTTATCCTACATGCCTTCTATGTTAATCAGTTGTTTTTCAAACACAGCCTTCAATAAAGGGCAACCTCTTTTCATGATAGGTTGGATACATAGAGACTGTGTGTTCAATATCTGTAGTCAGAAATATATTTACAGGTGTAATGAGACTGCAGGCAACGTCAGCACCAGAACACCCTTACACGTGGCACACCGTTTAAACCCTACGGCAGCAGCCATGCACGTGGCCTTCTCATTTAGACTGACATCAGTCTGATGACCAAGCTGGCAGCCTAAGTCATGCCCAGGAGCAAGGAGGCATCCTATGATCTGCTGTGTTTCTGCAGACTATGTGCACAGGAATGTAACTGGGAGGCGGCAGCCTTCAAAGGCACGTGTCTGAGGACATCACCAACGCAACAGCCCCATGCCAAGCCAGGATGTTCTAACAGTGCTGAACTGAGGGACTCGTAGACTTATATTTGTAAGGCTACATGCAGTCATAGCCTTGAATAACCCCATTTTTGTAGAAAGCAGAGGAATAGTTCTCTTGTCTATAAGGAAACGGTAACCAATTCGGCCCCCCAGTCCCAGTCTTCCAATCCCAATGTTATGTCTGCAAAGGACCAGCAACAGGAGACAGGGCTGTGCCCTGCAGCAGTGCATTCATGATAAGCACACAGCAGAGTTACAGCATGTACAGCAGCAGCTTTACAGCATCATCACGTCTTGGGCTCAAGAGAACAAGCTCAATGCAAACTCCACATGTGGCCCTTGCATGATTGGTCTCAGTTTTTCTCATGCCGCTGCTGATCACCAAACCTCATCTCCACAGCCTGGACTATCAGCTCCCCGGCATCCTAAACCCTTAGGACTAGGGAGTCCAGACACCATAAGGAGCAAGCAAGAAGCAGGACCTTCCAAGCCCTGTATATCAGCGATGGACAATCCATGCCCAAGACAGAGAATGACAGCTGCTGGTTCATGCTTGTACATTTCTTTTTTCAAAATGTTTGCAAACAGAGCAACATATTTTGGTGCTTAAGGAGTTTTGGCCTGGTTTCACCTTCACTACAAGCAATTTTCTTAGTTTAATGTTCGTTTGCATACTGTTAAGTATAGTCAAATTGAGATAAAGTCTTTTAGCACAGCTTTAAAAAAATAATTAACGAGACCAAATTCTTGCTCATTTGATTTCCAGGCCTGTAAAAACTCAGACCTGAGAGACAGCACAGTGAGCAGTCTCAGTCTAATAAACAAATACATATTGGCAAGAACGGCTCTTAATCTTATCAGTTTGAAAGTAACTCTTAAAACGTCATACTATTTCAACAGGCAGAATATTGAAAAATGTAAGCACAAGCTCTCCATGCACAGACTGCCCAAGAAGAGGATCGGCCAGATGACCTAATGACTCCACCTCCGTGATAAAAGTAGGTATCTTTGTCAGCTGAACCCAGCTCAGGTGAGTCAGAGAGATGCTTTTAAATTGATTGGTTTTTACTAAGGCAGACACAGCAGAAACAAAAAAAAAAAGAAAAAGCAAACATTTTAATTTCCAGAAAGACCATATCACTCTTAACAACATGAAATAACTATCTGTGTCAGGATGCCAACCTTGATGTAAACAGACAGTTCAATATTGGAACCACACTCAGTAAACTAAAGATGTATATGCTATAAATTGGTTATAAAGCACTCCCTGGCACAATGGAGCAAAGCACATGCTTTGCTTAATCCTTCTGCTTTCTGAATCAATAGAAATATTCTTCTCAATTTAACAGGATGGGATGAAAACACTAGAATCAGCTTCACAGAAGTGGCAGAGTGAATTGTGAGGGATGCTGGAAATGAAATCAGATGAAAGGGGTTATTGCCAGTACCTTTGTGAGTGACAAGCGCTTTTCAGAACTTTGCATTTTCAGTTTTAATCTGAAACCTGGAAATAAAGGAACCTGACTTTTCAAAGGAAGATCTTTGGCAATGTTGTTAAGGTGGGAGGCTGGGAGAAGAGAGGCAATAGAAAAGGGGTTTTGTGAGATTTCTGGAAATTAAAACATTGACATATTCAAAATCACAACTCATTGATGAAAACTACGACTCATTCTCCCAGCTTTGTCACTGGTGAGTCGAGGAAGCCTGGAAAATTATGGTTGGAAGTACTGGTGACTGCATGTCTCTTTGAAGTTAATGAAAGCTGCAGAGACTAAGCACACTGGAAAAAGTCCAGTCATTAATTTCCCTGCATGAAGATTTCATATATTTAAATGTAATTCTGAGGCAGTATTGACTCATCTCTTTCTTCTTCAAGTAATCAAAATAAGGCCTTCAAATACATCCACGAAAAAAAATGTTTTAAATTCCTCTGAAGACAGACTCCAAGTACAAAGCCAACGGCACATCCCACCGAATCTGTGATTAAGATGCTATTTGAACTTTGGATTCAGACTTAAGAGGTATTAGTCCTGAGTTCTGTTAGCCCTGACAGATTAGAGCACAGTCCTTCGCAGGACTGTGAATAATTGAACAAAGGAATTCACTGCTATGGTCAAGGTGAGCAGAACTTGATAAATGTTTTCTTGGAAGAACTCACCCTCATAAGAAAATTTTATAGCTCAGATTCATCTCTGACATGTATTAATTATAGATGAGGGATCTCGATGCAAAGAAAAGCTAGGGAGGATAGGTACTATGAGAGCCTCAGAAAATCTGCACTTAGCCTGGTAAGCAAATCTACTTTTGTCAAAGAAGAGCTCCTCGGGCTCAAAAGCCCTTAGGGCAGAGCTAATTAAAGTTCAGATAGAGCAGCAAAAAGTGATGAGCATGACAATTCCTCTGATGGAGAAAACAATCCAGGAGAAACCAGTGGGAGGCTGAGCATAATCACCCTGAGGTGAGATATGTCAAAGCTATGGAAGGCCATATGAAAACTTGTGATATCTGGGTGAGAAGAGTCGAAGTAAGCAGGAGGCAGTCCCCTGTTTCGCAGTGGGGGGTGGAAGAAAGCACTAAATGGCATATTTGTTCCTCTCAATACAAACTTAACTTTTCAAAAAAACCACAAGCAGTTTGTATGCTGAAGTACAGGGTGACTAACTGAGCCCAACCTCTGGACTAAACCTCTGTGTCCAAATATTTAGTCCTTGAGCCAGAATTAGATGTACAGAGTGATATAATACTATTGGAAGAAGCCATGCCTACTGGCAGAAATGCTATGAGCAGATGAAAACATGTGCAATTCAGCGGTAGAGTCTATCAAGCACACATGGTTGCTATGAGCTGAAACCTGGCCCCCAACTGCTGTGGAATAGGGAGGAGAGGGGCAGCACTTCACATCACATCATGTCCAAAGCAGTAAATTGTTCAGCGGAGCAAAATACAACGGGCAGAAGAGAGAGTAGTATCTTGCTTCTGCGCATCCAGAGAACAATGAGCCATCAAGAAGCTTCGGTGAAAGGCACAAACAACATCAGTCTCCCGTTTTGGATCTCCCCTGTGGACAGCACATATAAGACATACAAACAACTTGAAGTGCAGGACATATTGCAGTTCTATTTTTACCTGATGCTACATCAGAAAAGATTGCTGTTAAGCTAGTGGAAACTTCTAAAGCAGCGCCAATTGCCTTTAACTGATACTATTACTTTAACTGATTCTTTCAGCAAATAGCCAGAGATAGCCTTTATTTCCTAGGTTATTTCCCCACAACAGTAATCGAATTCTTGTTAACAATTTTCAGTCATGGAGGAAATCTGAACAAACTAATCTCTGACAAAGCACCTCTGTTCACAGCTGTGTGATCTGAGGTATTTCTAAGGGAGAGACATATTACTCCTTGAAATTCTTCCATTTATTATCCTCATGCCAGTGAGAAAACAGAACACTTTAATTGAGTTTTGAAAGAGTGTTTGCAAACTGCTGATCTAGAAGGAAAGCCCTGCAAATGATTTGCCATAGATTTCTTACAGGATCAGTGAGAAACCTGACATGAAGCAAAACAGCTGTCTGCCACAGCACCGGTGAGTGAGTAGGGCGTACAGATCAAGCTAAATGCTGTTTTTCACAAGCCTCAGCCAGAGCTACATGTAGCTTTGATTCAGGAGCCACAGAAGCATTTTGCACCACAGCATCACGCACATCATTTCAACTTTCATGTAAAAGGAAAAAACAGGAAAAGATAAACCCAGGAAAACAAGAAAATATAAACAGATACAGATCACCTGGTTTACAGCACTTGCCTCTCAGCAGAGCACAGAGGTAGAAACTCAAGTTGCTTAAGCAACCATCTGCCTGTTCTCTAATTTGGAGAAACTCTACACAAGTTATTAGAAAACTTAGATATGGAGTACATAGGTTTATCTTATTCTGACAACAAATGATTCAGCATAATTCAGCTCACTAGAACATACACCGTGCAGCACAACACCATTAGGTGGTAGACGTACATCTGCTCTAGTGCTAACATTCTGTAATAAATGATTCAGTTTTGACTCTAAGACTAGATTTCTGATAATGAAATGTGCTACTAAGCTCAGAGACACTTACAGCTGCAGAGGAACTCACACCACAGTTACCAGGAAGCAAAAAAATGGAACGATACAGCCCACATTCTTGCATCTCCAGACCAGGACATTACGTTTTGGATTATCTTGATAGGTTGGATTGCAATACTTGATATTTTGATCAGACTGTCCTAGTGTCATATAATTGTTCTATCCGAAAATGAAAGACACATTGATCAGTGAGAGACAAGTGTAAAAGCAGAGATCAAACACACAGAAGCATCTCCGCGCAGTCTCCCATTGTGGTAACTTCACATGTTCAACTATTTTAGAAATTTGACCTAGTGCCAAAGGACTAGAACAGAACAGGCCAAGGTACTCAATGACTTCTCTACCTTGGTCTTTCACTGGTAAAGCCTGCCATCAGCAATCACAGGTCTGTGAGACCAGTGGGAAGGTCTGGAGCAAGGAAGACTTACCATTAGTGGAAGAAGATCAGGTTAGGGAACATTTACACAGATTGGACTTCTATAAACCCATGCAACCTGACAGTGTGCATTCACAAGTGCTAAGAGAGATGGCTAATGTCATTGCAAGGCCACTCTCAATTATGAAAGATCATGATGATCAGGGGAGGCTCCTGAGCACTGAAACAGAGCAAACATCACATCTATCTTCAAGAATGTCAAGGAGGATCCAGGGAACTACAGGCCAGAACTTCAGTCACGGGGAAGGTGAGAGGACAAATTCCCCCAGAGGTCTTTTACATACAAATGAAGGTCAGAAAGGTGATTTGGAGTAATTGTCATGGATTTATGAAAGGGAAATCACAACTGACTAACCTGGCAGCCCTCTACAATGACAAGACCAGTTAAGTGATGACAGTAGATGCTGTTTATCTTTACTTTATTATGGCTTTCAGCACTATCTACCACAGCATTGTCTCTGACAAACTGATGGAGTATGGGCCAGATAAGTGGACAATGAGGTGGACTGAAAACTGGCTGAATTGCTGGGCTCAAAGGGTTGTGATGAGCAGCTTAAAGTCCAACTGGAGATCATTGCCAGGAGTCACTACAAAGGCCAGTGTTGTTTGAATTTTCATTAATGATCTAGATGATGGGGCAGACCAGGAAGGCATCCTCAGGAAGTCTGTAGATGATACAAAACTGAGAGAAGTGGTTGACAGACCAGATGGTCATGCTGCCACTTGCAGGGACCTCAGTAGGGCTGAAAAATGGACAGGATAATGTTGGAGTCCGGGAAGATCAACAAAGGGTAATACAAAGTCCTGCACCTGGGGACAAATAACCTCATACACCAGTTCAGTCTGGGAGCAACTGGCTGGAAAACAGCTTTGCAGAAAAGGACCTGGGAGTCCTAACAGACAAGTTGAACACAAGCAAGCAATGTGTCCTTGCAGCAAAGAAGACCAAAGGTACCCTGGGCAGCATTACAAACAGCATTGCCAGCAGATCAAAGGAGGTGATGGTTTCCCTCTACTCAGCCCTGGTGAGACACATCAGGAGTCCTGCATCCAGCTCTGGGTTCTCCAGGACAAGACAGACATCACATACGCGAGTGAGTCCAGCAAAACATCATGAATATACTCAGGGCTTTCAGCATATGAGTAGACGCTGAAAGAGCCGGGACTGTTCAGGCTGGAGAAGGGAAGGCTCAGAGTGATCTCATCAATGTGTATTAATACCTGACAGGGGAAGTAAAGAAAATGGAGCCAGACTCTTCTCAGCAGTGCCCGGGGACCAGACAAGAGGCAATGGGCACTAACTGATATACGGCAAGTTCCATGTAAACGTAAGACGTAGCTTTTTCACTGAGAGGGTGGTCATGCTCTGGAATGGGTTTCCCAGAGAGCTTGTAGAGTGTCCATCCTTGGAGCTATTCCACATCTGACTGGACAGAATCCTAAGCAATCTGCTCTAGCTGACCCTGCTTTCAAAAGGGGAGTTGGACGAGAGGTGCCTTCCAACCTCAACTGTTCTGGGATTATGTGTATTTACCATTTTGGTTAATTGTCTACATATCTTTCAGTGGGGTAATTCAACAAAATTGTGAGATGTCTATTATTTAATAAAAAAAAAATATATGTATTCCACTAGGTAAGACACATTTGATGCTGTGTTTGACAGCTGCAGTTAGGGAAATGGTTTTAAAGTACACTTTTATTGCAGTGCATTAGTGTGACTGCTCCTACTGTCTAGGTACCATTATTAGATGGAAGTACCTGAAAGAATGGATGCCATTGCTACTTCCAAAGTACTGTATCTATGAAAGACCCCGGCCTCTTTGGTAACACACAAAGAAATTGTAACTCATATTTTATATATTTTAAAGCTTTCATTAATCAAAGATACCAGCACTTACACATTATTGATTATACTTACAACTGCTAAGTCCAGGGACTTCTTTCTCAGTGCCAAGGATCACCTTTTTTCCCCTCTAATTAATCTATATCTTTTGTTGAAGAAGAGCTGTTTCACCCACAGGCAATCCTGTATTGGTTTTGCATAGCCAGGTTTTGGTAGCAGGGGGGCTGTAGGGGTGGCTTCTGTGAGAAGCTGTGAGAAGCTTCCCCCATGTCTGATAAAGCCAGTGCCAGCCGGCTCCAAGATGCACCTGCCGCTGGCCAAGGCCAAGCCCTTCAATGATGGTGGTAGTGCCTCTGCAGTAACATAATTAAGAAGCAGAGAAAAAACTGAAACAGGAGAGAGGAGTGAGACCATGTGAAAGAAACAACTCTGCAGACCCCAAGGTCAGTGCAGAAGGAGGGGGAGGGGGTGCTCCAGGTGCTGGAGCA
>Ga0181612_135596_pt1 | contig 16635 bp, 14 predicted proteins | sample HoacroProtozoa21_FD_119630 | JGI IMG/M metagenome (GOLD analysis project Ga0181612, IMG submission 119630) | Hoatzin crop microbial communities from Cojedes, Venezuel. Combined Assembly of Gp0051906, Gp0051904, Gp0051908
ACCTCGAAGGTCATCAAGTCCAACTGTCAACCCAACACCCCCGTGCCTGCTAAACCATGTCCCAAAGTGCCACATCCACACGTTTTTTGAACCCTTCCAGGGATGGGGACTCCACCACTGCCCTGGGCAGCCTCTTCCAGTGCCTGACCACTCTTTCAGTAAAGTTTTTTTTCCTAATATCCAATCTAAAGAGAGAGAGACAAGTTGGAAGAGCCAGAAGACAAGAAAACCATACTGGAGAAAGTCAAGAGGGGAAAAACTGCCATAAACTCTGCTCATGGAGCTGCCCCTGCATGTAGATCTGGGTGGAAAGAGGCATGAAAGATTTAATCTGCGATCACAGCTGTGGCTTGACAGCAGACGTGAACAGCAGCAGCCCAGTGCTCCCCAGCACCATGCTGAGACACACTCTGGCATCAGCATCTCCTCTGCAATATTTACATCCCCAGCAACACACCAGGAAGGGAAGCAGAAGTCTGCCCTCCCGCTGCTTGCGGCCCTCCTCGGCTTGCAGAGCTTAATCACCTAATTCAGTGCCATCGGGAGGGGATGCAGCAGCGCTGCCTGCACGGGGACCAGGGGACACGACGCAGAAGTTTCAGCATCTGCGGCATTAATCAGAACAAGACCTTCTTCTGGATCCCCAACAGCAGAGAGGGTTTCTTCCTCCCCATCTTTAACGAGGTCCTTAGTGCCCTGAGCCCTACCTACACCATCCATACCACTGCTTGACAAGAAGGGACCGTCTTTGGGATTTTAAACAACAGGTCATCAGGCAGAAGAATGGCAGCCGCCCAGCAAAATATGCTCCAGCCTCAGCCATCTTTCACCATTTCTTATCTACACGCGGGATGAGGATGGCTCATTTTACTCGCCTTAAGAGGAAATCCATCTTCAAGTCACAAGGAGCAGCTCAGTTGCAATGGCCTTTTCATTAACGTGGTGGCAATAAAGCACAGCAGCATCCCCTGGCTGTCATGTTAAAAGGATCTGGGAGGAATATTAAGATGGAACTCGCCAGCAAGCGGAGGCAGGGAGGAGGACAACCCCATGGTGGGACACAGCTCCTCCTCCACCACCCAAACTCCAGATGGAGATGGCCACCAATCCCTCACATGCCTCCCCCCAACTCCTACTCAGTTCAACGGACGATTCTTTTTTTTTTGAGGCTTCAAACAAGCATTGACTGGGAAAAATGTACTGAAAGACCCTCAAGCTCCCCCAGAGGGCACAAGCCTTCACAGGAGAGGCCAACACCCCCCTTGGACATCATGACTGGCAACAGAATGAATCACTGAATCATTAAGGTTGGAAAAGACCTCTCACATCATCAAGTCCAACAGTCACCCCAACACTACCGTGCCTGCTAAACCACATCCCAAAGTGCCAGATCTACACATTTTTTGAACCCCTCCAGGGATGGGGACTCCACCACTTCCCTGGGCAGCCTCTTTCCCTGTGGTGGGGCTGCACAAGCTCTTCCCAAGCTGGGTGCTTCATCGGGTACCTCCACCACCTCCAGCACCCTCCTCCCTCCTGTCCGCTCCAATCGCGACGGGGCCGTGAGCGTTTCCAGTCCTCAGACAAATTAAATCTCCCTGACAGTCTCGATCTGCCTCCAGTTCTCCACGACGCTTTCACTTCCAGTTGGCTCCCGTCAGCGACAAACCTGCTTTGACACCTTCGCTGTTTCTCAGTCTCATTTTCCCCCCTGCGATCTGCTTCTCCTTGTCTCTCTGTCGAGCACTGTGCAATTTTTGCACTGACAAACCCATTCTGATCTCCTGCTCCTGTGCTCCCCCCTCCCAACAATTCTCTGTCTCTGCAACTCTTTCAGCTACTACATGACTGCTTTATTAAATAAGAATAAAAAACAGTAACCAGGGGCAGGGAGTTCTCTGCAAACCAACTGCTCTGGATTTAATTTGGGGAATGCGGTCACAGTTAGTTTCATTAGGCTTGCCCCTTTGCCCCGTAACACTTGTTTTCTTACTGTGGGGTTCTTTTTTTTTTTTTTTCAAATTCAGCTTGAACACAATTCCCCATGTGTTCTGCTCCACAAGGAACTGGGCTCTTGCGATCGTTTTAATCCCTGTTTGCAATTTGCAGCAGCTCTGGCTAAGGGTGAAAGGTTCTGTGTTTCATTACAATGCCTCCCAGGGACCTCTGCTAACCCACACTGTGCAGCACTGTCTTGACACAGTACAGCAGCTGCACTTAAAAAAGTTCACTATCTCAGATATATTACGAGCTCCAGCAGCTATTCCCCTACGCTAGCCGCAAGGAATAGCAATAAGTCCATAACGAACTTTGAAAAGCAGCCACGCTTACAGGTATTCTGGCCACAGGTACCCGCTCATCACGCCCCACAACCAGCCCCTGGGTCTTAAGGTTTGCTTTGCATCCCCCCTTGATGCATTTCCAGACTCCATAACAATCCATAGGAGGAGATTCTTGCACCTACTTCATTTTATTTTTCTCCTGCAGCTCACCGAGCGCTTCAAAGGGGAAAAGGCAAAGCTTTGCCAAGCCCATGCTGCAAGAGGGGAAAGCTCAACGCAGAAGGCAAAGACTGGTGAGAAACCACAGGCCCCAGGCAGGTAGGTGGCCAAGCAGACCTCGCTGTTTCCAGCAATCAATGTGCCTTTCCTCTCAACACCCACCTGAGGAAAAGCTTTTTTCCCCTTCTACATCTTGCCTCTCTGCCTACAGAAGCACACAACCTTCCTCTGATAAAAAAAAATTACAATATGCTCAGAGCACAAGTTCACATTTAACAAAACAACCCGCCTTCTTATAAATTTACTTCACTGTACCGGAGTCAATATATTCAGAAATGACTTCGTCACCCGTTAGACAACGGCAGCCAGCACCACTGCGACTACAAATCCATTTGCGAGGTATCAGCGGTGCAGGCACACGCTCCTGCGAGCCGCTTTGTAACGCTCTCCCATGCAGTTGGCCACCAGCAAAAGACAATCACGGTCTGTTTAAAATAAAAACAGCAGGTCAAGTAGCTAAAAGCTCCAAACTTGACCCTTCCTGTCCCATTCACAGGGTTTCAAAAGAACACACCAGCTTGGAAATGATGCTGCTAGAAATGGCTTCAGCCTGTCAGCCCTGGAAAAATGTTGGCTTTCTCTTGTCACGCCACTGGATTTGTCAAGGAGCAGAGATGAGTCCCTCCTGCTGCTGCGGTTTATTAAATGGGTCCAGCTGCGGTGGGATGGCTGGGAATGCAGATGCAGAAGGAAGGGCTTGAGGAGCAGCAGCTGTTCCCATTGCTTGCTGTCTGTGGTCACCTGCTGGAGCTAGACCCAAAAGCTCTTGGTCTGGGGCACCATTAGCAACTGCCAGGGAGAGGGGAGTCCACAGCACATCCAAATCAAGTCCTTGTATGACAGCCAGGTCCTCTGAGCTAGACCTCTGTGCCTTGCCTAACTGGCCACAGCCTCTCCCAGCCCTAGGGCTACTCACTTAATGCCTCCAACAGCTACATCACTGCATCATTTTGGTGGTCTTCTGCATGCACAGAAGAAGTGTTCAAGCCTCTCAGTCTAAAGCTTGGTTCTAAAATGCAGTTAGCACTCAGGTGGATGCTTCCAGAGGAGATTTAAAAATTTCAGTATGTGTTTCCTAAGCACTCTGTCCTGCGCCCTGCGAGATTTTCTCCCATAGATTTTCCTAGGTAGGCAGCGAGAACACAGGAGGCAGAAAGCGCATCTTTTAGTTGTTCCCCAAGCTGTCTCCTGGCCAGACAACCCTGTTACGTGAAGCACAGGGACCTGAAGCTGTGTGAAAGCAACCAGGTGGATCTCCCTAGCACAGGAGCCTGACAAACCCAGCCCTTCGCGCTCATTTAACTCCAACGTAACACAACAGATCCCAACACGTTACCAGAGGGTGAAATGCAACCATGTTTTGCAACCCACTGCACACAGCCAGGTGATCGCCTAGCTGCCGAAAGAGATTTCATTTAGTCTTTCCTCTCCAAATAGAGGGACTTCATTCCCAGATAATGCAGTAAGACGAGACAGATCTGAAGCGATGTGCTCAAGGTCACCCGAGGAATTAATGGCAGAGTGAGAAGCAGACCTGAATCCAACCACGAAGCGTAGTTAGCCCAAAAGCCACCAGTCATAAGACGTGCCATTTATCAACATCTATCAAATTAGGCAGAGTACCATAAACTCCTGCTTGCAGAGCGTTTTTTAAAATGGCAGGAGAGGAGACGCAGCTTCCGAGTTCTTAAGAGCAGAGAAAAATACTGGTATAATAAAACAAACTATTTTAAAAAGTGCCTCATCTAGTATTTATCTACCACTCGACAGTCTTCCTAAATCTAAGCGCAACATGGTGGTAATGGGTATCTTAGACACATAATTTAAAGTGTTACTGAAATTTCTTACACGCAGAAGATCAGCCGCTGAGATCAAAGGCTGACGCAGCCAGTGACTCTGCCTGTGACAAAAGAGAGAGATATCTAACAGTGAATTACAGTGTTAAACAAATTGAGCACGTCTCCCCTAAGAACGCTTCCCTTCGTACTTAAGAGTACAAAGTTTGTTCTATATAGGTTACTCGCAGAAAAATAACGGGCTGTCTGGGAAGTGACTCATCTAAGGAGATACCACTGGGCTGAAAGACAAGGAGGAAGAGAAACACACCCAAAAACCCAGAAAAATCAGACAGACCCTATAAAGTTCTGGTAAACCAAAGTTAATCGTGTCCAGGTAGCTGAGAAAACCATACGAGCTGTCTTTGCCCAGCCTCTATAAAAGCATCACCTGCCTGGCAGCAAATATCTGTGGATCACCATGTCCCTCAAGGAGTACAGTCAAAACCTCAAGGAAATAAGAGCAGGAGACAACTACGCTGTTTGGGAACCGGTGGAAAGACCCCATCTTCAGACACACTATCATTCAGCCACCCAAGAGGACACAATAATGTTCTCCAAGTAGATAAAACTTGAAAAGAAAGTTTTCCCACTGAAGGACATGGTGAGCAGCCTCCCAGTCCTCCCACCAAGGGCACAGGAGCCACAGCTGGGGCAAAACCTGACTGGTTGGAAACTCCTGGCCTCCAGCTCTTCGTAAATAAATCAAAATAGCCTCTCCCAGCGCACAGCACAGGGATGGCAAGGAGGGATCTGCAGGAGCATCCTTACGGTGCAGCTGCCTTCCCTGGCTCACTAACACCTTGCATTACCTGGAGTCAGATCCTTTCTTCCCTTCCACACTGCAGATGGTATTTCTTTTTTCCAGCCAAGTCTGTTTAAACAACAGAAGCAGGTTGCGTGTAGTTTGGGAATTGCTTTTCCCCCCCCCTCCTCCCAGCTCCAAGCGTTTCATCTGTTTGGTTTTTCTGTACCGTAGGTGTGTTTGCATTAACGACGCGAGGAATTCTGCGCTGGGTTTTCCCCACCAGCTTCCTGCCCTGAATATCAAACGCACGGGGCCATACGTCTACGCTTGCCGCCCACGTGGATGCTCGAAATCCTCCTCTGAACAGGAGCCGGGTAGGCTTGGTTTCGCTTGTTTTCTTTACAGCATCACAAAGCAATTCAGAGGTGTTCTCCGCAGGCAAAAACACACCCTCAAAGCACGCTAACAACCAGCAAAAGAGCGCTGTCTTGTCTTTTTAAGGAAGGTCCATGCAAGCAGCAGCTAGCAGGGGGAATCCCGCACCCTACAGCGGTAGGTGACAGGAGGAGACATACTCACCCAAGGGAGAACGAAGGTAAAAAGCTTTCTCCTTCCTCGAGGTGCTCGCAGGGTTATTTTTCCACCTTCCCCCGGTACGGGTGGAGGCTAGAGGTAGCTAACAGCTTTACTCACAGGGTTGTGGGAGGCCAGCCAGCGAGGAAAGGCTCCCAAACCAGGTCCTGGCATGCAAAAGGGTGGAGGAGACAAAAATAATCCTACTCTGCTGGTCTCAGACTTACACATTTCCAAATTTAAGTCAAGGCAGGGTCACAGACTGCCCTGCACCATGAAACCGAGACCATGCTCGGGTCCTCCATCCCCACTGCTGCTTTCCACTTCATTTACTGTTAGAAATCGCTCCGGTTTTTCCTCTGTCTCACTCTCCCTCGCCCGCGACGCCTGTCTCCATGCCTCTGTCAATTCACGTCCCCCACCTCCTTCGTTCCCCTCCTATAGCTATATCTTTCTCTTCGGGTTAGCGTCGCTAATGTCAGAATCATTCCATCTGACAAAGTCTCTGCTCGTCCCGCATCTCCCTTGTCTCCTTGAATCTCTGTCAAGACCTTTTCCACATGTCTAAGCATTTTAATGACATATGGTGCTGGGACTTGGGGGGAGGGAGCATCGTTCAGACAGGAGGAAGACAAAAAGCAATACGGTTAGCAACCAGGCACGATGCTAAGGAAGGTCCTGCAAGAAGACTGGGCGGTGAAGGAAGCATCTAAGAAAGGATGCTCTTGGAAAAAATTGGTCCACCACACAGTCTTGGGTCTACTTCTCTCAAAGCACAGTCTTAGCAGATCCCAAAGCTTCCAGACAGCTAAGAAGCCCCAGAAGTCCCTTTAAGATGTGGTATTCAGCAGAATCCTAGTGGATTTTTTCCTAAGTAATTGCATTTTGCCTACTTATAATCCTCCTAGGTTTTAATTCTTCTCCACCTGTCAAATTGGTGAGAGATGTGGCAGGCTGCTAGGATGACAAGCTGCTGTGCTCCATACGAGCAAATAAAGTGATCCTGTCTTAAAGGTGCTTCCGTATGTAAGACACTAGGACACCAAAAGACAAATTAAAAAGAAAGTGGACCCGCATTGATTCCTCCACCAGACACCCAGACTGCCTGCTCCAAGACAGAGCTGACGGTAACACCAGCTTTTTAAAATCCTCCCCTCTTTAGGAGCTCTAATCCTATTGCAAGCCAGCTGAACTTCAGCTCTCAAGTGTTTTGGCAAATCCCATTCTTTGGCAGATTAACAAGAACGCCAGCAGAAACACAAATCCTTCACGGCATCCCATTTTGGGTAGGAGTACCAAGAACTCGCATGTGGAGCTGCACAGCCCCCAAGGCTGCTGCTGCCCAACAGGCTGTATGGGAAGGAAAACGCAGATGGGATGCATCTTGCACCTATGGATGGATTAATCTTGCACCTATGGATGGATCCTGCTTTTTCAGCGTTGTCCAGTGACACTGCAGCTTCTGCTGTTTATTCCCTAGCCCTCATGTATTCTGGGGGTTTGGGGAAGCTTGGCAAGACTCTCCATCTACAACAGCTACGGACACGGTCCATGCAGCCCCAACTCGGCTTTTGCTTGAATAGAGGGAAGCCAAGGTAAATGGGTGCAGGTACACACGTCTGGACCCTCGTTTGCGACAGTCGGTATTGAGAGCTGACTGGTGAGGAAAACAAGCAGGCATCTTTTGCAAACTGAGCTTTTAATCTGCAACAGAACCCCAAAGGAAACCAGTGCTGTTAAGAACAAAAGAGCACCCCAGTCCTTTGACTAAAAACAAGATTCCAAAGTTACAAGACGCTCGTGCTACCTGGGTTCTTCGTTCTCTGCAACACGGGTATAATAAAAGCAAATAAGTCAATAAGGAATGCTAGACAAAACCCTCATTTGTCAGATGACAAGAGGGAAGGATGAGGACACGCTCTGGGAATTTATCAAGGAAATCTGTTGAGCTGTGCAGCTTTTTTTGAGCAAGATGCTGAAGATAAAGCAGCTCCCCACTCAAACCTGTACGCTGAACAACGGAACAGAAAGCACAAAAAACAGAAACCCCTCCCTTTAACATTCAGCATTTGCCCAGTATCTGATTTCCCAGCTCTGTCAAGGCCAGGCAGCTGAAGGATTGTGGCCAGTGCTTTCTGTCCTCTGCATCTCTAGCAGAAAATGGCTGTAGCCTGCTGCATTATAAAGCAAGACCCAAATACTTTCCAAATACTGTTCCAATACAGCTATCTGCCTGCCTTCCTCTGGGTGGGGGGGAGGGAGAGGGAGGAATATTTTCAGAGAGTTCTCAGCATCTAACAAAGTTTGTTTGAACTAGACTTAAACCAACGGCGACAAGAGCAGCGCTAAGCCAACCTCGAGCCCTTGTGAAAACACTCCGCTTTAAATAGCGACTCCTCAAGCTTTAACGTCACGGGAAGCTCAAGCAGATTTTACGGGCCACTGAGAGCATCTAAAACCTCAGCGTCCCGTTTGCAGTCCAAACAGCTTTGCACCAGGCAGGGCTAAAGTAGCTTTGAAGTGTGGGTGCGATGCCCCAGAAGCTGGGCTAGAGCAGGCAGCATCTTCAACAAGCCCCTACCCACGCACCTTCCCAGCAAACCAAGCTGGAAACCACCCCCACGCCACCCTAAACAGGTACTTTGGCTTCAGCTGAAGCCTGCAGGTTTCCAGCCATAAGGCAACTTCTAAACTGGATGCAGAGGCACTCCTGAAGCAAATAATTTCTCAGCAGTCCACCTGGATGCTATTCCTAGCTGTCGCCGGCGCTGTCAGGGTCAAGATGCTGCACTGCGTTGGTCCGAACACGCACTCTGCATGCTCAAAATTCATTAAAGTCAAATACTCCCAAGACTTTTACACATGAAAAAGCAGATGAATGCGAGACAGTAGTTCATGCGGTACAGGCAGAGGGTTTTTTTTTTTAATGAAGGTATATTTACTCAGCAGAGCTGAAGGGCTGCTTCTTCACAGCAGGTCAGGGGCTGCTATGCAAATAATAATAAATACTTTGCACTTTTCCAGCACGCTTCACCCAAGAAGTGCTCTGCAAGCACAAAGTGTGCTAAGCCTCACAGCATTTGGAAGGAACAAGGGAGCAAACAGGAGGAGACACTTCGCCCGAGACAAACACAGAAGCCTCTTGGGTAGAAAGCAGAGACATCTGACAGTCCCAACAGCTTTCCCCACTCCCCCACGAAAGCGTTCTTCCATCGCTAACCTCACATTCGCGTGGTTGGCAGCTTTCTAGAAACAGCAGCTCGGTATCGATTCAGAAAACAGAGTCATCTGTGGTTCATTACTCCCAACAGATTTCATACAGGATCCTGCCCGATGCCTCAGCTGCTTCTAAGCCAGCTAAGCCTGGAAGATCTGCTGCTGGTATAAAACAGTAAAGCTTCTTATGAAATCTCTCATCTATGACAAAAGCCACCACAAGGACAAGTTCATCAAGCCTAGACAGCTTCACGCACTATTAGCTGGCTTTCCAGGTGGTCTCCTCAGGCTGGAAAGCAACGTGCCAGGGAGAAAAGCATGCAACGAGGATGAGGATGGTGGGAGCTGCTGGTCAATTCAACAGCTCTAAAAAGCAAAGGCAGCAGAGAACAACTCCATGGGACCCACCCTGATGAAATGCTGTGCCACAGGCATTACCTCCAGCAGCCAGCACTGCAAGCTGGAGCCATGCAGACAGGGGATCACACCATAGGGGACAGGGACCATAGGTAGAAGGGAGTCCTTGACCTGTGAGATGACACCATGCAGCCATGCAAAAGGACTCTTCGCTTCAGCTAAAGCACTTGCTTTCAAGTACAACTAAAGTACTCCACCAGGGCAGTGGTGGAGTCCCCATCCCTTGGAGGGGTTCAAAAAACGTGTGGATGTGGCACTTCAGGACATGGTTTAACAGGCATGGTGGTGATGGGTTGATGGCTGGACTTCATCTCAGAGGTCTTTCCCAGCCTTCATGATTCTACGATTCTCCTTCCAAGTCCCACCTCAGGAGGGAGAGGGTTGGTCTGAGGTGCAGACACAAAATCCTACGGCTCGCTATGGAAGCGGCTACCCACAGATATAACCTGCGGGGAACTGAGATTCACATTGCAAACAGCAGCAGAGCCCTGAGCTGCCTGCTGGAACCAGCATCACTGTACTTCTAAGATACCAGCTTATTTCGAAATCAATACCAAGATTTATTGATCCAGGAAGGAAACACTGACCAGTGAGAGCACCTCATCGATAGCAATCCCAATGGGTAAGAATTTTTAATGGAGACCAGAAAAAATTCCAATCTGGATTTTGCACTGGGGCAAAACTCCGCGTATGCCAGTTATCACAGCCCAGAAGCAAGCCAGGGACTCCTCGCTACCATTCCGATATTCACACCGACCACCTCCGATGCCAAGGTCTGGGACAGCACATCACTGCTGAGCGAGTAGAGAGAGAAACCCCATTAGCTGCTAACACCGATCCGTCTGGCAGAGGACAAGCTGCTAATACAGACTACCTTGAAAACCATAGCAAGAAATTCATCCTGCACAGTCAAGGCCAGATTCAGGTGCGTAACTCGGCAATGGCAGGAGTTCAAGCACTTAAAATATCTTTTGAAACCACAGTAAAATCGTGCTGGTCCATCCCTCTTGGAAATGGACACCACTGAATCAAGGCCCTGAAAAGCAAGACAAAAAACCCACAAGCCATCTTTGCTTGACTGAGGCTGGGAGAGTTGTTTCCCTTTGTTTACCAGCAAAATCTCATTGGCTGTATAAAAAAATACAGAAAGGGATTTAAGTTAGCAGAAGGGCACCCTCAATATGGGGACAGGAACTGTGGAGAGATTCAACACCCCATTTCTAAAGCTGAGAAGCCAATGCCTTGATTCCAGTATTTTGGGAGCAGCAAAATCCCACCTTCAACCACCGTCGCTGCTTCAGGGAGGCGGCGAGGATGGCCAAGGCACTGCAGACCCACACAAAGCACTGAAAACTGCTGGGACCAAGACCACAGAAGTGCCATCTCCGGTAGCTCCGGGGAGCCAACAGCAGCTTCGGCACTTCGCAGTACAACAGGTCTGCCCTGTGTTTACAGGTTTCTTGGAAGCCATCACCTAAACCCTCCCTTTATTCCCTCGTCAATACCTGCAAAACAGCTTTAGAAGAACAAACAGCTCTTTCTGGTGCTTTGAAAAGGCTCAGGCAGGCCAATACTGTGTTGGAGTGTCTCACACCAAGGTAACCCCAAGGCGCTGAAGAGCTGCAGACAGGGGTGAGGCGAGCTTTGGAGAGCTGGGGTTTTCCTCATCGCAATGACTGGCGTGTAGGCTAAAGGCTGCCAGCACCCAGGGAAGCAACTGGCACAATACGACAGCCCTGCAGGAGGATAATTGGGCAGACAGTGCTGTGCAGACGAACTAAAGTGTTTACTGGCTTTAAATATTTAATTGTGCAAAATGAAGAGAAAGAAGCTGGGGAATCGGAGCCGCAGATAGAGATGCACGTGCGTGCCGGGTGCTCCGATACCTCCGCGCCAAGCCGAGCACCTCAACGAGCCAAAGTACCAACCTCAAGAGCTCTGGCTTGGATGCGCTCACCACGTTGACTGCTGCCAGGCTCCCTTCTGCTCTCCTCCCTGGTAGAAAAAGAAGTGGTCTCGCTTCTGGTTTGGGAGAGCTCAGCATTGAAGGGAAAGGCATCATGCGCGGCAGGAACAGGGGCACGTGTATGGAATCCAGCAGGTATAAGGTCAGCTCCACAGGACCTGAGCTCCAAGCCATAGTCTCCATCCACCCTCACATGTAAGAAAACTACTGGCATCTACCATCCCAGCTTAGAAACACCCATAAGCACGAGCTGCCTGAGGGCTCCTTTCCCCTCTGGATCACCCAAAAAAGTTTGGCTTGTGAAAGAGGTAAAGCACTGCTCCTTTGCAGGACAGCTCTTCTCATTCACAAAGAGATGCCTTCTGCTGATGCCCCTTTGTTGACAGGCTTGGATGGGAGGATGCACATCAGCAGGTCCCCCCCCGCCCTAAAAATCCCAGCGGTTGACCCCTTAGTCCTGTTGCCACTGCTTAAAGCCCTTCTCCTGGTCCCAGTAAAGGGCTTTCCACCACTATTTGTCTTTGGAGGCAGCCTGGGAGAGCACAATCGCTGTCAGACACACTCAAATCTTTCCATTTCTTTTCCAAAAGCACACCCAATCAGCTCCAAATAAGTCACTGAAAAGCCCTACATCCCACCGAGGGAAAAGCCTCAACTATTGTGTGACTAAAGCTGCTGTTTGTATTCTATCTCTGCATATGGCCAAACTCGGCATGGAAATTAAAAGGAAGGCTGGCTCCATAAATATTGCAGTGTGAACAACACAGAGGCCTTTGCCGGATTATCACCGCTAAGAGGAACTGCAGAGCATCCAACTACACAAATGAAAGATGTTAATAGAGCGGTCCCAGCGGAGGGGAAGGCTGTATATTACGTGGAGCTGCTTTCACATCCTGCAAAGTGTGCAGATTTAAATAACGCTCCCCTTTCGCGCAGAATAAATCTCAGCGTCTTCCACAAAGAAACACAAGCGCGTGCCTATGCCAGCCTGCTCCAGCGGGCAGATGGCTTACGGGAGACACGGGTGACGGATTGAAGACCTGACATTCGTGTCCCCTGTTTGATGCAATGGTACCAAAAAGCTCCACGAGACAAAGCTGGGCCGTGGCGTGCCTTCATATGTAATCTTCCTACCCGCAGTACTCTTAATACCAAAAAAAAAGGGTTAAGACAGATTTTTCTCTCCAACCTTTTAATTAAGCCATTAGTCTCTTCCCCCTTAACCCACACGATGAAAGGAATGAGGCCTGTCTTCACAGGAGCAAATGATTTCCCTAGAGTAATGAAGACGCATTATCATACAGGAAAAAATCATTAGCTGCTCTGTCCAGGACAATGCGATTGCTCAATTACTCCACTAAAATAGATAGCACCCTTCCCAGCACCCCAGGCGTACGCTTGAAGAGATGCATCCAAACGTACGTGCCCAGAGGAACGCCACTTGTTCAGGAGAAGACCTGGACCACTGCAGAGGTCCTACCGGAATTATTTTCCAAGCCTTTGCAGTAGATCTCTGGAGGATTCTCTCCCAGTGCTTTATAATAGCACCCAAGGGCCTAGGGAATTTCTCTTCACATTGAGAAGATCTCAGATAACCTAGTAAGGATTCACCAGGAAGCCAAATGCAACACCAAATGCTACAGCACCTCTACGATGAGGAACCGTTTCATAATATTTTCAGGAAATTGATGATGAAACACGATCAACAGCAGGGAATGGATTCAGTCACCCAGCACATCACTGAATCACACACCATCAAGGAGACTCCTCTTGAGGAGGAAAGACCATGCAAGTCTCAGCTTCAGTGCCAGGGATGACCCAGCTGGGTTCATGACTGTCAGCTTGGTTTTGGTTCCCCCTCTTCCCCCAAAGCTCCAGGCTAGCTGCAAAATACTCTTTATCCCCAACTTCTCTAATCAAGATGATCCAACTCACAATTTCCCCTACTCGTCGCCCCCAGGATGATTAAGATTTAGTCATCTAACTAGGGTCCCATTATTCCTTCAAATGTGTAATTTCAGTACTTCACCTACCAAGATACCCATTAGAAAAGTGACTCATTAGCTCTTCCCCCTGCATCTTCAGCACAGTCCTTCCAACATACAGATGCGGGTCAACCGATGCGATCCACGAGCTCCCACCAAACCCATTCAAATTGTCTGGACTGAAAGGGGAGGACTGGGTGTCAAAAGTGAAAGTGTTTGATTTAGACACTTTCCCCTCTACGTGAAGCATTTAGACTCCCCCCCCCAAACATCTCTGAAATTCATTTACTTTAAAAAAGGTTTAAGTCTGAACAAAGAACATCTCATATGAGATGAAATGTTTTATTTGACCTGAAGCAAATATTTTCAGTCTTGTGCTCAGTTAACCCAATATAGCATTTCTTCTGTGGTTTTTCAGTTCAGATGGACAAGGGGGGGGAAATAAGAGGAAAAAAAAAATCCATTTCAGAGCTCCACGTACAGCCCATTCTGTAACAGTCCTGAAAAAGGCTGTAGCTTATGTTAACATTAAAACACTGCTTTAGCAATTTATGAACATTATCTGGAAAGCTAAGGCACAAATTAGCAGAGACGACGCAAGTTACCCAAGATAATGCACTTTGACATTAGTACCTTCCTATTGTTCAACTAATTTTAAGTACATATAGGCTTACGCTGAAAAACACATGGAGGCAAGCTGGATGGTTTACACAGATTTGAGATGATTCCCAGAAGCGTTTCCACCCCTTGGTGACCAAGGCACACGACGCTGCTAAAGGTGCTGCCGAGGTAATTTTAACCTGGTGGTTTCCAAACCACTGCTACCACGAGTAGGTGTCTAAGGCAGAAACACTGCTCCTACTAAAAATAGCAATTGCTTTAAGAAAAGCAGGCATGATATTACCTCCTGACCGGTGCACGAAGCTGTGGCTGATGAGTATTGCCACAGTCTCATGAAGTACCATCGTAATCTCTCTCCACCCGGGGTGCAAACCGCCAAGAGCAATATTCCGAGAAGTTGGCGGCACGCAGAGCTTTGGAAATAGTTTGAAATGTGTATCGGTGCAGGATGGCTCAGGGGTGAGGGCTTCAGTCTACTCCTGGACCCACAGTATTCAGCTATCCCAGAGTGATAGCTCCTTCCAAGTTCCCACACATCCCTCCGAAGAGCACACCTCAGGTTTTTTCATACCCATATCCTAGTGAAATCACACAAAAATTGGGTTCCTGGACTTGATTACCACATGCCTCAATTCTTTGCGTGGTATTCAACTACCTTGGAGAAGGTGTGAGGCTGGTGACCTCCAAGACAACCTGGTGTCACTGCCGGTGGGTTTATACACACACAGGCGATTGGTGTTGAGTTTCAGGGCAACCAACAGTTTGTAGCTACCCAAGGTACATTCCCCACCGCAGCAGCAATGCAGCGAGCGGGTATCGCGGCTTCGTTTCAGGTGCCGGTGCCGCACGCGGCGGCTGCTTTAGTTAAATGCAAACTAGCAATCTCTGCCTTCAGATACGACAATTGCCATGCGATTTCTGTCTCATTAAGCTCTGAAATGTAAAACAAATGGGATTTATGTGGCTGCCGGTTGGTGTGCGCTTGCACAGTGTCAAGTCTTGCCTTTAATGGCTCTTCGGTCTCGTCGCTGTCTTAAGATGGTTTCTGTTTGCCTTCCGAGCCAACACAATATCTGATGGTTTCCCACTCCAGGCTCAGCTACAAGGTGAGGAAAAGACACACAGGGGGTAGCTCTAGCAAGCAAACCCTCCCAAGGCTGCGATACCAAGTAGCATGGACCTCTGCTGCAGGCTTCTGTGCCTCAGTTCTCCCCATCTGCCACTGTCAGATTCACACAGCTTATTCCATTCCAGGCTCTCAGTCCATCAATCCAGAACATTTATACACAGCAAGTTGCATGGTGCGTGAAAACACAAGCTCTGAAAAGCATTTATTCCTAAGGCTGGGATGAGAAAAGCTACAGGCAGCATTTTGGAGAACATGAGCCTGCAGTCCTACACACAAAACATGGAAGAGCTGAAGGTTGGTTACATAGCATTTAATTCCAGCAATCATTCACTGAGGTATGGAGAACAGTCCCGGTACAGTAGGTTGTAAACTCTTTACCTTGGGTAAATTTAACAAGTGCCACTGGTGTACAGGCTGACCAGCGCTTGAGACATGAAGATGCACGACCACAGGTCTCCAGAGCCACGACTCGGATCCTTTTTTTCCAATTACAAAGACCAACCACCCACTGATGCTCCACAGACTGGCAGCACCAGCAAAGCCACTCCTAGGTCCAGAGCACCTACAGCAACACAACACCGAGCATCCTGGAGTTAAGTCACAGGGATTCACTCAAACTACAAGACTTGGGATGATTACCCTTGAAGGGGTCAGAAGGCACCAGCCACTTCCAAAGACAAGCCAGCAGCCTAGCATTAAAGCTGAATATTGCCAAAAGCAACTCAGTTTTGGGTGCCCAGCTTTGGTCATCTTAAAAGGCATCGCCTTTGCTCAAGCTATCCGGCAAATGCCTGGTATTCAAGGTGGACTGAAACAGCCCAAATTAGGCACCTGGAAGCAGAAGCATCTCCAAGCTCCAGCAGCTGAGGGCTCCTCCAGCATAGCACGACCACCCAAGGATGCTCAAGGAGCCAGAAGCAGGACGGCGAGGCAGCTCCAGCTCCCCGTGGCCCACTTCACTGCCCCTGCCACAAGGCCACCTTCTCACCCCACGAAATACTGTTGTCTCGGGCACAAAACATCTTGCAAGCAGCATAGCGAGCGGTGAGAAACTGCAATGCCGGCAGCACAAAGCGGCACAGAAGGAGATGTATTATGGAGAGCCTGCAAAACCAGGCAGAAACACAACGACAAAAAATGAGGTTTCTATGGGAAGCACAAAGCCGGACTTTGTCGAGCAAAGCCCCGCTCCGCAAGCCGAGGCGGAGAACCTCGTACAAAAGCAAGAGCTCCCACTGATGCCATTGTCGAGCTCAGAGCAGGGATTTCTCTGGAAGAAAAGCAGACCCTGTGACAATTATTTATCACCACGCAAACATCTTCCTTCTTGTCTTTTGTTGGTGCAACACAGACCACGTGCGTCTCCAGCCAGGGAAAGAAAAGCTACCAGCAGGATCAAGGAAGGCTGAGATTAATCTGGTTTCATGTAGATAAAAAAAAAGAACTCGAGCAATCAGTTTTAAAATTAATATTAAAGTTGTAAGTCACCTTTGACTATATTAAAATACAAACTGGAGCGTACAGTAAGCCCCAAATAAGCCCCAGTGGCAGCCAGAACAGCTCCCTTATCAACCTCTAACATCC